>Ga0210113_1000113_pt1 | contig 18023 bp, 17 predicted proteins | sample MayberryNW_Catta_5_FD_185523 | JGI IMG/M metagenome (GOLD analysis project Ga0210113, IMG submission 185523) | Wetland microbial communities from San Francisco Bay, California, USA, that impact long-term carbon sequestration -... | ecosystem: Environmental > Aquatic > Marine > Wetlands ...
TCCCGGGATCGACGCTCACGCGAGCGCCTCGTCGACCGCCGCGGCCGCCTGCTCGCCGGCGACCTCGAGCGGCTCGGTCGTCCGCATTGCGCGGCAGAGCACGAATGCGCCCTCGAGCGCGCAGATGAACGCAATTGCGAGCTCGCGCGCCCTCGCCGGCGAGATGCCGGCCGCGAACCCGGCCACCTCAGACCCCCCGGCTCCGGCGGCGATGGCGGCGGACGAGAGCCCGCTCATCAGAGCTCCGGCACCGCAGGAGGGGTGGTTCGTCTCGCTCGTCCCACCCCCGGACGCGCTGCCGCTCGAGGTGGACCTTCGCGGCCCGTCCGACCCGGTGCCGGTCCCGCCCGCGCGGGTCGCGGACCCGCCGGCCGTACGTCCGGCCGCCCCGTTGCCGCCGGAGCTGTCCCCGCGGCCCGGTGGACCGGTGGCCGCCCAGGTCGGGCGCCCCGCGCCGGCAGAGGCGCCAGCGACCACTGCCCGGCCCGGCTTCCGGTCGCTGTGGCAGGGCGGCCTGCCCACGCCCGCCGTCCTGGGGGCGGCCGCCCTCGTCCTGCTGCCCGGCGTCGTGCTGGACCTGGCCCGCGACGGCACGTTCGGCCCGCCCAGCGCGGTGTCCTTCGTGCTCGCCGCGGCGAGTGTGCCGCTCCTCCTGCGCGCCCGGTCGCTGGCGGTCGGCGCGGTGCTTCCGCCGCTGCTCTTCGCCGTGGCGGCCACCGCCATCGCCTGGCGCAGCGGGCTCAACCAGGGCACTCGGCAGGTCGGCCTCGACGTGGGGACGACGATGGCGGTCAACGCGCCGCTGCTGTTCGCCGCCACCGCCCTTGCCGTGGCCGTGGTGGCCGGCCGGCTGGTCGTCCGTCTGGTCCGGCGCTGACCGACCGGCCCGACGACCCGGTCGTCCTCGAGCGGACGACCACCCCGCGCGGCGAGCTGGTGCTGCGCCGCGTCGGAGAGCACCTCGAGGTCGTCAGCAACGGGGTGTTCCTCATGGACACCCGGGACGGCCGGTCCGAGCGGCTGCTCGTCCGCGCGGCACTCGACGCCCACCCCGGCCCCGGCCGGCTGCTGGTCGGCGGCCTCGGCGTCGGCTTCTCCCTCGTCGAGGCGGTCGCCGAGGCCGGGCTGACCGCGATCGACGTCGTGGAGATCGAGCCCGACCTCGTCACCTGGCACCAGACCCACCTGCGCCACGTCACCGGTGCAGCCCTGGCGGACCCCCGGGTCCGGGTCCGGGTCGCCGACCTGCGCGACCACCTGGCCGCGGTCGCTGTGGACGAGCCCGGCGGTCGTTACGACGTCGTGTGCCTGGACGTCGACAACGGCCCCGGCTGGACGGTGTTCGAGGGCAACGCCGAGCTGTACGCGGCGGCCGGCCTGGAGCAGGCTCTGGCAGCGCTCCGGCCGGGCGGGGTGCTCGCCGTGTGGAGCGCGCACGCGTCGCGGGCCTTCGAGGCGCTGCTGCGAGAGCGGCTGTCGGACGTACGCGTGGAGACGGTGGACGTGCGCCTGGCGCGCGGCGAGCCCGACGTCGTGTACGTCGGCCGCAAGCCCTGACCGCGCCGTCAGGCAGTCGCGGCCTTGCGCATGTCGCGGCGCAGCTCCGGCGGCAGCGCGAAGAGCAGGCTCTCCTCCGCCGACACGACCTCCTCGACGTCGGCGTAGCCGCGCTCGGCCAGCCAGTCGAGGACGCCACGCACCAGGATCTCGGGCACCGAGGCACCGCTGGTGACCCCGACCGTGGTGACGCCGTCGAGCCAGGCGTCGTCGAGCTCGGCGGCCTTGTCCACGAGACGGCTGTCGTCCGCCCCGGACTCGAGGGCGACCTCGACGAGCCGGACCGAGTTGGAGGAGTTGGTCGAGCCGACCACGATGACCAGCTCGCTGCGCGCCGCGATGTCCTTGACCGCGACCTGGCGGTTCTGCGTCGCGTAGCAGATGTCGTCGCTCGGCGGGTCGAGCAGCGCCGGGAAGCGCTCGCGCAGCCGGCGCACCGTCTCGAGGGTCTCGTCCACCGACAGCGTGGTCTGCGAGAGCCAGGCGACCTTCTCGGAGTCGCGGACGCGCACGTTGTCGACGTCGGCCGGTCCGTCGACCAGGTGGATGTGGTCGGGCGCCTCACCGGACGTGCCGACGACCTCCTCGTGGCCCTCGTGGCCGATGAGCAGGATGTCGTAGTCCTCCGACGCGAACCGGCGGGCCTCGTGGTGCACCTTCGTCACCAGCGGGCAGGTGGCATCGATCGTCTTGAGCTGCCGCCGGGCCGCCTGCTCGTGCACGACCGGCGCCACACCGTGCGCCGAGAAGATGACAGTCGCTCCTTCGGGGACCTCGTCGTTCTCCTCGACGAAGACAGCGCCGCGCTGCTGCAGGGTCTCGACGACGTGCTTGTTGTGCACGATCTGCTTGCGTACGTAGACCGGCGGCCCGTAGGTCTCCAGCGCCTTCTCGACCGTGATGACGGCTCGGTCGACCCCGGCGCAGTAGCCGCGCGGGGCAGCGAGCAGGACACGCTTCTCGGTCGAGGGCATGCCTCCATGGTAGGTCGGCGCCGGCAGCGCCCTCACCGGCGTCCGGGCGGGTAGCCTCGCGCCCCGTGGGCCTGGAGACCTCGGCGGAGCAGCCGGTTCCCGTGCGACGGGTGAGCCAGCTGATGACCGAGTGGATCGGCCGCCTCGGCTTCGTCTGGGTCGAGGGGCAGGTGGCGCAGATCACCCGGCGGCCCGGCCAGCGCACCGCGTTCCTCACCCTGCGCGACCCCAGCGCCGACATGTCGCTGCCGGTCACCTGCTCGGTGGCCCTGCTCGACGGCCCGGCTGCGGGGCTGGTCGAGGGGGCGCACGTGGTCGTGCACGCGCGGCCGCAGTTCTACGCCGCCCGCGGCACCCTGTCGCTGGCAGCTGACCAGATCCGCCAGGTCGGCGTCGGTGAGCTGCTCGCCCAGCTGGACCGGCTGCGCCGGGTGCTCGCGGCCGAGGGCGTCTTCGCCGACGAGCGCAAGCGTCCGCTGCCGTTCCTGCCGCGGGTGGTCGGCGTCGTGTGCGGCCGCGCCTCCGCCGCGGAGAAGGACGTGCTGGAGAACGGCCGACGGCGCTGGCCGGCCGTCCGGTTCCGCGTCGAGGAGGTGGCGGTGCAGGGGCCGAGCGCCGTCACCGAGGTGACCGCTGCCATCGGCCGGCTCGACGCCGACCCGGAGGTCGACGTGGTCGTCGTCACCCGCGGCGGCGGCTCGCTAGAGGACCTGCTGCCCTTCTCCAACGAGGCGATGGTGCGGGCCGTCGCGGCCTGCCGGACCCCGGTCGTCAGCGCGATCGGCCACGAGACCGACACCCCGCTGCTCGACCTGGTCGCCGACGTCCGGGCCTCGACACCGACCGACGCCGCGAAGCGGGTGGTCCCGGACGTCGGCGAGGAGACCGACCGGGTGACCCGCCTGCGCGAGCGGACCGAGCGCGCCGTCCGGGCGTTGCTCGACCGCGAGCAGTCGGCGCTGCGCGCGACCCGGTCCCGGCCGTCGATGGCCGACCCCGGGTCGATGCTCGAGCCGCGGCGGGCCGACGTGCTCGCCGCCCGCGACCGGGCCCGTCGCTCGCTCACGGCCGCCCTGGACCGGGCTGGCGACAACCTCGGGCACACCCGGGCCCGGGTCACGGCGCTGTCCCCCGCAGCCACGCTGCAGCGCGGGTACGCCGTCCTGCAGACCGCGGACGGTGCTGTCGTGCGACGACCCACCGACGTCGTCGAGGGCGACCGGCTGCGGGCCCGCCTCGCCGAGGGGGACCTGACGGTGCGGGTCTCCGGCGACCTGCCGGCCGGTCCGTAGGGTGGTGACCGTGGCCGACCCGACCGACCGGACCGACCGGACCGACGCCTCGGAGCTCCCGACGACCTACGAGGCGGCGCGCGAGGAGCTGGTCGACGTCGTGCGACGGCTGGAGTCCGGCGGCGCCACCCTCGAGGAGTCGCTCGCGCTGTGGGAGCGGGGCGAGGCGCTGGCGACGCTGTGCCAGCAGTGGCTCGACGGAGCCCGCGAGCGGCTCGACGCCGCGGTCGCCGGCTCTCGCGGGGCCGACCAGGCGCCGCCAGGCTGACGACCCACCTCAGAGCGAGCCGGCCAGCTCTGCCAGCTCGGCCCACGACGCGCTGCCGGTCACCAGAGTGGTCACGCCGCCGGCGTCCAGCACCAGGGCCCGGTCGTCGGTGGTGCCGCCGGCTCGTCGGGTCCAGGTCCGACCTGCGACCGGCTCGGTCCCGACGGCTCGCGAGCCCGGCACGAAGCGGTCGACGAAGTTCCGCCGGTCCCCGTCGCTCTGCTCGACCGCGGCGTACTCCTCGCGGGGGGTGACCAGCCCGACGTGCCACGCGACGCCGTCGCCGTCCGGCTCGGTGCGCGCGCTGGAGACCCGCCACCCGTCGGGCACCGGGTCCGGTCCGAGGACGTCGTACGTCGCCTGCTGCCTCGCCAGCGCGATCGCCGCGGGGTAGTCGACGTCGCGCACGACCGGGTCCGGCTGCTCGGCGATGTTGAGGGCGACGATGGCGCCGACCACGACGAGCACCACCGCGAGCGAGCGCACCATGTCGCCGACCGTCTTGCGCCCGCGCGCCCGGGTCGCCGCCTCGCGGTCCTGCTCCACCGGCGCGCTCACCCGGCCATTGTCGCTCAGGCCGGGTAGACCTCGGTCTCGGTGGCCTTGAGCACCGCCCACACCCGGGTCCCCGGCTCGAGACCCAGCTCCGCGACCGCGAGCGGGGTGACGTCTGCCGCGACGTCGGGCTGCCCGGCCAGGGCCACGCGCACGGTGTCGCCCTGCCGCTCGAGCGCCTCGACCGTGACCGGCCACGCGTTGCGTGCACTGCTGTCCGGGCGCCGGCGGTGCAGGGTGACCGACGACGGCCGGAAGGACACGAAGACGGCACCGTCGTCGTGGTGGGCGCCGACGAGGACGCCGCCGCCGTCGAGGGTCACCGTGCCGCCGGCACCGACCCCGCGGTAGAGGTTCAGACCGACCAGCTGGGCGACATACGCCGTCACCGGACGGCGGGCGACCTCCGACGGCGTGCCGCCCTGCACCACCCGGCCGTCCTCGACGACGACCAGCCGGTCGGCGAGCACGAAGGCGTCGACCGCATCGTGGGTCACCACCACGGTCGCGCCGGCGAACTCGGCCAGCCGCCGCCGCAGGTCGGCGCGCACCTCGATCCGGGTGCCCGCGTCGAGCGCCGCGAGCGGCTCGTCGAGCAGGAGCAGCCGGGGCTCGCCGACCAGCGCGCGGGCCAGCGCGACCCGCTGCGCCTGGCCGCCGGAGAGCGCGGCCGGGCGCTTGGCCGCGTGCTCGGCCAGACCGAACCGGGCGAGCGCCGCGTCGGCGCGGCCGCGCGCCTCGGCGCGGTCGACGCCCCGGGCACGCAGCCCGAAGGCGACGTTCTCCTGGGCCGAAAGGTGCGGGAAGAGCAGGTAGTCCTGGAAGACGACGCCGACCTGCCGGCGCTCGGGTGGTGTGCGGATCCGCGCCTCCGCGTCCTCGGCGACGTCCGGGCCGATCCGGGTCCACCCACGGTCCAGCGGCACCAGGCCGGCCAGCGCGCGCAGCGCCGTCGTCTTGCCGGCGCCGTTGGGACCGAGCAGCGCGACCACCTCGCCAGCGGCGACCGAGAGCGCCAGGTCGAGGGTGAAGCCGCCGCGGTGCACGACGAGCTCGGCCTCGAGCACCGTGCGGTCGTCCGCCGGGGAGGCCGCCTCCGACGAGCCTGCCGACGCCGTCACCGCGACGTCCCGAGCCAGCGCTCGCGCAGGCCGGCGAGGACGACGAGGGACACGACGAGCAGGACGAGCGACAGCGCGATCGCCGCGGAGGGGTCGCGCTGCAGGGCGAGGTAGACCTCGACCGGCATCGTGCGCGTCGTGCCCGGGAACGTCCCGGCGAACGTGATGGTCGCGCCGAACTCGCCCAGGGCACGGGCCCAGCACAGGACGGTGCCCGCGGCCAGTCCCGGCGCCACGAGTGGCAGCGTGACGCGGCGCAGCACGTACCAGCGGCCGGCACCGAGAGTCGCGGCCGCCTCCTCGAGCCGCTGGTCGGCCGCCCGCAGCGAGCCCTCGACCGCGATCACCAGGAACGGGAGGGCGACGAACGCCTCCGCCACGACGACCGCCGCCGTCGTGAACGGCAGCGATATGCCGAACCACTCGTCGAGCCACCGCCCGACGATCCCGCGCCGGCCGAGCGCGGTGAACAGCGCGATGCCCCCCACGACCGGGGGGAGGACGAGCGGCACGGTGACCAGTGCGCGCAGGAGCGACCGCCCCGGCACGTCACCCCGGGCGAGCACCCAGGCCAGGGGCACACCCAGGACCAGGCACAGCAGCGTCGCCAGGGTGGCGCAGACCAGGGAGAGGCGCAGCGCCTCGAGCGACTCCGGTTGGGTGAGCTCGGTGCCGATGGTGCGCCACGGCGCGCGCACGACGAGACCGACCACCGGCAGGACGAGGAAGAGCACCGCCAGGACGGCGAACGGCACCAGCACCCCAGGCAGGCCGCCGACCCGCTGCCGACGGGTCGTCACGGCGGCTCGAAGCCCGCCGCCTCGAGCACCGACCTCCCCTCGTCGGAGAGCACGAGGTCGACGAACGCCTGGGCGCCCTCCGCGTTCGGCGACTCCGCCACCCTGACGATCGGGTAGTCGTTGACCGCGGCGGACGACTCCGGGAACTCGATGCCTTCGACGTCGTCGCCCGCCGCGATGACGTCGGTGCGGTAGACGAGCGCGGCGTCCACCTCGCCGAGCGAGACCTTGGCCAGCGTCGCCTTGACGTCGGGCTCGAGGGTGTCGGGCAGGGGCGTGACGGCTGCTGCCGCGAACGCGGTCTCCGCCGCGGCGCCGCACGGGACCTCCGGCGCGCACAGCGCGATGGTGAGCCCCTCGTCGGCGAAGTCGGCCAAGCCCTCGACCCCGGCCGGGTTGCCGGCGGGTACCGCGATCTCCAACCGGTTGCGCACGAACACGGTCGGTCCGCCGTCGGCGTCACCGGCCTGCACGACCTGGTCCATCGTGGACGGGCTCGCCGACGCGTAGACGTCGGCCGGTGCGCCCGACCTGATCTGGGTCGCGAGCTCCGAGCTCGCGGCAAAGCTGAACCGGACCGTGGTGCCCGGGTGCGCAGCCTCGAGCCGGTCGCCGAGCTCGCCGAACGCCTCGGTCAGCGAGGAGGCCGCGAGCACGGTGATGCTGCCCAGCCCGCCGGCCTGGTCGGAGCCCGTGCCGCGAGGCTGCTCGGCGCCGTCGTCGCCGGAGCCGCACGCCGTCAGCGCCGTCAGCGCCGTCAGCGCGTGCAGCGACACCAGGAACGCGACGACCGGGGTGCGGGTCCTCACGAGCGGCCGCCGGGGATCTCGACCACGACGTTGGTGGACTTCACGGCCGCGACCGCCAGGACGCCGGGCTCAAGTCCGAGGTCGTCGGCCGCCTCGCGGCTCATCAGCGACACGATGCGGAACGGCCCGGCCTGCAGCTCGACCTGGGCCATGACGGTGTCGCGGACGACCCGGGTGACGATGCCGCGCAGCCGGTTGCGGGCGGACTGCTTCACCGCAGCACCCGGGTCGGGGTCGTCGGCCATCGACGCAGCGGCCGCGGCGAGGACTCGTCCCTCGATGCCGGCCCGGCCGCCCGACGTGGTGGTCGTCGCGATCCGGCCCGAGTCGGCCCACCGACGCACGGTGTCGTCGCTCACGCCGAGCAGCTCGGCGGCCTCGCGCATGCTGAAGACCGTCACGAGACGGCATGCTAGCCGCATCTGCGGGTGATCCGGCCGGATTGTGCCGCAGATGCGGCTGCATGGAGGCGACGGAGGCGACAGGCCTACGATCACCGGGACGCCGCCGACCGCGCTGACGAGGGAGTGGACGACGTGACCGACCAGCCTGGGCAGCCGGAGCACCCGGACCTCTCGACCGAGCCGCCGGCCCAGCTCGCCCCGAAGCCCGAGGCACCCGACCGCAACCTCGCCCTCGAGCTGGTGCGGGTCACCGAGGCGGCCGCGATGGCCGCCGGCCGATGGGTCGGCCGGGGGGACAAGAACGGCGCCGACGGCGCGGCCGTCAACGCGATGCGCCAGCTCATCCACACGGTGTCGATGAGCGGAGTCGTCGTCATCGGCGAGGGTGAGAAGGACGAGGCCCCGATGCTGTTCAACGGGGAACGCGTCGGTGACGGTCGAGGCCCCGAGTGCGACGTGGCGGTCGACCCGATCGACGGCACCCGGCTGACCGCCCTCGGCATGGGCAACGCCCTGTCGGTGCTCGCGGTCTCGCCGCGCGGGTCGATGTTCGACCCGTCAGCCGTGTTCTACATGGAGAAGCTCGCGACCGGGCCTGCGGCGGCCGACGTCGTCGACATCCGGCTGCCGGTCGCGGAGAACGTGCGGCGGGTCGCGCGGGCCAAGAAGGAGTCGCCGTCCGACGTGACCGTCGTCATCCTGGACCGGCCGCGCCACCAGGGGATCATCGACGAGGTGCGCTCGACCGGCGCGCGCATCAAGTTCATCACCGACGGCGACGTCGCCGGCGCCATCATGGCCGCCCGCGAGGGCACCGGCATCGACCTGCTCGTCGGCATCGGCGGCACGCCCGAGGGCATCATCGCGGCCTGCGCGATCAAGACCCTGGGCGGTGTCATCCAAGGCCGGCTGTGGCCCAAGGACGACGACGAGCGGGCCAAGGCGGTCGACGCCGGGCACGACCTGTCACGAGTCCTCGTCACCGACGAGCTGGTGTCCGGCGAGGACGTGTTCTTCGTCGCGACCGGCATCACCGACGGCGAGCTGCTGCAAGGTGTCCGCTACAGCGGCGGCGTCGTGCGGACCGAGTCCATCGTGATGCGTTCACGGAGCGGGACGACGCGGGTGATCCGCAGCGAGCACCGGCTGGACAAGCTGAGGGCCTACTCCGCCATCGACTTCGAGGCCGGACACCTCGCGCCCCCGCCCGCATCCTGAGCGCGACCGCCGGTCATGACCGCGCACGACCCGACCGTCCTCCCGGCCGGCCTGCCGGCCCCCGTCGACGACGGTGCCGCCGCGCACCTGGCCGGCAGCCACCTGCCGTCCGTGCCGCTGCCGGCCACCGACGGGAGCACCGTCGACCTGGCGGCCCGGCCGGGACGCACCGTCGTCTACGCCTTCCCGCGGATGGGCGTCCCGGGCGAGGACCCGTTGGTGCCCGAGTGGGACGAGATCCCGGGGGCGCGCGGCTGCACGCCGGAGTCCTGCGGCTTCCGCGACCACCACGGCGAGCTCGCCGCCCTCGGGGCGTCCGTGCTCGGGCTGTCGACCCAGGACACGGCCTACCAGCAGGAGGCGGTCGAGCGGCTGCGGCTCCCCTTCCCGCTGCTCTCCGACGCGTCGCTGGCCCTGACCCGCGCCGCGCGGCTGCCCACCTTCGTGGCGGCCGGCCGGACCCTGGTCAAGCGGCTGACCCTGGTCGTGGACGACGGCCGGGTCAGCCACGTCTGGTACCCGGTCTTCCCGCCCGACAGCCATGCCGCCGCCGTGCTGAGCTGGCTCTCGGCCCGGCGCTGACGCCGCCCGGCGCCCCGGCGGCGCGGCTCAGCCGGCGGGCAGCAGCTCCCGCACCCGCATGACGACCAGCTCGGGCTGGTCGGCCGCGATGTCGTGGCCGGCCAGGTCGACCCGCTCGAGGCGTCCCGCAGCCGCGAGGGCGAGCCACCCGTTCTGGCCGGCCTCCCACGCCGACTCCAGGTCGGCCTGTCGACGCGGCGGCGTGCCCGGCGCGTGCTCGGCGATGCTGTGGGTCAGAGCCAGCATCGGCACCGGCCCGAGCGACGGGAACGCCTGCGCCTGGGCGAAGGCCTGCTGACCGTCCAGGTGCTCGCGGTTGCTCTCGGGACGCAGCAGCCGGGCCCAGGTGTCCCGCTCCGCGGCCGCGCGCCGGGCGCCGGCGAGCGCGTCGAGCGCGGCCTGCGGGTAGCCGGGACCAGCCGCGTCGAGGAGGAGCAGCCCACCGGCGAGGTCGGGGTCCTGCTGCATCGCCGTGACCGCGACCAGGCCGCCGACCCCGTGCGCGACGAGGAGCAGCGGCGGCTCCAGCCCGAGCCCGTCGACGACGGCCCGCAGGTCGGTCGCCATGTCCTCGAACGTCTGCGACTGCGGTGCCCGTCCACTGCGCCCGACGCCCAGCCGGTCGTACGCGCAGACCCGGGCGAACGCCCCGATGCGTCCCTGCACGGAGTCCCAGTCGCGTTCCATCGGCGTCGCGAGCTCCGAGACGAGGAGCACTGCCGGGTCCTCCTGGTCGCCCGCGCACCGCACCGCGAAGCGGTGCCCGTCGGCCCGCACCTCCTCGATGCCGCCCACCCGGGCCTGCTCGGCCGCCCGCACCCTGGTGACCTCGTCGCTGTCTCCGGCGACCGTGCAGCCGGCGAGGGAGAGCACGGTGACCACCGACAGCAGCGACACCGGCACCGCGGCACGCCAGGTCCGGCCTCCCGCTCCCCCGCAGACCATGTGCGCTCCCCGTCGTCTCAGCCGCCGGTCGCGGCCACCCCGCTCGCCGGGTCGGGACCGTCCGGCCGCGACGTACCGGCACCGCCCCCAAGCTCGCCGCCGCCCTCGCGACCACCCTCGCCGCCGCCCTCGCCGGCCGCCCGCGCGGCCGCCTCCCTCAGGTGCGCGTCGTGCTGGTGGGTGGCGTCGCCGCGGTGCACCGGGTCCTCGAGGGCCTCGGGGTCCTCGTCCAGGTGGCTGCTCGCCGGCCCGGGCGAGCCAGCGCCGGGTGCACGGTCGGAGGCCGGGTCACCGCTCATGCCCGCACGGTAGGGCACGGCCGTACGCTGGGCCAGTGCCGGAGTTCACCTACTCAGACCTTCTCCCGCTCGGCCCGGACGAGACGGACTACCGACTCGTCACCGACCAGGGCGTCGAGACCTTCGAGGCGGGGGGCCAGCGGTTCCTGAGGGTTGATCCCGACGTGCTCACCCGGCTGACCGACGAGGCGATGCACGACATCGCCCACTTCCTGCGGCCGGCTCACCTGGCGCAGCTGCGCCGGATCGTCGACGACCCGGAGAGCAGCGGGAACGACCGTTTCGTCGCGCTCGACCTGCTCAAGAACGCCAACATCGCCGCGGCCGGCGTGCTGCCGATGTGCCAGGACACCGGCACCGCCATCGTCATGGGCAAGAAGGGTGAGCGCGTGCTCACGGGTGGGGACGACGCCGAGGCGATCAGCCGCGGTGTCTACGACGCCTACACCCGCCTGAACCTGCGCTACTCGCAGCTGGCCCCGCTGACCATGTGGGACGAGCAGAACACCGGCTCCAACCTGCCGGCACAGGTCGAGATCTACTCGACCCCGTCCGGCCCCGACCCTGCGTACAAGCTGCTGTTCATGGCCAAGGGCGGCGGCAGCGCCAACAAGTCCTTCCTGTACCAGGAGACCAAGGCCGTCCTGAACCCCGAGCGGATGCTGACGTTCCTCGACGAGAAGCTGCGGTCGCTCGGCACGTCGGCCTGCCCGCCGTACCACCTCGCGATCGTCGTGGGCGGCACGAGCGCGGAGTACGCCCTCAAGACGGCGAAGTACGCCTCGGCCAAGTACCTCGACGCCCTCCCGACGACCGGCTCGCCCACCGCGCACGGCTTCCGGGACACCGAGCTGGAGCAGCAGGTCCTCGAGCTGACCCGCGGCTTCGGCATCGGCGCTCAGTTCGGCGGCAAGTACTTCTGCCACGACGTGCGCGTGGTGCGGCTGCCCCGGCACGGCGCCTCCTGCCCGGTCGCGATCGCGGTGTCCTGCTCCGCCGACCGGCAGGCCCTCGGCAAGATCACCGCCGAAGGCGTGTTCCTCGAGCAGCTCGAGCGCGACCCCGCTCGCTTCCTGCCGGACACGACGGACGACCATCTAGACGACGGCGACGTCGTCCGCCTCGACCTCAACCGGCCGATGGACGAGATCCGCGCCGAGCTGACCAAGCTGCCGGTGAAGACCCGGCTGTCGCTGTCCGGCCCGCTGGTCGTGGCGCGGGACATCGCCCACGCGAAGATCAAGCAGCGGCTGGACGCCGGCGAACCGATGCCGCAGTACCTCCGCGACCACGCGGTCTACTACGCCGGCCCGGCCAAGACGCCGGAGGGTTATGCGTCCGGGTCGTTCGGGCCCACGACGGCCGGCCGGATGGACTCCTACGTCGCGCAGTTCCAGGAGGCCGGCGGCTCCTTCGTCATGCTGGCCAAGGGCAACCGGTCGCAGCAGGTGACCGACGCCTGCCAGCGGTTCGGCGGCTTCTACCTCGGCTCGATCGGCGGGCCGGCCGCGCGGCTCGCGCAGGACTGCATCAAGAGCGTCGAGGTCGTCGAGTACGCCGAGCTCGGCATGGAGGCGGTCTGGCGGATCGAGGTCGAGGACTTCCCGGCGTTCGTCGTCGTCGACGACAAGGGCAACGACTTCTTCGCCGAGACGGCCCGCCCGGTGGCCCTCACGATCGGCTCCCGCCCCTCCTGACGCGTCGCCCCCGGGCCGCGGAAATGATCACGTGTACATGATCGATGCACCCCGTGCACGGTGGATCCGCCGTGCATCGGGTGAAGGGGCCACGTTAACGTGATCATTTCCGCCGGGGCGGTCAGGTGCCGCGGATGCGGTCGTAGAGCTCGGCCGCCTCGTAGCGGGTCGTGACGTCGAGCTTGCGCAGGATGTTGGACACGTGGACGCTCGCCGTCTTGGTGCTGATGACCAGAGCACGGGCGATCTCGCCGTTGGTCCGCCCGGCCGCGAGGTGGCCGAGGATCTCGCGCTCGCGGGCGGTGAGCGACGCGACCACCCCGGACGGCCGCGAGTCGGTGACCGAGACCGGTGAGCGCAGGTCGATGCGGGTACGTCGCGCCAGCGCTGTGACCGCCACGCCGAGCGGCCGGGCGCCCAGCCGCTCGGACTCCGCGTGCGCCTCACGGACCACCGGGGCCGCTGCCGTGATGTCGCGGGCGCCCACGAGGGTCTGCGCGAGCCGCCACCGCGCATAGGCCGCGAGGTAGGGCCGCTCCGCGACGGCGAGGGCGTCCACCGCCTCCTGCCAGGGCGTCGCCGGGTCACCGGCGGCGTCGACGTCGAGGCGCGACAGCTCCGCGGTGCAGAGCAGCCGCAGCTGCGCCGGCCGGTAGCCCGGCAGGGCACCGGGGCCGCACGCTCCGGCGACCAGCGCGCGCACCGTGTCTTCGGTCTGTGCCCACCCGCTGCGGTCGCCGTCCTGCCCACCGGCCCGGCGGCCTTCGACGACGTCGGCGAGCGCACGGGAGCCCAGCCAGGCCAGCGGCGCGGCCAGCGCGGTGAGCCGGGTGGTGATGGCCTCGGCGTGGCCCACCACCTCGGCCAGCGCCGTGTTGGGGTCGCCGCGCCACAGCAGCCCCTCGACCCGCGCCTCGCAGCGGAGGAGCTCGAGGATGGGCGGCAGCCGCGAGAGGGCGCCGAGGTAGCTGTCGAGCCCCTCCCAGTCGCCGCGGACCGCCGCCAGCCGGGCCTGGTTGACCAGGGCGTAGTCGCGGTTGGACCCGTGCACGTGACGGGTGAACTGCATGGCGGACGACAGGTAGGTGTCGGCCTCGTCCCACCACCCGTAGGTGATGCACATCTCTGCCGCCTGGGCACTCAGCCACGACCCGTAGCGGATGCCCAGCCCGCGCTCGTGGACGGCGGCGACGCCCTCGACGGCGACGTCGACACCGCGGCGGCCGCGGGCGTGGCAGCCGAGCACGTCGGCCAGGTTGCTGTAGGTCTGGCCGACCAGCTCGGCGTTGCCGTCGCGCAGCGCCAGCGGCACGGCCTCCTCGGCGTCGGCGATGGTCGCCTCGTCGAGGTGGCGGACCGTGCAGCGGCTGACGAGCGCCCGGGCCAGCGTCGCCGGGTCGCCGGTCGCCCGCGCCGCGTCGACCGCCTCGTCGGCCAGCGGATCGAGGTCGGAGCCGCCACCCACCCAGTCCATGACGTGCACGAGCCCGGACACGACGACAGCACGCGCGGGCGAGGGCGGGTCGGCGGGCACCAGGTCGACCGCGCGGCGGGCCGCGACCAGCGCCGCGTCGGACCGGCCTGCGTCGAGCAGGAAGCGGGCGTACTGCGCCTCGAGGACGCCGACCCGCACCGGGTCGACGTCGGACGAGGCCTGCAGCCGTGACCTCGCCTGCTCGATGATCTCCACGGCGGTGACGTCGTGGTCGCAGATCGCCGCGATGTTGGCGGCCATGGCGAAGACGTCGACCTCCTCCTCGCCGACCAGCGACTCGGCGTCCGGCACCAGCGGCCACAGGCGGCGGACCCGGTCGTACTGACGGTGCGCCTCGTCGTAGGCGTCCAGCTCCTCGGCCTCCTTGGCCGCGCGGTAGGACCACACCAGCGCGCGCGGTGGGTCGGCGGCCCGGTCGGCATGCTCGGCGATGACGGCCGCCCGGCGGTCCACCCGCTCGTGCGCGTCGGCGAGCAGCCCGTGCAGCGTGCGCCGCTCGCCGGGGAGCAGGTCGGCGTACAACGCCTCCGCGAGGAGCGCGTGGCGAAGCGACAGGCAGCCGTCGGGCTCGACGACGAGCAGCTGGGCGCGCACCGCCTCGTCGACCGCCTTGTCGAGCTCGTCGCCGGGCCAGCGCCGGGCGGCGACGTCGTGCAGCAGACCGGGCCCGACCCGTTCGCCGGTCACCGCGACGACCCGCAGCAGGTCGACCGTCGCCGGGCTGCAGTCGCGGGTGCGGCCGAGGATGACCTCGCGCAGGCTCGCTGGCAGGGTGTCCACGTCGCCGGCCAGCGCGGCCCGCATCAGTGCCTCCGACGCATAGGGGTTGCCCCCCGAGCGGGCGTGGATCCGCATCACCTGGTGCGCGCCGAGGACCTCCTGGGCGGGCGAGCCGAGCAGGTCGCTGAGCTGCTGGTCGACCTCGTCGAGAGTCAGCGGGCCCAGCGGGACCTCCCGGACGTCACGTGCCCGCCGCCGGTCCGCGATCCAGTCACCGAGCGCGCCGCGGGCCTCGTCGGGTCGGTAGGCCACGACGACCGACAGCCGTTGCTGGTCGAGCGCGGCGCACAGGAAGGCGAGCATCTCCAGGGTGGCCACGTCGGCGAAGTGCACGTCGTCGACGACCAGCAGGGTGGGCCGCAGCTCGGCCGCGCGGTCGAAGACCGAGGACACCGATGCGATCAGGCGGGCCTGGTCGCCGGCGGTCTGCCCCCGCGGCCCGAGCTCGGGCAGCAGGATCGCCAGCTCCGACGGGTCGGGGCCGAGGACCCGCGACACGTCCTCGCGCGGGAGCCGCGCCAGCAGCGAGCGCAGGGCGGCGATCAGCGGCGCGTAAGGGATCCGGCCGCCGAGGAACCCCACACCCGTGCCGCGGCAGACCAGGGTGCGGCGCGGCACCCGCAGCACCAGCTCGTCGAGCAGCCGGGTCTTGCCGGCGCCCGCCTCCCCGCTGAGCAGGGCCAGGCCGGGCCGGCCATGGGCCGCCCCCTCGACCAGCCCGGCGAGCCGGGCGAGCTCGTCGGCCCGCCCCACCAGACCCGGTCGCTTCGGCACAAGCCCCACCGTTCCGGGCGGATGGTCGCCGCGTCAACGACCGTCTGAGGTACCTGGGCCGGAAATCTGAGGTGGTCTGCCCCATGTGCCCGTTGCGCCGAGCCCGCCAGGATGTGCGCAGCGGTGCTGGGGGGTGCTGCGGGGGGACACGGGGACACGGGGCACGGGGGGACGGGGGCGACGGGCGACCTGCCCGACCGGTGCAGGGGAACGGTCGGCCCGCCCGCCGGGCGGTCGGCACGGGTCTGGCGACCCGGGCCGGCCGCCCGTCTTGCTGCCCGGACCCATCCGGCGCGGTGTTGTACGCCCCTGCCGTCGTGCGCGTTGCCGTCGTGCGACGCGAGGCCGTGGGGTAGGAACGTCGGCATGACCGAGAACCCCGGCACCGACCCGGCCGCCTACCGCACCGAGCACGACTCGATGGGCGAGGTCCGAGTCCCCCGTGAGGCGCTCTACCGGGCCCAGACCCAGCGGGCGGTCGAGAACTTCCCGGTGTCGGGGGTGCCGCTCGAGCCGGCCCTGATCGGGGCGTTGGCCTCGGTCAAGGGCGCGGCCGCCGTCGTCAACGGCCGGCTCGGCGTCATCGACGCCGACCTGGCGCAGGCGGTGCACGACGCGGCGGCGGAGGTGGCGCGCGGCACCCACGACGCGCACTTCCCGGTCGACGTCTTCCAGACCGGCAGCGGGACGTCGACCAACATGAACGCCAACGAGGTGATCGCGACGCTCGCCGAGAGGCGGCTCGGTCGCGACGTCCACCCCAACGACCACGTCAACGCCTCCCAGTCGTCCAACGACGTCTTCCCCACGGCGATCCACATCGCTGCCACCCGCGCCGTGGTGCGCGACCTGGTGCCGGCGCTGCGCCACCTCGAGGCGGCGCTCTCGCGCAAGTCGGCGGAGCTGGCCGCCGTGGTGAAGTCGGGTCGCACCCACCTGATGGACGCGACGCCGGTGACGCTCGGCCAGGAGTTCGCCGGCTACGCCGCGCAGGTGGCCCGTGGGGTGGAGCGGGTCGAGGCCACGCTGCCGCGGGTCGGCGAGCTGCCGCTCGGGGGTACGGCCGTCGGCACCGGCATCAACACACCGCCGGGCTTCGCGGCCGCGGTGGTCCAGCTGCTGGCCGACGACCTGGGGCTGCCGCTGCGCGAGGCGCGCGACCACTTCGAGGCGCAGGGCGCCCGCGACGCGCTGGTCGAGCTGTCCGGCCAGCTGCGGACCGTCGCGGTGTCCCTGACCAAGGTCTGCAACGACCTGCGCTGGATGGGGTCAGGACCGCGCACCGGGCTGGCCGAGATCCGGCTGCCCGACCTCCAGCCCGGGTCGTCGATCATGCCCGGGAAGGTGAACCCGGTGGTGCCCGAGGCCACCCTGATGGTGTGCGCGCAGGTGGTCGGCAACGACGCGGCGGTGGCCTGGGCCGGGGCGTCCGGCGCCTTCGAGCTCAACGTGATGATGCCGGTGATCGCGCGCAACGTGCTCGAGTCGGTGCGCCTGCTCGCCAACGCGTCGCGACTGCTCGCCGACCGGTGCGTCGACGGCATCGAGGCCGACGCGGAGCGGTGCCGCGAGTACGCCGAGTCCTCGCCGTCGGTCGTCACGCCGCTCAACCGGTGGATCGGCTACGAGGCTGCGGCGAAGGTCGCCAAGCAGTCGCTGGCGCAGCGGCGGACGATCCGCGAGGTGGTGCTCGAGATGGGGTTCGTCGACCGCGGCGAGCTCACCGTGGAGCAGCTCGACGAGGCGCTCGACGTGCTCCGCATGACGCGCCCCTGACCTCGAGAGGCCAGGGGCGCGTGACGCGCTGGGGCTTCCGGCTCAGTACCAGCCCTGGGACTGGAACTCGGACCAGGCACCACAGGGGGTGCCGTAGCTGCCGCGGATGTAGGCCAGGCCCCACTGGATCTGCGTGGTGGGGTTGTCGGCCCAGTCGCTGCCGTAGGCGCCCATCTTCGACCCGGGCAGCGCCTGCGGGATGCCGTAGGCACCCGACGACGCGTTCTGGGCGTGCGGGTCCCAGCCGGACTCGCGGGTCCACAGCGAGTCGAGGCAGCCGAACTGGTCGGCCCCCCACCCGTACTGGCTGGCTGCGATGCCCGCCGCGATGCCCCGCGGGTCGCCGCTGTAGGCGCGGGCCCGGGTCCGGGACGCGCGCTCCTCGCGCGCCTCTCGAGCGGCCCGCTCGCGGGCCAGCCGCGCCGCCCGGGCGGCCTGCCGCTTGTGCTTCTTCTCGATCTGCAGGGCGCGCTCGCCGGCCGGGACCGTCGAGCGGCTCACCGATGCCTCGGGCGGCAGGTCGCCGATGCGGGTCACGGCGCTCTCGGCGCCCCAGGCGGTCATCCCGGCGGTGCCGACGGCGACACCCGTCAGCCCGGCTGCGGCGACGACGGCCGTCGCGGCCACAACAGTCCCCCGGATCGTGATCCGGTTCTTCAACATTGGTCCTTCCGGCG
>Ga0210113_1000114_pt1 | contig 17977 bp, 31 predicted proteins | sample MayberryNW_Catta_5_FD_185523 | JGI IMG/M metagenome (GOLD analysis project Ga0210113, IMG submission 185523) | Wetland microbial communities from San Francisco Bay, California, USA, that impact long-term carbon sequestration -... | ecosystem: Environmental > Aquatic > Marine > Wetlands ...
TCCAGTTCGCGTTCTTCACGCTCGGGACCGCGCTCTTCTCGAACGATCTCCCGCCGCCGAGCCTCGAGGACCTCGTGGGCCGGATCGCCCCGCGGCCGCTCTTCCTCGTCTATGCCAGGCACGGGCAGGGCGGCGAAGAGCTCAACCCCGTCTTCTACGAGGCGGCGCGGGAGCCGAAGGAGATCTGGGAGATCCAGACCGGATCGCACACAGGAGGGATCGAAGCCGAGCCCGAGGAGTACGAGCGGCGCGTGATCGGGTTCTTCGACCGCGCGCTCCTTCGGACGCGCTGAGCGCCCTCAGCCGATGCGCTTCGGCGAATACGGGACCGCGTGCAGCACGCGCTCGTCGATGTCGCCGACCAGCGGGCCGTGAGCGGCCGCCGTCTCGCGCTTGATCTCGCTCCACTCCTCGTCGGCCGCCAGTCGACTCCAACCCTCGGCCATCGTCTCGGCGTCGGGCCACTCGAGCAGGTAGACGAACTCGGTGCGCGCCTCGCTGCTCGTCTCCCACATGGCGAGGATCCGGAAGCCGTGGCGCTCCATGATGCGGGCGGCGTGGTCGCGGAAGCGGTCGTGGAACGCGGCCTTGTTCCCCTCGAAGATCTCGTAGACGCGGAGCTGATGGAGCACGACTGCCCAAGTTACAAGTTGTCACTTGGGCGGGGTTCCGACGCAGGATCCCTGAGTGGACGCCGAAGAGCGGCAGCGAGGCCGCAAGTGACAAGCTGCAACTTGGGCTGTTGCCCTCGGCGTTCGTCGCTCTGGACACGGCGTCCGTCGCGGCCGATCATCTCCTCATGCGGACGCTCGACGACCTGCTCGCCGAGGCCGGGGCGCGCATCGAGCGCCTCACGCCGCGCGAGGCCGCTCGCGCCGTGGACGACGGCGCGGTCCTGATCGACATCCGCGCCCAGGAGGACCGCGTGCGCGACGGCGTCGTCCCTGGCGCGCTGCACATCCCGCGCACCGTGCTCGAGTGGCGCCTCGACCCGAAGGGAGCCTGGCGGAGCCCGCACGTCGACGGCCTCGGCCGCCGAGTCGTGCTGCTCTGCGACCACGGCTGCTCGTCGGTCCTGGCCGCGGCGACGCTCGTCGACCTCGGCTACCAGCGTGCAGGGGACGTCGTCGGCGGCTTCCGGGCGTGGCGCGAGGCCGGCCTACCCGTGGCGGCTGCGCGCCCCGTGCGCCGGGCCGCCGACGAGCCCGCCGGGATGGGCCCGCCCGATCCGGCTTGAACTCCGTCGCGCGAACCGCGACCCTTTCGGTTCATGGCAGTCGAGGTGCACGTGACCGGACGGATCGAGCTCGGCCGCTTCGGCGAGTTCGTTTCCGCCCTCGGCCCCTGGGTTGCGTACCGAGCCTCGCAGCGGCGTGCGCCGATACGGGTCTACCAGGCGCTCTCCGGACAGATGAACGAGGTGCGGTTGGTCTTCGAGTACCCGGACCTGGCCGCGTACGAGGCGGAGGAGCTCGAGGACGCCGTCGATCCCGAATACGGTCGGCTGGCCAGCGCGCTGCCGTACGTCGACGGCACCCTCGAGTACGCGATCTACGCCCCCGTGCGGCAGCAGGAGTAGTGGAGGTCCGGGCCCGCGAGCGGGCCGAGCCCTTCGTCACGAAGGACGGCTCGACGATCCGCGAGCTCCTCGGGCTCCCGACCTCCGACCTCGTGCGCAACCAGTCGCTCGCCGAGGCGACGCTCGCCCCCGGGCAGTCGACCGAGCGCCACTACCACCGGGAGAGCGAGGAGATCTACTTCCTCCTCGAGGGCGGCGGGCTGATGGAGGTCGAAGGCGAGACGCGCGAGGTCGTCCCGGGTGACGCCGTCCTCATCCCTTCCGGAGCGCGGCACACGCTGCGCGCCGGGCCGGAGGGAGCCCGCCTCCTCTGCTGCTGCGCGCCGCCGTACCGGCACGAGGACACGTTCTTCGACTAGAGCCGCTCCGCGGTCTCCACGACGCGGATTGCCGCCCGCAGGGTGACAATGGCTTCGAGCCCAGGGCCGTCGCGGGCGCGGAGCTCGACACCGCCGCCGTCGGCCCGGACGAGACGTCTCGCGATGGCCAGCCCGAGTCCGAAGCCGTCGCCTCCGCCGTCCATGCGCCAGAAACGGTCGAACGCTCTCGAGATCGCGTCCGCCTCCATCCCGGGGCCCTCGTCGGCCACGCCAACCTCGATCTGCGCGCCGCGCCGGCGCACCGACACCGTCACCGAGGTACCGGGCGGCGAGTGGTCGAGCGCGTTCGCGAGGAGGTTGTCGAGCACCTGCTCGAGGCGGCCCGGAGTGGCCAGAGCGACAAGGTCCGGCTCGATGCGCTCGTCCAGCCTCACGCCGCGCTCGCCGGCGTACGCCGCGAAGGCTGCCAGCCGGTCCCGCGCCAGCTCCGCCACGTCGACGGGGGCGGGCGAGGCCACGGCCCGATCGGCACGCGCCAGCACGAGCAGGGCGTCGACGAGCGCGGACAGCCGCTCGACTTCGGTGACGGCGCCGTCGAGCTCGCCCTTCGCCTCCGCATCGGCGTCCCGCTCGAGGTTCTCGAGCCGAAGCCGGAGCGCCGCCAGTGGTGTGCGCAGCTGGTGAGACGCGTCTGCGACGAACTCGTCCTGCGAATGCACGAGCACGTCGACCCGGTCGGCCATCGCGTTGAACGTCTCCGCCAGCCGCCGCACCTCGGGCGGGCCCTCGACCGGCGCGCGCGCGTCGAGCCGGCCGCCGCCGATCGCGTCGGCAGCGCGCTCGAGGCCCACGAGTGGCCGGATGACCCAGCGGGCGAGGGCAAAGGCGATGACCACTGCGACGGCGAGGACCGCGAGAGCGATGAGCGCGAGCACCGACCAGTAGCGGTGGATTCGCGCGTCCACGGCTGACATCGGGTACGTGATGCGAACCGCGCCGTGGACGACGCCGCTCGACGCCACCGGCACCGCGACGAACAGGAGGTCCGCGCCGAGCGTGCGCGACCGGCGCGTGCCCGTCGCGATCTCGCCTCGGAGGGCCTGCTCGATCTCCGAACGGGACGAGAAGTCGCGGCTCTCCGTGGGCGCCGTATCGAGCACCGCCCGTCCTCGAGAGTCGACGACGAGCACGCGCCCGCCCGTGTCGTCGTCGTAGTCGGCAGCGACACCGCGCACCTGTGCGGGCAGGGAGGCTCCGTGCTCGAGCGAGTCCTCGACGAGCGTGGAGAGCGCGACCGCGTCCCGCTCGACCCGGTCGGTGAGCTCCCGGCGCTCGCTCTCCGCGTATGAGATTCCCAGCGGGATCTCGAGCAGCGCGAGCACGAGGACCGCCATGGCCAGGTATCCGACCAGCAGGCGACGTCTCACGGCCGGGGTGCGAGGCGGAGGCCGATGCCGCGGACGGTCTCGATCCAGCCCGGGTCTTCGAGCTTCTTGCGAAGCGACGCGACGTGGACGTCCACCGTCTTCGTCGGGCCGAACCACTCCGTCTTCCAGACCTCGCGCAGCAGCCGCTCACGCTCGACGACCGCGCCCGCGTCCGACGCGAGGAGGGCGAGCAGGTCGAACTCCTTGGTCGTCAGCGCGAGCTCCCGGTCTGCGAGCGTCGCGCGACGCGCCCGGAGGTCGATCTCGAGCGCTCCCGCCCGCAGCACGTCCTGGTCGCTCGAGCCCGCGGCGCGACGCATGACGGCCCGGATTCGGGCGAGCAGCTCGCGGAAGCCGAACGGCTTCACGACGTAGTCGTCGGCGCCGAGCTCGAGGCCGACCACCCGGTCGACCTCCTCACCCCGTGCCGAGACGACGATGATCGGCACCCCGGAGCGCGACCGGAGCTCTCGGCAGACCTCGATTCCGTCGAGATCGGGAAGGCGCAGGTCGAGGAGGACGAGGTCGGGCAGCGGGGCATCGAGCGCATCGCGCCCGGTGGCCACGCGGCTCACCGCGAACCCCTCGCGCCTCAGGCCCGCTGCGAGCGGACCGGCGATCGCGTCCTCGTCCTCGACGAGCAGGATGTCCACGGTTGGATGGTGGCATGCGGTCCCCGGCCGCCCGTCCGTGGAAAACCGAACCTTTACCGGGCGTTTGCCTTGATTTACCCGGCCCGTTCCCGGCGCTCGGGTCGTGCCCCGTACCGTCGGGACGTCTTCTCGAACGGAGGTCCCGATGCCCCGCAGACATCTCTTCGCCGTCGTCGTGCTGCTCGGCGCAGCCGCGGTCGCCGGCCTGCTCGCTGTGACCCGGACGGTCGCCCTCGGTAGTCCCGAGCCCGCCTCGTCCAAGCAGGATGCGGCGATCTCCTTCCGCCTGCAGCGGCTCGACCGCCTCGAAGCGTCGCTGCGCAAGGAGCTCGCCTCCCAGGGCGCCGCCACGCCGGCGCCCGCCACCGTCTACCGGCGAGCGACGGCCCCCGCTCCGCACCTCGACGACGAGTCCGACGACGACGAGCACGAGCACGGCTCCGACGACTCCTTCGAGGAGGATCGCGATGACTGACCAGGTCAGGCGCCTGTACGTGCTGGCGCTCTCCGTCCTCGGCTTCTTCCTCGCCTGGGCCGGCATCGCCGCGCACCCCTGGGCTGCAGCCGCCTCGCAGGAGAGCACGAGCGGAGCGGCCCTGGCCCGCTACGAGCAGCGGCTCCGGGCCGATGCAGCGCTCGTCGACGAGCTCCGCGCGCAGCGCGCGGCCCTGCCCGCGCCCTCGGTGCGGGTCGTGACGCTTCCTCCGCTGACGACGACGCGGAGCTCCTAGTGGAGCGGCGGTGCTTCGACGCCATGGGGACCGAGGTGGAGCTGTTCCTCGACGCCGACGACGACCCGGGCGCCCTCGATCGCGCCGAGGACGAGCTGCGCCGCCTCGAGGCCCTGCTCTCCCGCTTTCGCCCGGACTCGGAGCTGTCGCAGCTGAATCGCGCGGGCCGTATGCGGGTCGGGCCCGAGCTGCTCGAGGTGACGACCGTCGCGCTCGCGGCCCGTGCCCGGACGCGTGGGCGATTCGACCCTACGGTGCACGACGCGCTCGTCGCCGCCGGCTACGACCGGACCTTCGACGAGCTCGCGGAAGTCGAGGGGCGGGCCGCCTACCGACCGGTCGCCTGCGGCGGACGGGTGGCCGTCGACCACGCGACCTCGACGGTCGAGCTCGAGGAGGGCTTTCGGCTCGACCTCGGAGGCATCGCGAAGGGGTGGGCCGTCGACCGCGTCCTCGCAGAGCTCGCAGTGCACGGGCCAGCACTCGTGAACGCGGGCGGCGACCTCGCCGTGTGCGGCCGGGCGTGGCCGGTCGGCCTCGACACGCCGCGCGGCGCGATCACGCTCGAGCTCCGGGACGGCGCTCTGGCGACGTCGGGGCGCGACCGCAGGAGCTGGCGCGGGGACGGAGGCGAGCGACACCATCTCATCGACCCCGCCACGGGCTCTCCTGCTGACGGAGATTTGCTCACCGTCACCGTCACCGCCCGTAGCGCTGCGGAGGCCGAGGTGCTCGCGAAGGAGCTCTTCCTGGCGGGCGACCTGTCGGCGGCCACGGCCGAGGCGGACGGGAACGCGATTCCTGCCGTCCTCGTCTCGCGCGACGGCGCCACGGTGCTCGCCGGAGGGCTCCGGTGAGAAGCGACCCGACGTTCTGGATCCTCGCGCGCTCGAGCGGGCTCCTCGCCTACATGCTGCTCACGAGCTCGGTGCTAGCCGGGATCGTGCTCAAGGCGCGGCCGTTCGGAACGGCTCCCCGCCCCGCGGTCCTCACCGACGTGCACCGGTTCGTCGCGCTCCTCGGGCTCTCGGCAATCGTCGTCCACGGGATGGCGCTCGTGCTCGACCGAACCGTGAACGTCTCGCTCGCCGCCCTCGTGGTACCGGGCCTCGTGCCGTATCGGCCGCTCTGGACCGCGCTCGGCGTCGTCGCCGCGGAGCTGATGATCCTCGTGTACTTCTCGTTCTCCCTGCGCCGGAGGATCGGAACGCGAGCGTGGAGACGCCTGCACTGGCTCACCTACGCCGTCTTCGGGCTCGCGACCGTCCACGGTATCGCCGCCGGGACGGACACGAGCCGTCCCTGGGCGCTGCCGCTGTACGGCGCCGCCGTCGGCGCTGTGCTCGCAGCGGCGGGCTGGCGCGCTCTCGTCCCCACGACCCGAGGAGGTTCCCCAAGTGATCCGAGTCGAGATCGACCGAACGCTGTGCATCGGGTACGGCCTGTGCGCCCGGACGGCGCCGGGCTCGCTCCGACTGGCCGCTGACGGCATCGCCGAGGCGGTGCCCGGCGCGCAGCACGGCGAGGACGTCGTCGAGGCCGCCGCGACGTGCCCGATGGAGGCGATCGCGGTGTACGGGGCTGATCCCCGCACCGCCGCCTGACGCCGGCCCTAGCGCGCGTCGTCGAGGACGAGCGCGCGCAGGCTCTCGTGCTCCTCGCGACAGGCGGGGCACCCCTCGAGGTGGGCGCGCAGACCCGGAAGCGCCGCGTCGACGTCGTGCCCTGCGAGCTCGAGCTCGACGAAGCGGTCGAGCTCGTCGAAGCACACGTCGCAGCCGACCTCCGGCCCGGCGGGGCCGAAGAGGCGTCCGAGGGTCAGCTCGAGGTCCGTTCGCTCCGTCATCTCGCCTCCTCTCCTACTGCCTCGATCGACAGGCCGCTCGCGTCCATGTGCTTGCGAAGCTTGCGCCGTGCGTCGTGCAGCGTCTTGTACAGGGCGCCGCGCGTCGTGCCGAGCCTGTCGGCGAGCACGTCGATGGGCACGCCGTTGAGTGCCAGTGCCACGAGCACGCTGCGCTGGTGCGGGGTGAGGACTTCCTCGATCGCGTTCCGGACCGACCCGAGGAGCTCGCTCTGCTCGGCCTCCTGGTCAGGCTCCAGGCCTGTAGACGAGTACGTGCCCCACGTCTCCGGCTCCAGCGGGATCTCGCGTCCCTGCCACGCGCGCTTGCGAAGCTTCACTGCCGCTTCGAGCAGGGCGAACTTGTAGGCCCACGTCGTGAAGCGGGAGAGGCCGCGGAAGTCGTCGAGGCGCGCGAGCACGCTCATCAGCGCGTCGTCCGCGGCCTGCTGCGCGAGGTCGTCGAGGTCGTCCCCGCGGACGTGGCGGTGGCTCCGGCTTCTACGGCCGACCTCGAAGCGGGCCGCGCGCAGAAGGAGCGCGTGGAGCCGGGCGACCGCCTCGTCCTGCGTCGTCCCACCGGCTCGCAGGTCGCGCAACCAGGCACGAGACTCCTCGTCGACCGGAACGGTGGGCGCGTGCACCGTTGCGACACTACGCGACCGCCCCGCGATCGGTTCCTGCGTCCTGAGGTCGAGCACGCTCATGGGCCAGCCTTCGGCCTCTGAGCGGGCCGCGCGAACCGGAGGCGAGCGGTGCTCACGCGGCGTCGAGCTCCTCGAGCGGCGCCAGGATGCGGACCGCCAGCTCCGCCGGACAGCCGCGCTCGACGAGGTCGATCAGCGCATGCACGTCGTAGCGCCCGTCCCGCGCGGCCCGGCTCGCGAGCGGCAGCGGGACTCCGGCCTCGACGAGTCGGTCGCGCCTCCAGGAGACGACCTCCGAGCTCTCCGTCGCTCTTGCCGTTTCGGTCTTCATGTCTACTTGGTGACGGGCCAGGCCCAGTTCTTACCTCCCGGGCGCACGGACGCCCCGAAGCGTGCTCCGGGGCGCCCGTCGGGGGAGGGGTGGATCAGCGGAAGCGGGCCGGGAACTGCCCCACGAGCCCGTCCGAGAGCATGTCCGCCATGTGCAGGATCTGGACGTGGATCCGGTCGTAGGCCCGGACGTCCGCCGCCCAGTTGCCCTGCAGGCGTGCCACGACCTCGTCGGTCGTGAGCCGCAGGTGGCTGCGCATCATCGCCCTCATCTCACCGGGCTTCCAGAAGCGCGGGTTCGCCTTGCTCAGGAGCGCCGCGATGCGGTCGGCGTTCGCGGTCCAGCGTGCCTGCTGCGTTGCCAGCGCCTCCTGGTCGCCCGCCTTCGCCGCGGCGATGAGGTCGGCCGCGACGAGGATGTGCTCACGCAGCAGCGCGGTCAGCTGCTTCCCGGCGGCGGCGCCGTAGAACGGCTTGATCGCGTTGCCGATGTCCGTCTGGTTGCGCAGCAGACGCGCGACCGTCGCCTGGGTGTCGGGCGAGTCCGTCGTCAGGCTGATGACGGCGAGCCTCGTCCAGGTGACGTGGTCCTCCCAGAGCTTGTTCATGCCCTGGCGGAGGGCGAGCTCGCTCTTCGAGATCGTCGCCGGCGTCGCGTGGAGGTCGGTCCCGTGCGCCGCTGCGTCGTGCCCGCCGGAGAGGGCGAGCGCGATCATCGCGCTGACCAGGGCGATCAGCCCGGTCAGGGCGAGCGGGACCGGTCGCGGTGCTCGTGTGCTCATGTCGTCCGTCCTTTCGGTCGTGGAGTGATCGGGAGCGCGACAGCTCGGCCGCGCAGGAGCAGGTGCCCGGCGGCGACGAGACCGACGAGCTCGACGGCCTTCGTCGCCAGCGCGAGCGCGTCGATCGCTTCGGGCTCGGGATGCAGCAGCGGGAGGCCGGTCGTGATCGCAAGCCCGTAGCTCGCGAGCAACCCGGCGAAGACCGCGACCGCCGCAATCAGCTCGGTCGAGCCGATGCCGAGCGTGAGCCCGACCGCGAGCGCGGCGAGCAGCACGGTGGCAGCGACGAACCCGAGGCCGGCTCCCACGCTCTCGTGGAAGTGCGCGGGCACCAGCGCTCCGTGGATCCCTGCGCTCACCGCGCAGGCGACGATCACCGTGTCGCGCTCGATCCAGCTTCTCCGAGCCATCCCTTCACCTTCCGTTTGCTCGAAGGAGTTGGTGCCGGTCGAGGCCCGGGTCTTACGTCTCGGCCCGTAGACTCCGGCGCCAGGCTCCGCATGACGACCTACGACTGGGCGCTCCTGCTCCATCTCGTCGCCGTGATCGCCTTCTTCTCCGGGATGGCGATCGCGACCGCCGCCCAGGTCGGCGCCTGGCGGCGCGAGCGCTCGGGGGACGTCGCGGCCGTGCTCGCGCTCGCCCGCCTCGGCGTCCTCGTCGTCGCCGTCGGGCTCGTGCTCGTGCTCGTCTCGGGCCTCTGGCTGGTGGAGGAGACGGGGCGCAGTCTCGGCGACGGCTGGATTTCCGCGTCATTGCTGCTGCTCGTCGTGTCGCTGCTCCTGGGCGCGGTCGGGGGGCGCAAGGCGAAGCTCGCGCGCCGTCTCGCCGAGAGTCAGGCATCCGAGGCACCGGTGGGCCCGGAGGTACAGGCGCTCCTCCGCGACCGGGCCGCGCTGGCGGCGAACGTCCTCGCCGCGGCGGCGGCCCTCGCGGTCCTCGTGCTCATGGTCTGGCGCCCGGACTAGCGCGTCAGCGCTCGTGCACGTGCTCGCCGGGCTCGCTCGACCTGATCACGCGCCACGAGTCCCAGGTGATCCGGAGGATCACGACGGTGATGACGAGGCCGACGATGGGATCGACGATCTCTGCGCCGAGGCCGACCGCGATCGCGCTCACCACCACCCCGAGTGACACGAAGCCGTCCGCGCGCGCGTGCTTGCCGTCGGCGACCAGGGCCGGGCTGGCGAGGCGGCGGCCTGCCCGAAGGCGGACCCGGGCGGCCACCTCGTTCCCGGCGAACCCGATCACCCCGGCGAGAGCGAGTGCCCACAGGTGCGAGAGCTCTTCGGGGTGGACGAGCCGCATGACGGACTCGTAGCCGGCGACGCACGCCGACACGAAGATCGCGAGGACGACGGCGAGCCCCGCGATCTTCTCCGCGCGCAGCGAGCGGAGCAGGAAGGCGATCCCGATCGGGATCGCGGTCAGCGCGTCGCCGACGTTGTGGATCAGGTCCGCGAGCAGCGCGACCGAGCCGGAGAGGACGAAGATCGCGGCCTGCAGGAGGGCGGTCAGCCCGAGGACGCCGAGGCTCCAGCCGACCGCGACGAGCCCCTCCCGGGAGCGCATGATCGAGCGATCGAGCAGGCCGTGCGAATGGCCGTGCTCGTGGCCGTGCTCATGCGTGTGCTCGTGTGTCTCCGTCGTGTGCGCCATGCGTGCGCCAGCCTAGACTCGCCCCATGCGGTCGTGGCTGCTCGGGCTCGCGATCGGGCTCGCGCTCGCGGACTCGTCCGTGGTCACGCTCGCCCTCCCGGACGTCCTCGGCGACTTCGACGTTGGGATCACGACGGTCGCGTGGGTCCTGACGTCTTACAACCTCGTCCTCGCTCTGCTCGCCGTCCCCTCCGCGTACGTCGCGCGACGCCGACCGCGTGGCACGTTCGCCGTGGGCGTCCTCGTCTTCGCCGCCGCGTCGCTCGCCTGCGGCCTCGCGCCGTCGTTCGAGGTCCTCGTCGGTGCGCGCTGCGTGCAGGCTGTCGGCGGCGCGCTGATCGTCACCTCGGCCCTCGATCTCCTCTCCGGCGAGACGGGTGACGACGCGCGGGCAGCGCGCACCTGGGTCGCCGCCGGTGTCCTCGGCGCCGCGCTCGGCCCGGCCGCGGGCGGGATCCTCACGCAGGTTCTCGGCTGGGAGTCGATCTTCCTCGTCCAGGTCCCGCTCGCGCTCGTCACGCTCCTCGCTGTGCGCGGCGTGCGCGCGAGGACGCTGCCGGCGCCCGCGGGGAGGCCGCACCTGACCGCGAACGCGGCGCTCCTCCTGCTCTCGGGCGCCCTGGTGGCGGCGCTCTTCCTGCTCGTGCTCCTCCTCGTCGAGGGCTGGGGGATGGAGCCCGCGGCTGCCGGCGTCGTCGTCACCGCGCTGCCGCTCGCGGCGATCGCGTCGGCGCGGCTCGCGCCGGGGTCGGTCGGTCTCGGGATGCGGACGGCGTCCGGCGTCGTGCTCGTGGCGGGCGGGCTGGCAGCGCTCGCGCTGCTTCCGCGCGCCGGCTGGGCCTGGACGATCCCCCCGCAGCTCCTCGTCGGGGCAGGGCTCGGCCTCGCGCTCGCGGCGCTCACCGAGCGCGCTGTGGGCGGGCGCGCGGAGCAGGTCGTCCACGGGGGCTGGACGCTCGCGGCGCGCCACGCGGGGGTCGTGCTCGGGCTCCTCCTGCTCGCTCCCGTGCTGACCGCCGCGCTGGAGGAGAACCGGGACGAGGCGATCCGAGCCGGTGCGGCGAAGGTGCTCGACAGCCGCATCGAGCCGCTCGACAAGCTCCGCCTGGCGCAGAACGTGCTCGACGCGGTCGACGAGGCCGAGGAGACCGGCGACCTGCCCGACGTCGCCGGCGTCTTCGAGGGCCTGCCGGACAGCGACGAGTACGTCGCCCTGCTCGGCGCGCTCCAGGACCAGCTCGATCGGGCCGTGACGAACGCCTTCTCGCTGCCGTTCCTGCTCGCGGCTGCACTCGCGCTCGCAGCGCTCCTGCCGGTCGCGCTCGGGCGCGGGGAGCCGTTATGAGGCGCCTGCTCCCCCTCCTCGTCGCGCTCGCCGCAGTCGCCGTGGTCGTCGTCCCGTACGTCGCGCTCGGCGGCGCGACCTTCGAGCCGACGCCCGTCGCCGACCCGTGCGAGACGCGGGAGTGGCGCGACCCCGGGGGACTGCAGGAGGCGCTCGAGCAGGTGGCGCTCTCCGCGCTCGACGGGGCGGCGTGCGAGCTTGGCGTCACGCGCGAGGACCTCGTGCTCGCGATCCGCGACGAGGATGCGCTCGATGCCTTCGCGGCCGAGCACGGCATCACCCGCGCCCACGCCGAGCGCGCGGTTAACGACGGCCTCCAGCGCGCGATCGACGACGCGGAGGAAGCCGGCGCGCTGCCCGGCCTCCTCGCGGGCTTCGCGCGGAGAGCCGCGGACGCCGTCCCACCGTGGCTCCTGCTCGAGACCCTCGAGCGCCTCGGCGGGCTCCTGCCTTAGACCGACTAGCCACGCGTTCCGTGCGCGGAGGGGTGGAGGAGCGGCACCGCTCCCGTCCATCCCTGCCGCAGCACCTCGACGAGCGACGGTGGAGTGATCAGTGTCGTCGGCCCTCGGTGTCGCGCACGCCGCACGCCGTAGCCCGCCGGGGTCCAGCGCAGCAGCTCGTCGTCGAGCACGAGGTGCGCCTCGTCGTGCTCGAGCACGAACGAGCCCTCGGGGAGCTCGTTCAGCCGCGCCCCGTGCAGCCGACGGCCCTTCGTGCCCGGGTCGACCCGCTCGTCGTGCAGTCGTGCGTCGATCGTGTCGGCTCCGCCGCCCCCGGAGTGCAGCCCGCCCCACAGCTCGCCGAAGCGGACGTAGTCCTCGCGGCGGCAGAGCGCGCACGGTCGGTGCCCGGCGGCGAGCGCCGTCGCCTCGTCGAGGAAGAACAGCTCGGTGAACTTGCCCGGCTGGAGGAGCCGCGTGCGCTGCCAGCCGCGGAACTCGAGCCTGCACGCGATCCAGCGTCTCGTCGCCCACCTGCGCCGGATCCTCCCTGCGTCGTCGTGGAGGCAACCCCGGTTCCCGTAGACGAGACCGCGCGCGGAATCGGCGACGAGGTCGCCGAGGGGCGTGACGCGGTTCTGCAGGGGCACGTGTCCTACGTCAACGCCGCTGGGAGGACACACCCGTGAGCCCACTCACGCCCGGAAGCCCACCCGCCGGTGGCTGCCGTCGCAGAACGGCTTGTTCCGCGACGCGCCGCAGCGGCAGAGCGCGAGCCGCGTGTCTTCCCGGATCAGGTTCTCGTCGGCGTCGACGACCCGGAGCTGGCCGCGGACGAAGAGCGGGCCGTTCGGCTGTGGCTCGAAGGTCGCCTCCTCCTGCGCCGTCTCCTGGGCGCCGCCGTCGCGGCGGCGGAAGTGCAGGGCGCCCGTCGGGCAGGTGAGGACGGTCGCGGCGACCGCGTCCGGATCGGCGGCATCGACGTCGACCCACGGCCGCCGGGCAGGGCCGAACACGTCGCCGAGCCGACGGACGCAGTTGCCGGTGTGGATGCAGAGCCGCGGCTCCCAGTGCACCTCGATCGCCTCGTTCGCGTAGACGCGGCGGGGGCCGCGCTCGGACTCGGGCGTGGTCGTCACGGCCCCGTCGACGCGTCGCGCTCGACGAGGTCCGCGTACTCGGGATGGCGCTCGATGTAGGCCGCGGCGAAGGGGCAGAGCGGCACGACCTCGAGCCCCCGTGCCCGGATGTCGTCGAGCGCTCCCGCGACCAACTTCGAGCCGAGGCCTTCGCCCTCGACCGACGGTGCGATCTCCGTGTGCACGAGGACGACCGTCCCGGGCTCGGTCGCGTACTGGACGATGCCCGCGACCCTGTCGCCGACGCGAAGCTCGTAGCGGTGGCGCTCGGGGTTGTCGACGACGGCCAGCTCGGTCACGGAGGAAGTATCGAGGTCGCGATCCTGTCTGCGCGGCGGGGAGCGCGCGTGGAAGACTTCGGGCATGGACGACGAGCAGATCCGCGAGCGAATCGAACAGCTGGTCTCGGAGGAGCACGAGCTCTGGGGGCGCGAGTCCGACGGGGTCGCCAGCGAAGGCGACCGCGGCCGGCTCGAGTCGGTCAAGGTCACCCTCGACCAGTGCTGGGACCTCCTGCGCCAGCGGCGTGCGCTGCGCGAGGCGGGGCTGGACGACGACGCGGCCCGTGCGCGCGACACGAGCGTGGTCGAGGGCTACGAGCAGTAGCGCGGCCCCGAGGCCGCGTCACACCTCGGGCGCGATCCCCAGCCAGATTGCGTCGAGCTGCTGCTCGGCGTAGCGCGCGGGCACCGGCGGGAGGCCGACCGGGAAGAGGAGGCGCAGCAACGGCGCCCCGAGCAGGAGGTCGGCGACCACGTCGGGGTCGGCCGGGGCCCGGAGCTCTCCGCGCTCGTGGGCCTCCGCGAGCAGGTCGACGATCGCCTGCCTCCGCGGGCGCACGACGCGGTCCTCCCACGCGGCCGCAAAGCTGGGGTTGGTCTGAAGCTCGCCGAGGATCGCGGGGAGGAGCCGACCCACCAGCGGGTCGGCGAGCTCGCGCTCCTGGTCGTGGAGATACTCGAGCAGGAGTGCCCGGAGATCCGTCGCGTCCTTCGTCTCCGGCTCGGTCCGGAGCTCGCCGAGCGCGTCCGCGATCAGGTCCTCCTTCGAGTCCCAGCGGCGATAGATCGTGGTCTTGCCGACCCCCGCGCGTGCGGCGATCGCATCCATCGTCGTCCCCTGGAAGCCGCGCTCTGCCAGCAGGCCGAGGGTCGCCTCGACGATCTCGTCCCGGGCGGCCTCGCGCCGGGGACGACCGCGGGGCCTGGAGGTCGGCTGCTCCGGCGCCTCGGGGTCGAAGACATTCGTCTCGAGCTCGTGGACTTTTTCGATAACGTCAAGTATCGTAATACAGACACACGAAGGAGTGCGGGCGTGTTCCGAAGCATCCTCGTTGCCCTCGACGACTCCGCGGCCTCGGCGGCCGCGCTCGACCAGGCGATCGATCTCGCGCGCGCCGAGGGAGCACGCTTGACGCTGATCAGCGTCGCAGCACCGCCCCGCTGGCGTCCCGCGGGACCCTTCGTCCCGCCCTACCCGACCGACGCGCAGCTCGAGGAGGAGGCGCGTGCGATCCTCGACCGCGCGGAGGAGCGCGTCCCGGACGACGTCCCCGTCGCGACGGTGCTGCGGAGCGGGCTCGCCGCGAAGGAGATCCTGAAGCGCGCCGACTGCGCGTGCCACGACCTCATCGTCATGGGCTCGCGCGGGCTAGGCCCCGCGGCCTCGCTCGTTCTTGGAAGCGTGAGCCGCGCGGTGGCGGCCCATGCCTCGATCCCGGTCCTCATCGCCCGCGCGCCGGCGGTCACGGCCGAGCAGCCGGAAGCAGAAGCCACCCCGGAGCCGGAGGTGAGCATCCGCTGACGGCTCAGACGGACGACGAGAGGGAGAAGGCCCGGAGCAGCGACGAGCTCGCCCTGACGCTCTGGCTCCTCGCGGTGCTCCTCGCGCAGTTCGTGCTCGTCTGGTGGTTTTTCGATCGGCTCTACGCGGGATGACCACGAAGACGAGACAGAGAGGGGAGACGATGATCGGCTGGGTCGGAGACATCGAGCAGCGGACGATCGAGAACACGACGTTTCGCACCGTCCTCTTCACCGGAGAGCACTCGCAGCTCACCGTGATGCGCATCGGGGCAGGTGAGGACATCGGTCGTGAGATACACCCGGACCACGACCAGTTCCTGCGCATCGAGCAGGGGAGCGCCAGGGTGGAGCTGGGAGCGAGCGAGGACTCGGTGGACGAGACGCACGACGTCGAGGACGATTGGGCGTTCGTCGTGCCGGCGGGCGTCTGGCACAACGTCGTCAACACCGGGTCGGACGACCTGAAGCTGTACTCGCTCTACTCGCCCGCGGAGCATCCGGACGGCACGGTCCACCAGACGAAGGCGGACGCCGAGGCCGCGGAGCACGCGTAACGGCACCCTCAGGCGTCGTCCGCGAGCATCCCCGGCTCCTCGCGCACGAGGACGCCGAAGGCGCCCCCGAGCGTGCTCTCGCAGCGGTCGCGAAGGATCTCGAGCGCGACGGCGAGCTGCTCCTCGTTCGCAGCCGCGAAGTCGCCGCTGCCGTCCCACAGGACGAGGGTCCCGCGCTCGGCGCGGACGTCGCTCAGGCTGTCGGCGAACGCGTCCCAGTTGCGGCCGAACCAGCCCGGGAAGCCGAACGCGCCCGCGGCCTCGTCGAGGAAGCCGGCCTTGTCGTCAACGCCAGTCGTGTCGAGATGCACGAAGCGCCAGGCCGCGGATTCGACCTCGCGCCGAACGTCCGCGACGGGCGCCTGCGAGGCCCACGAGTAGACGCCTGGCTCGAGCTCGCCGGCCAGCAGCCGCTCCAGCTCGCTCACGGCCCGATCCTCCGGAATGAGGCGTAGTGGTCGTCGGTGTAGTAGCGCTCCCCGCCCGCGCCGGCGACGATTCGCCGCGCTCCGCGATCGTCCGAGCCGGGCGTGACCACCGTGTACTCGCGGTAGTAGCCGCGCGCCTCGTCCGGGAGGATCCTCTCGCGGTTCTGGAACACGCTGCCGTCGCGCTCGTACGGGAACGGACCGCCCGCGGCGATCAGGGCGAGCGTCGCGCGGGCCTCCGAGGGCAGCGCGGCCGCCGCGCTCCAGCGCAGGCCGCTCTCGGGATCGACCTCGCCGGCGGAGCCCGTCGTGACGGTGGTCTGCGGCTGCGTCGACGGCGAGTCCTCGCCCGTGGCGACGAGCCACCACCCGGCGGCGACCGCCACGATCGCCGCCGCGGCCAGCATCGTCGTCCGCGACCGGCTCACGGCCGCTGAATGTACGCGCATCGGGGGATTCCCGGATGCGCGCCGCCCGCCGTACGGGGTTGGCTGCCAGCCCGATGAGCTCGAACGGGGATCGCAGCAGGCCCGGAGCCGTGAGCGGCGTCGCCGTCGGCCTCGTCGGCATCGGCCTCGTCGGCGCGGGGCTCTGGGCTCGGCGGGACGTCGCGCGCACGCTCGCGCGCGAGCGCATCGTCTTCGGGCCCGATCGGGAGCCCGTCGTCAGCGCGACGGCAGCTCGCTCCCTCGCGGAGTCGATCCGGGCGAGCACGCTCGAGACGACCGGAGGTCGCACCTACAGCGAGACGCTGTCCTATCTGGGCGTCGACGGCGAGCCGACCTCCGATGCCTCGCTCGCCGCGCGCGAGGACGGCACCGGGCATCCCGTCGAGAACCCGCACGTCGCGCTCTGGCTCCAGGCGACGACGCTGCAGACGGCCCTGATGCAGGCGTACCTCGCCTTCCGGCTCGCAGAGCTGACCGCCGGCCTCGGCGCGTCGCTCGCGATCGTCGGCGCAGGCCTCGCGGCGCGACGCCGCGCCTAGCTTGTTCCGGTCGCGCCCAGGAGGCCGACGAGCCACTCGCGCGCCGCGCTCGCGACCGCCTGCACGTCCGCCTTCAGCGCGTGGTCTCCCGGCACCTGAACGACCGTGCGGAGCGGCCCGGCGGGCGGGATCCCGAAGCGGTCGTTCGCTCCCTGCACGACGAGCGTGGGCACCCTCACCGCGTCGAGTTCCGACAGCCGGCTCGGCGCCGGCTCCCCGCCCGCGCGGCGGGGCGGCCGCAACGGGAAGGCGAGACAGAGCACGCCGACCGCGCCGGTCGCGTCCGCGGTGCGGCACGCGACCCTCGCGCCGAGCGAACGTCCGCCGACGACGAGCGGGAGGCCGGCGAGCTCGCTCTCGCGGAGGCGCTCGACGACCGCCGTCCAGACGGCGTCGAGCTGTCGCGCCGGCGCGGGCGCCCGCCGGCCGGCGACGCGGTACGGCTGCTCGACGAGCCCGACCGAGACCCGCGCCGCGATCGCGGCGTCCGCGACGGCGACGAGGTCGGGTGCGGCCACTCCTCCGCCGGCGCCGTGGCCGAGGACGAGCCCGCCGACCGGCTGGTCGGCGTGACGGACGTGAACGCGGGCGAAGCCGTGCGGAGTCTCGACGTCGACGACGCGCACGCGGGCAATGGTCGCAGGTCGGCGGCGTGCCTCTCCGGGGATTCCCCGACGCCACCGAGCGTGACGGTCGGTAGCGTCGTCGTGAGTGGTCGTCGAGGAAGGAGAGGCTGTGATGCGCCCGACCGATCCGTTCCGCCAGGAGCACGCCGAGCTGCTCGAGCACATCGATCATCTTCGGCACGCCGCCCGCGAGGTGCCGCGGCTGGCGCCCGACGAGCGCGAGCTGCTCGTCGCGAGGATCCTCGGCTTCCTGCGTGACACCCTCGTGCCGCACGCACGGGCCGAGGAGGAGGTCCTGTACCCGGAGTGGTGCACCCTCGTCGGCTTCGCCGACGCGGCCGGGCCGATGATTTACGACCACGAGGCGATCGTCGCGCGGGTCGACCGGCTCGCGGAGACCGACGTCGCTGACGTGGACACGCTGCAGGAGCTGCTGTACGGCCTCTACGCGCTCGTCGGCACACACCTCCGCAAGGAGGAGGTCCTGCAGCTGCCCGCGTTCGACGCCGCGCCGCCAGAGGTCGCCGAGGCCGTGCTCGAGCGCATGGGCGCCCTCGCCGGGCACGCCCACCACCACGCCTAGCGGCGAACGTACCGGCGAGGTGGCGCGCTACTGCACGGCTTGACATATTCCGATATCAGCATATAATCGGGCGATGGCACGGGCAGCGACGACGG
>Ga0210113_1000118_pt1 | contig 17850 bp, 15 predicted proteins | sample MayberryNW_Catta_5_FD_185523 | JGI IMG/M metagenome (GOLD analysis project Ga0210113, IMG submission 185523) | Wetland microbial communities from San Francisco Bay, California, USA, that impact long-term carbon sequestration -... | ecosystem: Environmental > Aquatic > Marine > Wetlands ...
CTACGTCGCGTCGATCATCGTGAGCCCGTTCTACGCGTCCGTCGCCGCGCGCGTCCGGCCGCTCGTGGCGAACAACGTCATCGCGCGCCTTCACCGCTCACTCGTGTGTCCGCGCGTCCGCCGGTCGGTGCGAAACGTCGTCGTCAACGGGCTCGGATGCTCGGCCGAGGACAGCGTCGGCGACCCGATGCTGACCGCCGAGGGACGGCCCACGGCGGACTCGACGCTCCTGATCGACCGGGCGTCTGCTGCGCACGCGCCGAGGCGGGACATCCTCGGACGGGCACGCGTCGGGCCGCCGGACGTCGGCGCGTACGAATACGTTCCGTAGGCTCAGCGGGCGATCAGCCCGTCGAGCGCCGCCCGGACCTCCTCTTCCGGCAGCTCGACGCCGTAGCGCGGCTCCCCTGGCCCGTCGAGGAGCACGAGCCGCGGACGGCCGCCACGCGTCTTCTTGTCGCGGGCGAGGGCCGCCCAGGCGGCCTCCGGGTCGAGGGCGACCGGCCGGGGCGCGAGCACCTCCTCGACGACGTCGGTCGGCTGCCCCGAGAGGCGCAGCGCGGCCAGGAGCCCGAGCGCGACCGCGTCGCCGTGGGGGAGCGCGTAGCCCGACGCGGCCTCGAGCGCGTGCGCGAACGTGTGCCCGAGGTTCAGGATCGCGCGCCGGCCGCGCTCTTCGGGGTCCGAGAGGACGACCGCGCACTTGAACGCCGCCGCGGCCCGGATCATCTCCTCCTCGGGCAGCTCCCAGAGCGGCCGGCCGGCGAGCAGGCCCGTCTTCACGACCTCCGCGAGGCCCTGGCGCCGCTCGGCTTCCGGCAGCGTCGCGAGCACGAGCGGGTCGACGACGACCTCCTCCGGCAGGTGGAACGCGCCCACGAGGTTCTTGCCCGCCTCGAGGTCGATCCCCGTCTTGCCGCCGATCGCCGCGTCGACCTGGCCCACGAGCGTCGTCGGAACCGCGATCCACGGGATCCCGCGCAGGTGCGTGGCGGCGGCGAACCCGGCCGCGTCGGTCGCCGTGCCCCCGCCGACCGCGACGAGCACCCCGTCCCGGCCGATCTCGAGCTCGTCCCAGAGCCGCGCGACCACGTCGATCCGCTTGGCCGCCTCGCCCGACGGGAGCGGGTGCCGGGACGCGTCGAGCTTCGGGTCGTGCAGCTCGAGCACGGCCGCGTCCCCGACGAGCGCGGCCGGGCGATCGCCCGCGAACCACGCGAGCTCCCCGAACGCGCCCGGCTCGACCGTCACGGACAGCGCCTCGCAGAGGACGCCCTCTGCCCCCTGCGCGACGCCGTCGCAGACCTCGAGGTACACCCATTCCCGCTCGCCGTGGAGGCGGCGGAAGGCCTCCTCGTCGCGCGCGAGCGGGCGGTCGCCGCCGCCGGCGCGCTCCCAGGCGGCGTCCGCGCTGACCTCGAGCCAGACCGTGAAGGCGCGCCGGGAGAGCCGGAGCCGCGTCGTGTCCGCGAGCACGGCGCCGCCGCCCAGGGCGATCACGGCGGGGTCGTCGGCCGCGAGCGCGTCCGCGACGACCTCCTCCTCGATCGCCCGGAACTCGGCCTCGCCACGCTCGTCGAACAGGGCCGCGATCGGCCCGAAGTGGCGCTCGATCTCGGCGTCGGTGTCGACGAACGGCCGCTCGGTCAGCCTGGCCGCCTCCCGGCCGACCGTCGTCTTGCCGGCCCCCATGAACCCCGCGAGCGCGAGGTGGCGTCCTAGCGCGCCGACCACGGGATGCGCTCGACGTAGGCCCGCCATGCGGCGACGAAGTCCCCGAGCGCGTCGCCGCCGAACTTCTCGCGCGCGGCGCGGGCGAGCTCCCACGCCACGCATGCCTCGGCGACGACCGCGAGGGCCTCCACCGCGGCGACGTCCGAGCGCTCGACGAGCGCCTGGCCCGCCTCGCCGGTCTCGAGGTCGGCCGAGGCCAGCGGGCGCATGAGCGTGGGCAGCGGCTTCATGGCGGCTCGCACGACGATCTCCTCGCCGTTCGAGACGCCCGCCTCGATGCCGCCCGCCCGGTTCGTGTCGCGCCGGTAGCCGCCCTCGTCGCGCCGGATCTCGTCGTGCGCCTCGCTCCCCCGCAGGCCGGCGAGCGCGAACCCGTCGCCAATCTCCACGCCCTTTACGGCCTGCGTGCCCATGAGCGTCCAGGCAAGGCGCGCATCGAGCCGCTCCTCCTTCGTCGCGTACGAGCCGAGCCCCGGGGGGACGCCGCGTGCGCGCACCTCCACGATCCCGCCGACGGTGTCCCGCTCGGCGCGGGCCGCGTCGATCCGCTCCTCGAGATCGTCCCCGACGACCGCGCCGGCGAGCTCCACGCCGATCTCGCGCACGAGCGCCTTCGCCACGGCGCCCGCGGCGACGATCGCGGCCGTGTGGCGCGCGCTCGCCCGCTCGAGCGCGTCGCGGACGTCGTCCAGCCCGTACTTCATGGCGCCCGCGAGGTCCGCATGGCCCGGGCGGGGCAGCGTGACCGGCTCCTTGCCCTTCCCGGCCGGCTCGCCCTCGGGCGGCCACGGGCTCATCCCCCACGCCCAGTTCTCGTGGTCGCGGTTCCGCACGACGAGGGCGAGCGGCGTCCCGAGCGTCCGCCCCTGCCGGAGCCCCGAAAGCACCTCGATCCGATCCTGCTCGATTCGCTGGCGGGGGCTCCGCCCGTAGCCCTCCTGGCGCCGGCCGAGCTCGCGGTCGATCGCGTTCCGGTCGAGCGTGAGCCCCGCGGGCAGCCCGGTCACGATCGCCACGAGCGCGGGCCCGTGCGACTCCCCGGCCGTCGTGAGTCGAAGCGTCACGGGCCAAGCCTACGCGGCCCCCGGGCGAGATCCGTTCGAGGGATGGCAATACGGTCCTCGGAGGAGTACGTTGACTGCTGGCGACTCGCAGAAGAGGAGCGAGTCGCCTCCAGAAGGGGGAGGCCGTGCCTTTGCGGCCGGGGCGCCTCGCCGCAAGCCGCTCGGAAAGGGGACTCCCGATGAAGAACCACTGGCGCCGAAGCACGGTGTCATTCGTCGTCGCGCTCGCTGCCCTGACGCTCGCAGCACCCAGCCTCGCCGCCGACACGCTGACCCCGGCCGTCGTCACGACGACGCTCCAGGCCGGGCAGTCGACGACGGTCGGCAAGTCGCTCCACCTCGACGGGCTGCCCCCGCGGGCGGACATCATCGTCGCGATCGACACGACCGGAAGCATGGGGACGCCGATCGCGCAGGCCCAGGCCGACGCGGTGAACATCTGCAACCAGGTGCAGGCGGCCATCCCCGGCGCCCGCTTCGCGGTGATGGACTTCGAGGACTACTTCCCCGGGCCCGGCGCGGCGGGTGACGTCCCGTACGCGCTGAAGACGCCCGGCTTCATCTCGAGCTGCGCGACGTTCTCGGCCGCGATCGCAACGATGAGCGCGGTCGACGGGAGCGGCGGCGACGGCCCCGAGGCGTACAACCGCGCCTTCTTCGAGGCGTACGCGAACGGCGGCAACCCGATCACGCTCACACGTGATCCGCTGGCGACGCAGTTCCTCGTCGTGCTCGGCGACGCGGCGCCGCACAGCGCCACGGCGTTCGGGTCCTGCCCGGCGGCTCCGCCGGCCGACTTCGGACGCAACGGCGTCGCGGGCGGCGGCGACGACCTCGACACGTCGACCACGATCGCCGGCCTGAACGCGGCGAACATCGACCTGCTGATGATCCGCTACACGACCGGCGGCGTCTCGGTGCCGCTGTCCTGCTACCAGGACATGGCCAATGCGACCGGCGGCACGGCGGTGGACGACAGCGCGGCGCCGTCGATCGGCACCTTCATCGTGGCGAACGCCCAGGCGGTGCCCTACACGGTCGGTCTGCAGGTGTCCGCGGGCTGCCCGATCGGCATCTCGTTCAGCCCCGCGCCCCCGTACGGCCCGTTCACGGGCGCGCAGACGATCCCGTTCACCGAGACGATCACCGCGCCGACGCTCGTCGGGAGCTACACCTGCACCGTCACGGCCGTCATCACGCCGGGCGGGCCGACGACGGCGGTGCAGACCGTGAACGTGACGGTGACGCCCGGGCCGCCGGCGACCCTGACCCTCGCGCCGAAGACGGCGACGAACACCGTCGACGCGCAGCACTGCGTGACGGCGACGGTCAAGGACGCGTTCGGCAACGCGACGCCGGGCATCACGGTGCGCTTCTCGGTGAATCCGACGACGTTCAGGACGCCCTCCAGCGGCTCGGCCGTCACGGGTGCCGCCGGAACGGCGCAGTTCTGCTACACGTCGGCGTTCATCGGGAGCGACGTGATCACCGCCTACGCGGACACGAACGGCAACAACGTCCGGGACGCGAACGAGCCCGGCGACACGGCCGCGAAGACCTGGGTGCTCCCGCAGAGCACGCCCGGATGCAAGGTCACGTACGGCGGGAGGATCACGGCCGCGAACGGAGACAAGGCGACCTTCGGCGGGAATGCGAAGACGCACCCGAAGAAGGCGTCACCCCAGGGCCAGGAGCAGTTCCAGGATCACGGTCCCGCGGCCAACCTGAACGTCCACTCGCTGGACGTCCGGGCCGTCACCTGCAACGCGAGGGACACGGCCGCGTCGATCTTCGGCAAGGCGAGGATCAACGGCTCCGGCTCGTTCGACTACCGGATCGACCTCCAGGATCTCGGCGAGCCAGGCCGGAACGACACGTACCGGATCCGGCTCTCGACCGGGTACGACTCGGGCGTCCGGAAGCTCAGGGGCGGCAACGTCCAGATCCACTAGCACCGGCAACCGTGAGCGAGGGCCCGCTTCGGCGGGCCCTCCTCATGGTCCGGGCCCGACCGCGGCCCGCATCACGTCGACCGGCGCCTCGATGCCCGTCCAGCGTTCGAACGAAGCCGCGCCCTGGCGGACGAGCACCTCGAGTCCGTCCACGACCGTCTCCGACCCACCCGAACGCGCCGCCTCGACGAGCGCGGTCGGCCGTCCGTCCGGCCGGTAGGCGAGGTCGACCACCGTGCGCACGCCCCCCAGCGAGACCGGGACCTCGTCGCGGACCGGCGTCGCGTTCACGACCACGGTGACGCCGGCCGGCCGGCCGGCGTCGGTGACCACGTCGGGCGCGATCGTCCGCAGGCGCGCGACGAGCCCCTCGGCCGCGTCAGGCCGGCGCGCTGCGACGGCCAGCGAGGAGACGCCCGCGTCGACGAGGGCGGTCGCCACCGCCTGCGCCGCGCCCCCCGCGCCGAGGAGGAGGACGGCGTCGCCGGGCGCGACCGCCCAGGCGACGGCGAGCCCGTCCGTCGACGAGCCGTGCACCCGCCCGTCGCGGACGACGAGCGTGTTCACCGACCCGGCCCGGGACGCGACGTCGTCGAGTTCGTCGCAGAACGCGAGGACGGCGGTCTTGTGCGGCACCGTGACGTTCGCGCCGGCGAAGCCGAGCGCGACGAGACCCCTCACGGCCTCCTCGAGCGACGGCGTCCGGACGGGCAGCGGCACGTAGGCCCAGTCGAGCCCGCGCGCCGCGAACGCCGCGTTCTGCATGCGGGGCGAGAGCGACTCCGCGACCGGGTCGCCGATCAACCCGACGAGCCGCGTGTGCCCGCTCAGCACTGGAGCCCGCCGCGCGGGTAGTTCAGGAACTCCTGCTCGTCGTCGGTGAAGAAGTGGCTCTTGCAGTCCGGCTTGCGAACGAAGAAGAGGTAGTCCACCTCGGCCGGGTGCGCCGCGGCCTGGATCGACGCGAGGCCCGGGTTCGCGATCGGCGTCGGCGGCAGGCCGGTGCACATGGGGCAGCGGGTGTTGTACGGCGAGTCGGAGTCGAGCTGGCTCTGGAGGATCGCCTGCGTCGGCGGGATGTCCAGGCCATAGCGGATCGTGGCGTCGATCCCGAGCGGCATCCCGGCCTTCAGCCGGTTGTAGATGACGGCCGCGACGAGCGGGCGCTCCTTCGGAACCTGCACCTCCTTCTCGACCATCGAGGCGATGATCAGCACGTCGTACGCGGTCAGGTTCTTCTTCTTGGCGAAGTCGAGATTGACGGTCGCCCAGGCGCGGTCGAACGCCTCGAGCTGCTTCCGGGAAAGCTCCCTGGACGTCGTGTCCTGGGTGAACTCGTACGTGGCCGGGAAGAGAAAGCCCTCGAGGTTCGGGATCTCCTGCGCCTTGAAGTCGGCGGGGATCGGGCCGGACGTGGTCGCCTTCAGGTAGGCGGGCGGGGAGAGCGCAGGTGTGATGTTGCGCTTGCGCTTCGCGATCTCGTTCACCTCGCCGATCCGCTTCGCCATGTCGGCGCGGGTGAAGCCTTCCGGGAAGACGATCCGGAGCACGGGGAGCTGCGGCGCCGCGTCGACCGTCGTCGGCGGGGGCGGCGGATCGTCGCCCGCGAGCGCACGGGTCATCCCCCACGCGATCCCGCCGACGAGGGCGGCCGCGATCAGCACGCCGCCGAACACCGCGAGCAGGCCGTGGTGGCCGCTCGTGCGCCGGGAACGGCGCCTCAGGTACGGGTCGTGCTCAGCCATTCCAGGTAGCTCGTGAGGAGGTGCGCGGCTGCGAGGGCATCCTCGTCGCCGCGGGCGCCCGCGCTTGCCGAGGCCGCCGCCATACGCGTCGTGAACCGCTCGTCCCAGGTCTCGACCGCCGTGTCCGGGAGCGCAGCGCGGAGGGCCTCGACGAACCGCTCCGTCTCCTCTGCCTGCGCGCCCCGTTCGCCGCGCAACGTGACGGGGAGGCCGACGACCACGCGGTCCGGCTCCTCGGCGCGCGCGATCTCCGCCACGCGGGAAAGCCCGGCGTCGCTCGCCGCGCGCTCGACGACGCCGAGGGGCCGCGCAACTGTCCCGGTCGGGTCGGAGACGGCCACGCCGGTTCGCGCCAGGCCGTAGTCCAGGGCCAGGACCTTCACGAAGGCGGCAGGCTACCCCAGCCCGTCATGGACGTGCGGTGCGGATGCGGAGTCCGGCGGCGACCGCATCGCCGAACGCGCCGTCCTCGGCCGAGTAGGCGTGGACGGAGACCGTCCCGCCGCCCGTCTCGAGACACCACGCGCCGAACTGCGAGCCCTCGGCCGGCGGCCGGTCGCGTCGGAGGTCGCACGGTCCCAGGTTGAGGATGACGCCTTCCGGGTTGAGGTCGCCGAGGATGAGCTGCGGCTGTCCCTCCCCGCCGGGCGGTGCGATCGCGAAACCCTCCCGTCCTTCCACGACGAGGAACCCGTCCTGCGTCGTCCGCCCGGCGATGGCGGTCGCCCACCGCGCCGGTGCCCCGTCCTGCGGTGCGAGCACCCGCCACGGGCCGAACTCGTAGACGAGCCGCTCGGCCGGCTCGCCGTCCGGCGTCGTCCAGACTCTGACGACCGCGTCGTCCGCGCCCTGGAGCACGTCCGCGGGAGCGTCGCCGGCGATCCAGCGGCCGATGTCGCCCTGGACGGCGATGAACCCGCGCCCCGGGCCGTCGGCCGGGCTCACCGCAAACATCGCCCACACTCCGCGTTCGGCCAGCCGGAGCCTTGGGTCGTAGACGAGCTCGGCGGTCGCGCCGTCGAGGAACGTAACCGGCAAGACGACCTTTCCGCCCTCGCGGTACGTCTCCGGCACGAACGGACCCGCCGCCGCGGGGACGTACTCCGACCGGCCCTCACCGGACTCCTCGCTCGTCGTGTACGGCATACAGCCTGGAAGCGTGAGCGCGGCGATCGTGGCGATCGTGGCGATCCGCACAGGCCTGAATCTAGCCGAGCGCGTCCAGCAGCGCGCGCTCGGCGACGGCGAGCGCCTCGGGCAGCTTCTCGGGATCCTTGCCGCCGGCGCGGGCCATCGTCGGCCGACCGCCCCCGCCGCCGCCGACGAGCGAGGCGGCCTCGCGGACGACCGCGACGGCGTCGAGCCCGCGCTCGGTCAGCGAGCGGTCGAGGTTCACGACCAGATGGACGCGGCCGTCCTCGCGGGCCCCGAGCACGACCGCCGCGGGCGCGTGCGCCTGCATCAGCCGGTCGGAGAGGGCGAGCAGGTCGTCGGCGCCCGCGCCGCGGGCCTCGACGACGATCACCTCGACGTCGCCGGCGCGGTTTCGCCGCTCCTCCACCACCTCGGGCCCGGTGACGGGCCGCGCCTTCGTCTCCTTCCTGGCCTGCGCGAGCGCGGCGCGCAGCTCGTCGGCCTCGTGCGCCCGGGAGCGAAGCAGTGCGAACGCCTCGCCCGACGTCACGGCCTCGATCCGGCGGACGCCGGAGCCGACGGATCCCTCGGAGAGGATCGCGAACGGGCCGATCTCGGCGGTCGAGCGGACGTGCGTCCCGCCGCAGAGCTCGCGCGAGTACGCCTCGTCGCCGGAGCCGATCTCGACGACGCGGACGATCTCGCCGTACTTCTCGCCGAAGAGGGCCATCGCGCCGAGCCGCCGCGCCTCGTCGATCGGCGTCTCGAAGGCGTGGACGGGGAGGTTCTCGAAGATGCGCTCGTTCACGAGCTCCTCGATCCGCTCGCGCTCCTCGGGCGAGAGCGCGTGGCCGTGCGTGAAGTCGAAGCGGAGCTTGTCCGGCCGGACGGCCGAGCCGGCCTGGCGCACGTGGTCGCCGAGCACCTCCTGGAGCGCCTTGTGGAGCAGATGCGTGGCCGTGTGGTTGGCCATGGTCGGGAAGCGCACGCGCCAGGGTACGACCGCCCGCACGCGGTCGCCCTCCGCGAAGCCGGTGCCCTCGAAGAGGAGCGCCTGGTCGTCGCCGAAGCGGTACGCGGCGCGCAGCTCGGCCCGCGTCCCGTCCTCCGTCTCGATCCAGCCCTGGTCGCTCACCTGGCCGCCGCCCGCGGCGTAGAACGGCGACTCGCGGAGCTTGGCGAGGAACGTCCCGTCGCGCCGGTCCTCGAGCGCGCCGATCTGGGTTCGGACATCGGTCTTCTCGAAGCCGACGAACTCCGCCCGGAACGAGGCGCCCCGGGCGAACTCGGCCGCACGCAGGTCCTCGGTCGGGCCCGCGGTGCGGGAGCGCACGCGCTGCTCCTCCATGAGCGCGCGGAACCCGTCCACGTCGACGGCGAGCCCGCGCTCCTCGGCGAGCTCGACGGTCAGCTCGAGCGGGAACCCGTAGGTGTCGTGCAGCCGGAACGCGTCCTCGCCGGAGACGTTCCCGCCGCCCGCGAGCTCCTCGAAGAGCCGCATCCCCCGTGAGAGCGTCCGGGCGAACCGCTCCTCCTCGGCGCCGAGCACGTCGTGGATCGTGTCGCGGGCCGCCTCGACCTCTGGGTACGCCTCGCGCACCTGCTCGACGACGACGTCGGCGAGCCGGCCGAGGAACGGCGACTCGAGGCCGATCCGCTGGCCGTGCTGCACCGCGCGGCGGACCACGCGCCGCAGGACGTAGGCCCGGCCCTCGTTCCCCGGGACGATCCCGTCGGCGACGAGGAACGTCATGGCGCGGCCGTGGTCGGCCAGGACGCGGTGGGCCTTCGTCGCCTGCTCCGAGTCGCCGTAGCCGACGCCGCTCTCGCGCGCGACCCAGTCCATGATCAGCCGGTAGCCGTCCGTCTCGAAGAGCGAGTCGACGCCCTGGAGGAGCATGGCCCCGCGCTCGAGCCCGAGGCCTGTGTCGATGTTCTGCCGGGGCAGCGGCGTGAGCGTGCCGTCCTCGGCCAGGTCGTACTCCATGAAGACGAGGTTCCAGAACTCGAGGAAGCGGTCGCAGTCGCAGCCGGGGGCGCACTCGGGCCGGTCGCAGCCGCGCTCGACCCCGCGGTCGAGGTAGAGCTCGGAGCACGGCCCGCACGGGCCGGTGTCGGCCGCCTGCCAGAAGTTCTCGGAGCGCGGCAGCCCGACGATCCGCTCGCGCGGGATCCCGACCCGCAGCCAGCCGTTGACGGCCACCTCGTCCTCCCCCAGGCCGAGCTCCGGGTCGCCCGCGAAGACGGTCGCCCAGAGCTGCTCGGGCGGGAAGCGGAGCCGCTCGGTCGTGAACTCCCAGGCGAGATCGATCGCCCCGTCCTTGAAGTAGTCCCCGAACGAGAAGTTGCCGAGCATCTCGAAGAAGCTCGCGTGGCGGGCGGTGCGGCCGACGTCGTCGAGGTCGTTCTGCTTGCCCCCCGCCCGCATCACCTTCTGCGCCGTCGTGATGCGCGGCGCGGGGGGATCCTCGACGCCCAGGAACCACCGCTTCATCGGCTGCATGCCCGCGACGACGAAGAGCGTCGTCGGGTCGTCGGCGGGCGGGATCACCGAGCCTGAGGGGCGGCGTACGTGGCCGCGCTCCTCGAAGAAGGAGAGAAACCCCTCCCGCAGCTCGGCCGTCGTCTTCACGGCTCGATCGTACCCGGACGCCCGGAGCCGGCAGGCGGCGGGAGGGGCGCAAGGCGGCGCCCCTCCCACCATGACGGATCTGCCGCGGACGGGGCCGCGCCGCGGAAGGCGGCGCCGACCTGCTCGAGCTTCGCGTTGTCGAGCCGCAGCTCGCCTGCGGAGTCGTGGCCGGCGACGTGACCGTCGCGCCGCGGCTGCTAGTCCCTCCGCCGCCCAGCGGCGGAGTCGCAGTGGGGTTCAGTCCGGCCCGTCGAGTATCCGCCTCGCCCGGGTGGGAGTCAACCGGGCCGCGACGGCGCTACTCGAGGCCGCCGAGGTCGCTCTCGTCGACCGCGATCTCCTCGCGGATCTTCTCGAGCGAGCGCCGGATGAGGCGCGAGACGTGCATCTGGGAGATCCCGATCTGCTGCGCGATCTGCGACTGCGTGAGCCCCTCGAAGAAGCGGAGGTGGAGGATGCGGCGCTCCCGCTCGTCGAGCGCCTTGAGCCCCGGCGCGAGCACCGCCCGGTCCTCGCTCACCTCGTACTCGTGCTCGATCTCGCCGAGCGACTCGAGCGGGTCGAGGTCGTCGCCGTCGTCTCCCGAGCCGGACGGAGCCGAGAGGGAAACGGTCGTGTACGCCTGGCCCGTCTCGAGCGCCTCGAGGACCTGCTCTTCCTCGACTCCGGCCGCCTTCGCGAGCTCCGGGATCGTCGGCGAGCGTTCGAGCTGCACGGTCAGCTCCTCCACGAGGCGGGAGAGCCGGACGTTCAGCTCCTGGAGCCCGCGCGGGACGCGGACCGACCAGCCCTTGTCGCGGAAGTGGCGCTTGATCTCGCCGATGATGTTCGGGGTCGCGTACGTCGTCAGCTCGACGCCGCGGTCAACGTCGAAGCGGTCGATCGCCTTGATGAGACCGATCGATCCGACCTGGACGAGATCCTCGAGCTGCTCGCCGCGGTAGGCATAGCGCCTCGCCAGCGAGCGGACGAGCGGCAGGTACTGCTCGATCAGCCGCTGCCGGGCCTCGACGTCCCCGTGCTGGTGGTAGCGGCGGAGAAGCTCGCGGTCGCTCTTCTCGACCGGCATGCTCACTCCACGCCGGCTCGCGAGGCCGGCACGGTCTTCCGCATGCGCACCCAGCCGGCGCCGTCGCGCGCCTCGACCTCGTACCCTCCCATCGCCGTGCGCAGGACCCGCCCGAGCCCCACGCCTCGTTCGGGTTCGGGCTCCGCCTCGAGGGCCCGCTCGAGCGCCTCGGCCTCGAGCGGCCCGACCGAGACGTCGAGCTCGCTCTCCCCCACCTCGACCGCGAGCGTCACGCTCTCGGCGGCGGCGTACGAGTCGTCCGCGAGCAGCGTCTCCAGCGCCAGCTGGACGTCCTCGAGCTGCTCGAGCGGCAGCTCGAGCCGGGCCGCGAGCCCCCCGACCACGAGGCGCACGACGCCCTGGTAGGAGCGGTCGTACGGCACGGTGAGGGTGATCGTGTCGGTCATCGGCGAGGCGGTCGGCGGATCCCTCGGATCCCGGGCCAGTGTAGACGCCTCACGCGGATCATTCCGCGGACGCGATGAGCCCCGAGCCGACGACGACGTCGTCCTCGTAGAGCACCGCAGCCTGTCCGGCCGCGACCCCGTAGGCGGGCGCGTCCAGCCGGAGGCGGAAGCCGCGCGACCGCGCCTCGACGCGGGCCGGGGCGGCCGGCGAGCGGTAGCGGAGCTTGGCGTCCGCGCGGTCGACCGGCACGAAGAGCCGGCCGCTCCGCACGGCGACCCTGGAGCGCCCGAGGGACGCCCGCGGGCCGACCACGACGGTGTTCGTCGCGGGCTCCGTGCGGAGCGCGAAGAGCGGGACGCCGGTCGACACGCCCAGGCCGCGCCGCTGCCCGGGCGTGTAACGCCAGTACCCCTCGTGGCGTCCGAGCTCGCGGCCCGTCTCGTCGAGGATCGGGCCGTCGGCCGCGCCGAGCCCGTGGCGGGCCAGGAACGAGCGGTAGTCGTCGCCCGCGAGGAAGCAGGCCTCCTGGCTCTCGGCCCGGTCCGCGGCCGCGAGCCCGGCGGCGCGGGCCTCCTCGCGCACGTCCGTCTTCGTCCGCCCGCCGAGCGGGAACCAGACGCGCTCGAGCTGGCGCGGGTCGAGGCGGGCGAGCATGTACGACTGATCCTTCTGCGGGTCGAGGCCGCGTGCGAGGAGGGCCCGCCCGTCCCGCCGGACGATCCGCGCGTAGTGGCCCGTCGCGAGCCGCGCGGCGCCGACCCGCCCTGCGAAGGCCAGAAGCTCGGCGAACCGGAAGCTGCCGTTGCAGCGGATGCACGGGTTCGGCGTCTCCCCGCGGGCATAGCCCTGCACGAAGGGCGCGACGACCGCGCGGCGGAACCCGGGGCGCAGGTCGAGCGTCACGTGCGGGACGCCGAGCCCGTGGCAGGTCTCGCGCGCGGCGACGACCGCGGCCGGCGAGCAGCAGACGCGCTCCCCGTCCGGCCCGGCCGGATCGGTCCAGAGCCGGAGGGTGACGCCGACCGGCTCGCCGCCGGCGTCCCGCGCCGCGAGGAGCGCGACCGCGCTGTCGACGCCGCCGCTCATCGCGACCGCGACGCGCTCACCCCGTGCGGGCGCCGGCGCGCGGACGGCCGGCCCGAGCGCGTCCGCGAGCGCGTCGGCCGCGAGCGGCGTTCCCGGAACGGCGGCTGCCTCGAGCGTCGTGCGCCCGGACACGTGACGGAGCAGCGCCCGCACGCCGGGCCCGTCGCCGTGGGCGTCGACGATCCGCCCGCGCTCGAGCGAGAGCCGAACCCAGGCGAGCTCCCCGTCCCGCCCGGCGTTCCCGACAGCCTCGATCATCCGGTTTACGGTAGCGGGCCTTAACGACCAGAGGGGAACCGTCGTTCCCCTCTGTTACGTGCCCCACCAAGCGCCGTTGGACGCCGCACGTGAGGAACCTGGCGAGCCAGGTGGGTGCCCTGCCGGCCGGCGCCATGCCGAACCGGACGCGGGCTCCCTCGCATGTAGCTGTTGGTTCTACATATGCGTGCGGTGTCTCGCACGCGGTCGGGCACGCCGTCCCAGCTTAGCGCCCGGACGAGAAGCGCCAGCGAATCGTCTGGATCCCGGAGACTCCGAGGCGTCCGGCGAGCGCCTCGGTGAGGGTGAACTCCTGGCCGGTGCCCTTCGGGCCGCGGTCGACGACGCGCGTGTCGACCGCGCGCCCGCCGAAGGAGACGACGATGCGGGCCCCGCACGGCAGGACGCCGTGCGCGACTCCCTCGAGCGTCGGCCTCAGCCGCTGCCCGCAGGCCGTGGTCTGACCGTAGAGCCCGGGGCCGTAGGTTCCGACGGTGGCGTCGTACCAGGTCTCGCCGCTCGTCTCCGCGGCCCCGACGGGCGCGGAGCCGGGAGCCGTCGTCCCGTCGCCGCGGGTCAGAGCGAGGCTGGCGAGCGCCGCGAGGAGCGCGACCGCGGCGAGGGCGGCCTGCCGTTCGATCAGGGCGCCGCTCACGCCCGTTCGAGCTCGTCGAGCAGGCCTCCGAACGACTCGCGGACGAGCGCGTCGAACTCGATCGGAAGCAGCCCGCCGGGCTCGGCGAACCGGCGCAGGCTGACGAGCAGAAAGGACAGCTCGTCGGCCCGTTCCGGAGACCGCCTGGCCTCGTCGCGGGCGAGCCGGTCGAGATCCCAGACGTTCCATTCCCGCGGCTCGTCGCGGCGCCGGTCGTCGAGCAGGACGAGGACCGCGGGGACGGGCGCCCGGTTCGGGAGCGACACGACGGGCGGCGGTCGGCGCGGTTGCGGCGCGAGCTGCGGCCTCGGCCGGACGGGCGGCCGTCGCGCCGGCGCGACGAGGGCCTGCACCGCATGGCCGTTCTCGCTGCCGGGATCCGCCTCGACCTCCGGCTCTGGCTCGGGTTCGACGAGGACGGCAGGCTGGGGCGAGGGCGAGGCCGATTGGGACCGCGGATCGGGCGCCGGCTCCGGCTCGGGCTCCGGGGCCGCGGACTCAGGGCTGGAGGGAGGCGCGGGCACCTCGACGCCGGACGCGGGGGGCTCGGCGACCGCCTCCGGGTCACGCCGGCTGCCGGGCTTCGGGGGACGGCGCGAGCGTCGCTTCCGCGGCTCCGCGGAGGCAGCGCGTCCGTCGGGGGCCGGCTCCACGTCGGGCTGCTGGGGTTCGGGCTCGGGAACGGGATCCGGCTCGGGCGGGGACGGCTCCGGCTCGTCCGGAGCGGGAACGGGCTCGGGCGGGGCGGGCTCCGGCAAGGGCGGCTCGGGCTCGGGGGCCGCCGGCGGCTCCGGAGGCGCGGGGGCCGGCTCCGGCACGGCGGGCGGCGGCATCGGCTCGGGCTCGGCGGGCGGGGCCGGGGCGTCCGTCCCCGGCGACGGCGGCTCGACGACCGCGGCAGGCGGCGGGGTGCGGCGTAGCGAGAGCCTCGGGAGCGTGAGCGTCCGGCGCGGCCGTGGCTCCTCCGGCGCGCGCGGCGGCGGGGCGGCCGTCCAGCGACCCTCGTCGTAGCGGGCCCAGCCGTGCTGCTCGCCGCGCCAGATGAGCCACTCGACGGCGGCCGCGACAAGCCAGACTGCACCAATCACGGCGAGGATCGCCCAGACGTTCGCGACGTCCGCAAGGACGAGCACGATCGCGGCCGAAATGATCAGCGCCGAGTACGCGACGAAGCGGACTGCCCAGGCGCCGAGCACGATTCCCGGCGACGCCTCCTAGGACGCCCGGGGCTCGTCGTCGTCGGAGTCGCCGCCCTCGGCGGCCGGCAGCCCGGGCTCGTCGTCCGGCTCCGGCGGCGCGGCCTCCGGCTCCGGTTCGGCCGGGACGGCCGGCGCGCTCGGCTCCGCGACCGGGGCCGGCGCTGCGCCACCGGGCCGCTGGGGAGCGCCTTCCTGCGCCGACGCGACGATCGCGTCGACCGCCCGTGCGATCGCCGGGTCGCCGTGGCCGGCGGCTCCGAGCAGCTGCTCGGCGCCCGTCCGGGCCCGCTGGACGATCACCTCCGCCTGCGCGCGCGCCCACTCGAGGGTCTGCTCGACCTCGGCGCGGGCCGCGTTCGTGAGTTCGGTCGCCTGGTGGCGGGCCTGCTCGAGGAGCCGCGCACCGGAGGCCTCGGCCTCGCGGAGCTCCTGGGACGAGTCCTTGTTCGCCTTCGCCAGCAGGTCCCGGGCCTCGGTCCGGGCGGCGTTCACGATCTCGACGCGCTGGCGCTCCGTCTCCTGCCGGATCCGCCCGACCTCGGACTCCTGCTGCTGGATCGCCATCTGGCGCTCGCGGATCTCCTGCTCGGCCCGGCCGACCTGCTTCGCGGCCGCCTCCTGCGCGTCGCGCTCGATCGTGTCGGCGAACTCGGCCGCAGCACGCACGAGATGGAGCGCGTCCATGCGAACCGCGTGGCCGGTCGGCTCGGAGGCGGCGCCCCGGGGGGCGGCCTGGAGCACGCGCAGCTGCGCCTGGAGGGAGGTCACGTGGCGGCGGAAGGCGTCGAAGGACTCCTCGACCTTGTTGCGGTCGTAGCCGTGGTCTGCGACCGGGAGGTCCTGCACCTGCGGCAGTGCGGTGAGCGCAGGAGCCGCCGGCGCGCGACGTGGCTCGTTCGTGGACATGGCTACGGATCCTCCTGGCTCGAAAGCGGCTGGAAACAAGTATTGCTACTCGTCGGCGCGGACGGCAAACGGGTTTAGCCCGATGTGCTCGGGGGCTCCACGAGCCTGATTCCGAGCTCCTCGAGCTGTTCCTTCGTCACCTCGCTCGGCGCGCCGCTCATCGGGTCGACGCCCGCCTGGTTCTTCGGGAAGGCGATCACGTCGCGGAGGTTCTGCTCGTGGAGGAGCGCCATCAGCATCCGCTCGATCCCGAACGCGATGCCGCCGTGCGGCGGCGCGCCCATGGCGAGCGCGTCGAGGAGGAAGCCGAACTTCGCGCGCTGCTCCTCCGCCTCGAGGCCGAGCGTGTCGAAGACGGCCGCCTGGAGGTCGGGCTCGTGGATCCGGAACGAGCCCCCGCCGATCTCGATCCCGTTCACGACCATGTCGTATGCGAGCGCCTTGGCGGCGCCCGGGTCGCTCCGGACGAGCTCCTCCGAGCCCGGGGCCGGACGGGTGAACGGATGGTGGACGGCCGTCCAGCGCCCTTCGTCCTCGTCCCGCTCGAACATCGGGAAGTCCGTCAGCCAGAGCGGCCGCCAGGCCGACTCGTCGACCAGGCCGAGCTCCTGGCCGAGGTGCAGACGGAGCGCGCCGAGGACGCGGGCGACCGTCTCCGGCTCGTCCGCAGCGAAGAGGACGGTCGAGCCGGGCTCGGCCCGGAACGTCTCGAGCTCGGGCCCGGAGAGGAACTTCGCGATCGGCGAGCGCACCTCGCCGGACTCGTCGTGGACGAGGTACGCGAGGCCCTTGGCGCCCCACTGCTTGGCGAGCTCCTCGAGCGCCCCCAGCTCCGCGCGCGAGAACGCCTGCGGGACGGTCAGGTAGCGCACGCACGGCGCGCCGGCGAAGACGCCGAACTCCGAGCCGCGGGTCGCCTCCGTGGCGTCCTCGATCTCGAGCCCGAAGCGGAGATCCGGCTTGTCGCTGCCGTACCGGGCCATGGCGTCGTCGTGGGCCAGCCGCGCGAACGGCGTCTCGAGCTCGTCGCCGACCACGTCGCGCCAGACACTCGCGACCATGCGCTCCATCAGCTCGAAGAGGTGCTCCCGGTCGGGGAACGCCAGCTCGACGTCGAGCTGGGTGATCTCCTGCACGCGGTCGGCGCGCAGGTCCTCGTCCCGGAAGCAGATCGCGATCTGGTAGTAGCGGTCGAACCCGCCGATCACGAGCAGCTGCTTCAGGATCTGCGGCGACTGCGGCAGCGCGAAGAAGCGTCCCTTCTGGAGCCGGCTCGGGACAACGAAGTCGCGCGCGCCCTCCGGGGTCGGCTTGAAGAGGATCGGCGTCTGGATGTCGACGAAGCCGGCCTCCTCCATCACGCGGCGGATCGTCCCGACCATCCGGGCGCGGCTCGCGATGTTCGCCTGCATGCGCGCGCGCCGCAGGTCGAGCCAGCGGTAGCGGAGCCGGAGGGTCTCGTCGACGCCCTCCTCGTCGAGCTGGAACGGCAGCGGCGTCGCGCGGGACACGATCTCGAGCCGGTCGACCTGAAGCTCGACCTCGCCGGTCGGGATGTTCGGGTTGACCGCCTCGGGGGCGCGGCGGACGACCTCGCCCTCCGCCCGGAGGACGAACTCGTTGCGGATCTCGTGCCCGAGCGCCGCGGCGTCCGGCGCGCGCTCCGGATTGAGGACGAGCTGGACGATGCCGCTGCGGTCGCGCAGGTCGACGAACACGAGGCCGCCGTGGTCGCGGCGCGCGTCGGCCCAGCCCGCGAGGGTTAGCCGCCGGCCGACGTGCTCCGGTCGCACCTCGCCGCACATGAGGTCACGCCATCGGCTCACGTCCGTTCCTCTTCCGGCTCGTTCCGTGCGCCACCCGCGCGGGTTTCCGCAGTAGCATCGAAAGCGGGTGGTGGGCCGGGGTGCCCCAGGACGCGGGCCGCGATGTCGGTGACGGCGAACCGCTCCGGGGAGTCCTTGCCCCCGGCCCGGAGGGTGGCCTCGGCGCCTTCGACGCGGACGAC
>Ga0210113_1000122_pt1 | contig 17668 bp, 11 predicted proteins | sample MayberryNW_Catta_5_FD_185523 | JGI IMG/M metagenome (GOLD analysis project Ga0210113, IMG submission 185523) | Wetland microbial communities from San Francisco Bay, California, USA, that impact long-term carbon sequestration -... | ecosystem: Environmental > Aquatic > Marine > Wetlands ...
ACGCAGTCGCTCGAGCGAAGGACGCTGACGGAGACCTGCGAGGCGCGCGCGTACTTGGCCACGTTCGTGATTGCCTCGGCGACGAGGTAGTACGCGGCCGCCTCGACGGGACTCGGCAGCCGGTCGCCGGGCAGCTCGGTGATCTCCACAGGCACCGGTGCGCGTTTGACCAGCGCCTGCAGCGCTGGGCCGAGCCCGCGGTCGGTGAGCACCGACGGGTGGATCCCGCGCGCCAGCTCCCGCAGCTCGTCGAGCCCCTTCGCGAGCTCGTCCTGCGCAACGGTCAGCGTCTTTCGGGCGCCCGGTGGATCCTTCTCGAGCTTCGCGCCGATCAGGGTGAGGTCGACCGCGAGGGCTACCAGCCGCTGCTGCGCCCCGTCATGCAGGTTGCGCTCGAGCCTTCGGCGCTCTGCATCCCCGGCCTCGACGATGCGTGCGCGCGAGGCCGCCAGCTGCTCATGGGCATCGGCGTTCGCGAGGGCCTGGGCGACCAGCTCCGCGAAGTCGCACAACCTCTGCTCGACGCTCTCTGGCAGCTGTTCGTGAGACCGCGTCCCCGCGGCCAGCGCGCCCCACAGCCGGCCACTCACGGTGACCGGCGCCGCAACCGCCGCCCGGTATCCGGAACGCTGCAGCGTCTCCGCGAGGTCACCGCTCGCGTCCTGGTAGCGGTCCACACGCTGCGGGCTGCGGCGGCGAAGGACCTTCGCGACGACGGTGTCGCCGTCGAGATCGAAGGTGCTTCCCAGAGGCAGGCTGAGCGTGCCGTCCTCGCTCCAGCCGCCGACGACGGTGGCCGTGTGAGTGCTGTCGTAGCGCATGACGTTCGCTCCTGGCATCGCGAGGAGCTGGGCTACCTCTTCGGTCACCCGTCCGAACACGCGGCTGGGAGGCGCTCCGCTTGCGACGAGCGTGGCCACCCTGCGCAGCGCGGCCTGCTCCTCCGCAAGCGCACGCTGGGACGCCTCGCTTGCGGCAAGAGCCTCGCCCGCACGATTGCGCTCGGCCGTCTCTGCCGCGAGTACCAGCGAGGTGAGCGCCGAGACGGCGATGAACAGTTGCGTCGCGAGCAGGCTGTCGGTGATCGAGTCGCGCAGGAACGGCCCGTCGTTCTGCGCGGTGTTCCAGACGGTGATCGAGCAGACGACGCACACAGCAGTGGCCGCTCCCCGCGGTCCGAAGCGGACCGCAGCCCACAACAGCACCGGAAAGACGACGTAGGGCACATCGCGCTGTGGTGCCAGCTCCGCCAACGCCACGAGCGCGACGAGCAGGACAGCGCCTTCCCCGAGCTTCCGCCGGTCGAAGCCCCTCAGACCCGCCGTTGCCCACGTGAGGATCAATGGAGCGACGACGAGAACGCCGCACGCGTCGCCCAGCGTCCAGGTGCGGAACACCCGTCCCAGCTCGTCTGCCGAGATCACATCGCCCGCCCGCAACGACAACGGCCCGAACGAAGCACTGACCAGAGCCGCAACCAGCGCGCTGGCGAAGAAGGCGAGCACGTCGGCGACGCGGTCCAGCCCGCCGCGCCCTCCCGTAAGGCGGCGCAGGAGCAGGGCCGCGGCCACGAGCGCGAGCGTGTTCCCGAGCGTCTGGGCGAGCACCGTCCCCAGCGGAGTCGAGTAGTCGCCGAGCATCAGGTCGCCGATCACGATGGCAGGCCACAGACGCACGCCGTAGAGGAACAGCACGGCGAGGCCGAGACCGGCTGGCGGCCACAGGGCCGCGACCGCGCCGTCGAGGTAGGCAAGCTCGAGGCCGATGCGACCGGCGCCGTAGTACGCGAGAGCCACCAGGGTGACCTTGAGCACGTAGAGCAGCGGCGCCGCCTGCTGCCGGCGCAGGGCGGCGATCCGGTCCCCCATGGCGCTGCGACCTGGGCCCGATCCGTTCGCCTGACGTGTCGTCATGGCCTCACCGCCGAGTCCGCTGTTCGGAACAGCCGGTGACCGTCACGGCATGGTTCCGGAGGCAGCGAATCACCGAGATCTCGCGACCAACATAACCACCCTGTGATGCCCGGTCCAGCGCTTGCCTGGTCGTCAGAGGGCCAGGTCCACGACGACCGGGGCATGGTCACTGGGGCCCTTGCCCTTGCGCGCCTCGCGGTCCACGTAGGCATCGGTGACGGCGTCGGCCAGCGCCGGGGTCGCGTAGACCAGGTCGATCCGCATGCCGAGGTTCTTGTGGAAGTTGCCGGCCCGGTAGTCCCAGTAGGTGAAGGGGTGGTCGTACTTCAGCGGCCGCGGCAGCACGTCGACCAGTCCGGTCGCGCGCAGCGCCTCGAGTGCCGCCCGCTCAGGCGGGGTGACGTGGGTGGACGCCGCGAACACAGCCGGGTCCCAGACGTCGGCGTCGGTGGGGGCGACGTTGAAGTCGCCCATCACGGCGAGCCGCTCGGCGGTCCCCAGGTCGGCCGCCACGGCGTCGCGCAGCGCGGCCAGCCAGGCCAGCTTGTAGTGGTAGTGGTCGTGGCCCGGCTCGCGTCCGTTGGGGACGTACACGCTCCACAGGCGTACGTCGCCGCAGGTCGCCGCGACCGACCTGGCCTCGGGGTCGGGGAAGCCGGGGCCGCCCGGCAGCCCGCGCACCACGTCGGCGAGCCCGACCTTCGACAGGATCGCGACGCCGTTCCACCGGCCGTCACCGTGCTGGGCGACCTGGTAGCCGAGCTCGCCGACCTCGGCGGACGGGAAGCCGGCGTCGGCGATCTTGGTCTCCTGCAGGCAGACCGCGTCCGGGGCGGTGTCCCGCAGCCACTCGAGGAGGCGGGGCAGCCGGGCGACGACCGAGTTGACGTTCCAGGTGGCGATGCGCACCCACGAATGCTGCCAGGTGCGCCCAGGTGCAGCCGGTCAGAAGACCGTGACGTGCACGTGGTCGTAGTGGTTGGCCGTCGTGGAGCCCCGGTCGGACATGTAGCGCCAGCCCTCGCTGCTGCGCTCGACGGTCCAGATCTGCTGCGACCAGATGACCTCGCTGACCCCCAGCTCGCCGGCGTGGGCGCGCACCCAGGCGGCGATGGCGTCACCGAGCGAGCCGGTGCACATGATGTCCAGCGCGAGTCCGGCGCCGTGGTCGCCGTAGCCGGTGTTGCCGCCCCACGAGCTGACCGCGGGGAAGGCCGCGCACACGGCGCGGTAGACCTTGATCGCGTTGCTGGTGAGCCCGGACTCGACCGACGAGCCGTCGGAGCAGGGGGCGTAGGTCACGCCCGCGGCGGGCCCGACCGTGGCTTCCGCGGGGGCCGGCTTCTCGGCGGCGAGGGCGTCACGGCGCACCCAGACCATGCGCCCGTTGCGCCGGATCTGCGCCCAGCCGTCGTGCACCAGGCCGGTCACCTGCACCTTGGTGCCGTCGTCCAGCCCAGTCAGCCGGTCGGTGCTGCGGGCCGGGCCGCTCCACACCGCGACGTCGTGGGTGAGCCAGCGGGCCCGCAGGTGCAGCGGGGCGACCCGGTCGGCGACGGCTGCGACCTCGGTCAGGGTCGGCAGCTCGGGCTCGGTGCGGGCGGCCGAGCGGGACACCGTCCGGACGTACGCCCGGCTGGCCTCGGGCGACATGCCGGCCCGCGCGGCGGTACCGGGGCCACCTGCGGCGCCCGCCTCGGCTGCGTCACCCACGGTGGCGACGCGGTCACCGGGACGCGTCAGGGCAGCGGCTCCGGGCACCACGGTGGCGACGGCGAGGGTCGCGACGGCAGGGATGCCCATCCGCTGCAGTCGCACCCGTGCGGGCACGGTTCGTCTGTGGCGGCCGGCTGGCACGCGGTATCACCTGGGGGGCGCTCGGGGGAGGGGAGGGGAGGGGCACGAGTGAAGCACATGTACCCGCCCGGGCGACAAACCACTCCCGGGTCAGGGCGGGTCCGGGCATTCCCGGCGTCCCGGGCGGACCGGACCGAGCCGTCCGCCGCGGCGCTGCGTCTGGCGGCTCAGGAGGCTCAGGCCGCTCAGGCGCTCAGGCGGCGAGGCCGAGGGCGAACGGGAGCACCGCGTCGGCGCCCGCCGTGCGGAGCAGCCGGCCGGCCACCGTGACCGTCCACCGCGAGTCGACCAGGTCGTCGACGAGCAGCACCGGGCCGTCGAGCGCGGCGAGGGCGCCGGCCATCGCCGCCGGGACGGTGAACCGATCGTGCACGGCGGCCAGCCGGAAGGCGCTGTTGCCGCCCGGCTCCCCGGGGTCGCGGTCGTCTGCCAGGCCGAGTGTCCCGAGGTGGGTGAGCCGGCCGAGGGTGGCCAGCCGGTCGGCCACCGACGCGACGAGCTGCGGCCGCCGGCGTGAGGGCAGCGCGACGACGGCCACCGGCCGCTCGGCCCAGCCCCAGCCGGCGAGGACGTCGACGCAGGCCGACAGCAGGGCCTCGTCGGCCGGCCCGTCGGGTGCCACCAGCACCGCGCGCACCCGCTGCCCCCAGCCCAGGTCGGTGAGCCGGGCCACCGCGCGGCCCTCCTCGACCCGCTCGTCGGCTCCGATCCGCCCGGACAGCGGAACGCCGAGCCGGGCCATGCCCGACGGCCACTGGGAGCGGGGGTCGAGCGGCACCCCGACCCGCCGCAGGGTCCGCTGGGCGGCCTGGACGGCGCCGTCGGGGACGGTCGGGTCGACCCACTGCCCGGCGCAGCCGTCGCACCGCCCGCAGTCGGCGGCGGCCGGGTCGTCGAGCTGCTCCTGCAGGAAGCGCATCCGGCAGCCGGTGGTCCGCTGGTAGCCGAGCATCGCCTCGGCCTCCGCGGCCCGCGCCGCGGACACCCGGGCGTAGCGCTCCTCGTCGTAGGTCCAGCCCGCCCCGGTGGCGACCCACCCGCCGCTCACCCGGGACACGGCGCCGTCGACGTCGAGCACCTTCAGCAGCAGCTCCAGCCGGGTGCGCCGCACGTCGGCGACGGTCTCGAGCGCGGCCGTCGACATCGGCCGGTCGGCGGCGGCCAGCGCCTCGAGCACCGCGTCGGCGTCGGGCCGGCGCGGCATCGACGCAGTCGCGAAGTAGGCCCAGATGTCCCGGTCCTCGGTGGCCGGCAGGAGCAGGACGTCGGCCCGCTCGGTGGCCCGGCCGGCGCGGCCGACCTGCTGGTAGTAGGCGACCGGCGACGACGGCGCGCCGAGGTGGACCACGAAGCCGAGGTCGGGCTTGTCGAAGCCCATGCCGAGCGCGCTGGTGGCGACGAGGGCCTTGACCTCGTTGTCGCGCAGGGCCCGCTCGAGGTCGAGCCGGTCGGCCGGGTCGGTGCGGCCGGTGTAGGCCCGCACGTCGTGGCCGGCCTCGCGCAGCAGCGCCGCGGTGTCCTCGGCGGCCGCGACGGTCAGCGTGTAGACGATGCCGCTGCCGGGCAGCTCGCCCAGCCGGGCGGCCAGCCACCCGAGGCGGGCGTCGGCGGTGGGCAGCGCCAGGACGCCGAGCCGCAGGCTGGCGCGGGCGAGCGAGCCGCGCACCGTACGCACGGGTGCTCCGCCCGCGCCGAGCTGCTCGACCACGTCGTCGACCACCCGCTGGTTGGCGGTCGCCGTCGTCGCGAGCACCGGCCGCCCGGCGGGCAGGGTGGTCAGCAGGTCGCGGATGCGCCGGTAGTCGGGCCGGAAGTCGTGGCCCCAGTCGCTGATGCAGTGGGCCTCGTCGACGACGAGCAGGCCGGTCGCCGCGGCCAGCCGCGGGAGCTGCTCGTCGCGGAACCGGGGGTTGGTCAGCCGCTCCGGGCTGACCAGCAGCAGGTCTACCTCGTCGGCGGCGAGGGCAGCCGACACGTCGGACCACTCGTCGGCGTTGGCCGAGTTGACGGTCACGGCCCGCAGGCCGGCCCGGCGCGCCGCGTCGACCTGGTCGCGCATCAGCGCGAGCAACGGGGACACGATGAGGGTCGGGCCGGCGCCGCGGGCCCGCAGCAGCGCGGTGGCCAGGAAGTAGACCGCCGACTTGCCCCACCCGGTGCGCTGGACGACCAGCACCCTGGCGCCCTCCTCGACCAGGGCGGCCACCGCCGCGAGCTGCCCGTCGCGCAGCTCGGCGTCGGGCCGGCCGACCAGCCGGCGCAGCAGCGCCTCGGCCTCGTCGGCCAACGGCCCGGTCTGCTCGGCGGTCTGATGGGGGGTCGTCGTCACCCGCCCACCTCAGCACAGCCCCCGGACACGGCGGCCCGACCGGGCCCCTTTCCTGCGCTCGTCGCTACCCGTCGGTGGTGGCGGTCGCGTACTCCGGGCGCCCAGTGGGCCGGTAGACCTGGATCGTCACTCCGCCCGAGGTGGCGCGCGACTCGACCAGGTCGAGCGCGATGTCGGGACCGGTGTCGGGGAACAGCCGCGTGCCCTGCCCGACGACCACGGGATAGGTGAGCAGGACGAGCTCGTCGACAAGCCGGTGCGTGAGGAGCCAACGGATCAGCTCGCCGCTGCCGTGCACCTGCAGCTCACCTTCCGACGTCGCCTTCAGCTCACGGATCTGGGCCGCGACGTCCCTCGACAGAACGGTCGTGCCGACCCACTCCGGATCGGTGAGCGTGGTCGAGGCGACGTACTTGGGTCGCGCGTTCAGCGCCGAGGCGATCGGGTTGTCCGGGTCCTCGATGAGCCGCCAGTAGCCGGCGAAGATCTGGTACGTCCGCCGCCCGAACAGGAAGGCGTCGGCGCGCTGGAACACCTGGCCGAGAAAGGCCCCTGCCTCGTCGTCGAACAGCGGCAGGGCCCAGCCGCCGCGCTCGAACCCGCCGCTGGTGTCCTCCTCGGAACCGCCCAGCCCCTGCATCACGCCGTCGACGGAGACGTTGGTGACTGTCGTCAGCTTCATGGGAGCCGTTCCTTTCTTGGCGGGGTCTCTGCTCTCGGTTGGACCGGGCCGGGGCGCCGATCTCATCGCAGAGGTTTTGTCGTAGGAGGACGCCGACGACCCCGGTGGTCCTCACAGCCAGCGGCGCACCCGCCGCGCGTAGTCGTCGTACGGCGCGCCGAACCGCTCGTGCAGGAACCGCTCCTCCGGGCGGATCGCGCCCCAGAGGACGAGCAGCACCGCGGCCGGGAACAGCAGGAGCGCCCAGAACGTCGGCGCCAGCAACGCCAGCCCGAGGTAGAGCCCGAGCATGCCGACGTACAACGGGTTGCGGGAGAGGCGGTACGGCCCCTCCTCGATCATCGCGTGCGTCGCCTGTCCCGGCAGCAGACCGGTGTCGTGCCGGCGGAACAGCCACAACGACCAGCCGTTCCATCCCACGAACAGCAGGACCAGCACCCATCCCAGGGGAACCCGCCACTCGCCGAGGTCGACCGGGTCGCCCCACAGCAGCGTGGCCAGCCAGCCGGCGACCAGGGGCCCACCGATCGCGACCGGCGGCCAGAGCCGGAACGCGACGGCGCCCTTGGAACCGTGCACCATGCGCTCATTGTCGCTGCCTTCCGAGGTCACCGGAAGGAGACCGGCTGAGCGGTGGTCTGGCCTCACCGCTGCACGGAAGTCCCGGTTCCGCTCGTCCACGGCACCCTTGTTCGTCGTCCGCTGCGAGCCCCCACTCGTGCGGTGCACCCTGCGGGTGACCGACGGCGAGAAGCACCACAGTGCCGTCCTGATCGGTGGGACGCCGGGTGGCGAGCAGCGCGACCGACGTCGGCATCGTGGGCCGTGGGGCGGTCACTGTGGTACCTGGGCCAGGAGTCGACGTCTCACGAGGTCGCACCGTCAGGCACGCCGGCGGACACCATGGACCGCATCCTCGTCCGTCTGTACGACGACGGCTTGTAGGGACGCACGGTCCTGACAGGTCGGGCCGACGGGGACGGCCTCGGCGCGAGGCCGTCCCCGTCAGCCCGTCAGACCGTGACGCAGCTGAGGTAGGTGAAGCCCTCCTGGGCGGCCACGAACGGGTCGAAGGTCGGGTCGCCGAAGCGCGGATCGTGCTCGACGACGTAGTACTTGGTGCTGCCGCCCGCGGCATCGAAGATCGACGGGAAGTCGATGACGCCCTGACCCACGATCTCGATCCGGCCGGGGAACGGACCGGCGGCCATGTCCTTCACGTGGAACAGCTTGATCCGGTTGCCGTACTGCTCGATCACGTCCAGCGGGTTGGCGAGGCCACCGCCGTTGGTCGCCCAGTAGAGGTCGAGCTGGAACACGACGTTGCGCGGGTCGGTGTAGGCCATCAGGATGTCGAACACGGTCCGGTCGCCGAAGACCGTCTCGAACTCGATGTCGTGGTTGTGCACCATCAGGGTCTGGCCCTGCTGTCGGGCCAGGGCACCAAGCTCGTCGAGGTACTCGGCGTAGGCGATCCACTCGGCCTCGGTGGTGTAGACCGGCGGGAAGATCGGGGTGGCGCCGGAGCCGAAGTACTTGATCCCCAGGGTCCGGTTGTCCGCCAGGATCTGCTCGAGGTCGGCCGGGTTCTGCGGTGTCCCGACGTCGACGTGCCGCGCGGAAGCCTTGAGCCCGTACGTGTCCAGCAGCGTCCGGTACTGCTCCGCAGTCATGCCACTCAGCGTGAACGGCTCGACGTTGCGGTAGCCCATCTCGCTGAGGCGCCGGAGCACCTCCTCGGTCCTTGCGATGGTCGCGGCGTCGGTGCCGAAGCCGATGTACTCGGCGAATGTCCACAGCTGGATCGAGATCTTGCTCGTGGGCACCCCGCTACCGGCGCAGTCCGGGGCCGCCGCGGACGCGGTGGACGCGGTGCTGACGCCACCGGCGCCGAGGCAGAGCGCGATCATTGTCGCCGCGACGAAACCGCGCAGCGCGCGGCCGAGCGACGGGTTCCTGGATTCCCTCATCGATGCCTCCTTGTGCAGCGCGCGGCTGCACGTCGACCGTTTGTCCGTGCCCGCATCACGGTCGAGTCCTCGGACGTTAACGGCCGATACGCCGCACCGGAAGACCTTTCACCCAAGCTCCTCAAGAGCCGGACAATAGCCACGCCAGGGTGAAGTGCCCTTCGGCTCGGGCCGAGGTGGTCCGTCAGCGTGGCACAGCGGCGAGGTCCGCTTACCCTCGTGGGGTGGGACCTCCGCTGCGCGTGCTCGGCCGGTCGGTGCCGCGACCTGCCCTGGCAGCACTGGTCGCGGCACTCCTGGCGGTCGCCGTCGCGCTGGGCACCATGACCCTGCTGGGCCGCGACGACCAGAGCTCGGGCGGCGGCTCCGCGAGCGGCCCGTCGGTGACGGCGAGAGTCGACCCGCCGTCGACGACGACCAGTGCCCCGGTGACGACCAGTGCCCCCGCGACCACGACGGCGGCGGCCACCCAGGCGGCCCAGCCGGCCCGCGAGCAGTGCGACAAGCGGGCGGCGCCCTTCACGCCGCAGCGGATCACCGTGCCGGGCATCACGCGGGGCGCCACGGTCATCTCGCCGCCCCGCGACTCCGGCAACGTGCCCGGCACGCCGCCGCTGACGACGGCCGGCAAGACGATGTTCGCGTGGGACGACGCGATCGCGCCCGGGGCCGACGCGGGCAACGTGCTGCTCAACGCACACACCTGGCCCGACGGCACCGCCCTCGGCAACCACCTGCTCGCCGGCCTGCAGCAGGGTGACCGGATCGTCGTCATCGGTGGCTCGGCGCGGCTCTGCTACCAGGTCACCGAGCGGGTCGAGGTGCTCGCGTCGGAGGGCCTGCCGCGCTACTACGACACCGACGGCCCGCCGCAGATCGCCATCGTCGTGTGCTCCGGCCGACGGCTCGGACCGGGCAACTGGGAGAAGCGCACCGTCTGGTTCGCCTCGCCCAAGGCCTGAGCGCCGCCCGGGGGACGAGCCCTCAGAGCTGCGGGGCCACCTCGGCGGCGACCAGCTCCAGGTGCTCGAGGTCGGTGAGGTCGAGGACCTGCAGGTAGACCCGCGCCGCGCCCAGGTCGGCCAGCCGTCCGATCTTGTCCACCACCTCGGCGACCGTGCCGCCGAGCCCGCCCGCCCGCAGCTCGTCCGGGTCGGCCGGGATGGCGTCGGCTCGACGACGTACCTCCGCGTCGTCCCGGCCCACGGCGAGCGTCTGCGCCGCCGACAGCACCAGCGTCGACGGGTCGCGGCCCACGGCGGTGCAGGCGGCACGCGCCCGGTCGAAGCAGGCGGCGATCACCTCCGGGGTGTCGAACGGCACGTTGTACTCGTCGGCGAAGCGCGCGGCGAGCTCCGGCGTGCGTCGCTTGCCCTTGCCCCCGACGATGACGGGCGGGTGCGGCTGCTGCACCGGGCGGGGCAGCACCGGGTTGTCGGTCAGCGCGTGGTGGCGCCCGGAGAAGGAGTACGTCGCCCCCGGTGCCGTGCGCCAGAGCCCGGTCAGCACCTCGAGCTGCTCGGTGAGCACGTCGAACCGCTCCGCCACGGGCGGGAAGTCCACACCGAACGAGCGGTGCTCGGTCTCGAACCAGCCGCTGCCGAGACCGACCTCGACCCGCCCCCCGCTCATCGCGTCGACCGTGCTCACCGTCAGCGCCAGCATCCCCGGGTGGCGGAAGGTCACCGACGACACCATGGTGCCGAGACGGATCCGGGAGGTCTCCCGGGCCAGGCCGGCCAGGGTCACCCAGGCCTCGGTGGACCCCGGGCCCGGGTCTCCGTCGGCGATCCGCTGCAGGTGGTCGCTGCGGAAGAAGGCGTCGAACCCGAGGTCCTCGGTCGCTCGCGCGACCCGGAGCAGGTCGTCGTAGGTCGCGCCCTCCTGCGGCTCGGTCATCACCCGCAAGGTCACCCCGTCGGCCACCCGGTCAGCCCTTCAGCGCGGCGGAGACCACCTCGCGGGCGGCGTCCTGCACCTGCGCCAGGTGGTCCGGCCCGCGGAAGCTCTCGGCGTAGATCTTGTAGACGTCCTCGGTGCCCGACGGCCGGGCGGCGAACCACGCCGACTCCGTGGTGACCTTGAGCCCGCCGATGGCCGCGCCGTTGCCTGGCGCCTCGGTCAGCCGGGCGGTGATCGGCTCGCCGGCCAGCTCGGTCGCGGTCACCTGCTCCGGGGACAGCGAGCCGAGCACCGCCTTCTCCTCCCGGGTCGCCGGGGCGTCGACCCGGGCGTACGCCGGGTCGCCGAACCGCTCGGCCAGCGACCGGTAGCGCTGCGAGGGCGACTCGCCGGTCACCGCCTGGATCTCCGAGGCGAGCAGGCAGAGCAGGATGCCGTCCTTGTCGGTCGTCCAGACCCGGCCGTCGCGGCGCAGGAAGGACGCGCCCGCCGACTCCTCGCCACCGAAGGCGACCGAGCCGTCGAAGAGGCCGGGCACGAACCACTTGAAGCCGACCGGCACCTCCACCAGCCGCCGCCCCAGCGACTCGGCCACCCGGTCGATCATCGACGAGCTGACCAGGGTCTTGCCGATGCCGGCACCCTCGGGCCAGCCGTCGCGGTGCGCGTAGAGGTACTCGATCGCCACGGCCAGGAAGTGGTTGGGGTTGAGCAGCCCGCCGTCCGGCGTGACGACGCCGTGCCGGTCTGCGTCCGCGTCGTTGCCGGTGGCGATGTCGTAGGACTCGCGCTTGCCGATCAGCGACGCCATCGCCGAGGGCGACGAGCAGTCCATGCGGATCTTGCCGTCCCAGTCGAGGGTCATGAACCGCCACGTCGGGTCGACCTCCGGGTTGACCACCGTCAGGTCAAGCCGCAGCCGCTCGGCGATCTCGGCCCAGTAGTCGACGCTCGCGCCTCCGAGCGGGTCGGCACCGATCCGCACACCGGCGTCGCGGACCGCGTCGATGTCGAGGACCGAGGGGAGGTCGTCCACGTAGGTCGCGAGGTAGTCGTAGTCGCCGGTCGTCTCCGCGGCGCGGGCCTGGTCGAGCGGGGTGCGGCGTACGTCGCGCAGCCCGTCGCGCAGGATCTCGTTCGCGCGGTCCTGCACGGCCTTGGTGATGTCGCTGCCGGCCGGCCCGCCGTCGGGCGGGTTGTACTTGAAGCCGCCGTCGCGCGGCGGGTTGTGCGACGGCGTGACGACGATGCCGTCGGCCCTCGGGCCGGCGCCGCCCTCGTTGTGGCGCAGGATCGCGTGCGACAGCGCCGGGGTCGGCGTGAAGCGGTCACGGCTGTCGACGAGCACCGTGACGTCGTTGGCGGCCAGCACCTCGAGCGCCGTCGACCAGGCCGGCAGGGACAGGCCGTGGGGGTCCCGGCCGAGGAAGAGCGGCCCGGTCACGCCGGCGGCCGCCCGGTGCTCGCAGATCGCCTGCGTCGTGGCCAGGATGTGCCCCTCGTTGAAGGCCCGGTCCAGCGACGACCCGCGGTGCCCGGAGGTGCCGAAGGCGACCTGCTGCTCCGCCTCGGACGGGTCGGGCTGCTCGGTGTAGTAGGCGGTGACCAGGGCGGCCACGTCGACGAGGTCCGAGGGCTGCGCGGGCTGGCCGGCGCGAGGGTGCTGGCTCATGCCCGCCAGCGTGTCAGACTTCCTGGGCGGAGGTCGGGGAGGTGGGGTGGCGGTGAGCGAGCCGGTGCGCCGCTGGGGAGCGGCCGAGCGGCGGGGTGTCCCGCGCGGGCCGGGTGAGCCGGCGCCAGAGGGCCGGGTGCCGCTCGACCTGATCATCACCGCCGCCGCGGTCGGCACGTTCGACTGGGACGTGCGCGCCGACGTCCTCCTGTGGGACGAGCAGATCTGTGACCTGTTCGGCATCGACCCGGCCACGTTCGACGGCCGCATCGCGACCTTCTGGGCCACCCTCGTCGACGAGGACGTGCCGGCCACCGAGGCTGCCGTGCAACGCGCGATCGAGACCTGTGGGGAGTACGCCGCCGAGTACCGCGTCCGGCACCGTGACGGGTCGGTCCGCTGGATCGAGGCGCACGGCCGGGTGCTCCCGGGTGCCGACGGCACGGCGTGGCGGCTGCTCGGGGTGGCCCGCGACTCGACCGAGCTTCGTCTCGCCCGCGACACGGTGGCCCGCACGCTCGAGCACATGGCCGACGCGTTCGTCGCGGTCGACGCCGGCTGGCGGGTCACCTACCTCAACCGCAACGCCGAGTCCCTGATCGGCGCCGGGCCGGAGGTGGTCGGCTCGCTGCTGTGGGACGCCTGGCCGGTGCTTCTCGGAGAGGGGCACGACCGGCTGGTCCGGGCGGCCGTCGAGACCGGTGAGCCGCAGGTGCTGACGACGTACGTGGTCACCACCCAGCGGTGGTGGCAGCTCCGGGTGGTCCCCTCGGAGGGCGGCACCGGGGGCCTGTTGCTGTTCGCCACCGACGTCACCGCGGTGCGCGCCGCCGAGCTCGCCCAGGGCCGCGACCTGGCCCGGCCGGAGCAGGCCCGCCGGGTGCTGGCCTACACCGCCGCGCTGGCCGAGGCCGAGGGACTCGGCGACGTCGTCGACACCGTCGCAAACATGGTGCTCCCCGCCTACGGCGCGACCGGGATGCTCGTGTCGCTCCTCGACTCCGGCCGCCTGCGGCTGGCCGGGCACTCCGGCTACGACGAGCGGGCGGTCACCATGCTTGCGGTGCTGGCCCTCGACGGGGACACCCCCATCTCCCAGGTGCTGCGGACCAGCCAGCCGCTGTTCCTGCCGTCGCGGCCGGCCTACCTCGGCCTCTTCCCGCACCTGCTCGAGACCGTCGAGGCGTCGCAGAAGCACGCCTGGGCGTTCCTGCCCCTCACCGTCTCGGGTCGCACGATGGGCAGCCTGACGATCAGCTTCGCCGAGGCGCACGACTTCCCGCCGGACGAGCAGTCGCTGCTCGTCGGGCTCAGCGGGCTCATCGCGCAGACGTTGGCAAGGGCCCGGCTGCGCGAGTCGGAGCGCACTCTCAGCGCCGAGCTGCAGTCGCACCTGCTGCCGCGGGTGCTGCCGGAGCCGCCCGGCGCCGTCGGCACCGCCCGTTACGAGCCGGCGACCGACGGCATGGGCGTCGGCGGTGACTGGTACGACCTGCTGGAGCTGCCGGACGACCGGGTCGGCCTGGTGATCGGCGACGTGCAGGGCCACAACATGCAGGCAGCCGCCGTGATGGGCCAGCTGCGCAACGCCCTCCGGGCCTACGCCGCCGAGGGCCACGAGCCGGCCGCGGTGCTCTCCCGCACCAACCGGCTGATGAGCGACCTCGACCCGTCGCTGTTCGCCACCTGCTGCTACCTGTCGGTCGACGCCAGGTCCGGCCGGGCCACGGTCGCCCTCGCCGGGCACCCGCCGCCGCTGCGCCGCGCCGCCGACGGGGCGGTCGAAGCGCTGACCGCGCCGGTGGGGGCACCGCTCGGCGTCGCCCCGGAGGTCGAGTACGCGACCCGGCAGTGGGACCTCGCGGACGACGACGTGCTGGTGCTCTTCACCGACGGGCTGGTGGAGGACTCCAGTCGCAGTCTCGACGTCGGCCTGGACGCCCTCGCGGAGGCGCTGTCCGCGGCGGAGGTGGACGACCTGGACGCGCTGGCCGACCACCTGATGGCGGAGTCGCTGCCCGAGGGCCGGCGGTCCGACGACGTCGCCGTGCTGGTGGTCCGCTACCGGCCGCCGGAGCGGCTCTCGGCGGTGACCGCCCGCTTCTCGGTCGACCGAGGCGACCCGCGGGCTGCCCGCGCGGCGCGGGACGCCATCGCCGGCTTCGTCACGGACCCCGAGCTGGCCGAGCTGCGCGACACCTGCGTGCTGCTGGTGTCGGAGGTCGTCACCAACGCGCTGCGGCACACCGACGGCCGGGTGTGGCTCGAGCTGTGGCGCTACCCGGACCGGCTGCGGGTGGAGGTGTCCGACGAGACCAGCCGCGGGCTGGTGACCGGCGGCAAGGGGCTGCTGGACGAGTCGGGCAGGGGCGTACCCCTCATGGACGCCTTGAGCGACCGCTGGGGGACGGCGCCCCGCGGTGACGGGAAGGTCGTCTGGTTCGAGCTGGACCTGACGAGCCGTCGGACCGCTCCCTGACCGGCGCCGAGCTGACGACCACCGGCTCGCCGGACTCGGCGAGCTCGCGGACCTCCTCGGAGCCGGGGCGGGCGGGCACCGGCGCGACCTGCACCCCGGCCCGGTCGAAGAGGCGCTGAGCCGGCCGGACCTGGTCCGGCGCGAGCACCGACACCACGACGCCGTTGGCGCCGGCGCGGGCGGTGCGGCCCGAGCGGTGCAGGTAGTCCTTGTGGTCGTTCGGCGGGTCGGCGTGGATGACCAGGTCGACGTCGGGGACGTGGATGCCGCGCGCGGCGACGTCGGTCGCCACGAGCACCCGCGAGTGTCCGCTCGAGAAGGCGTCCAGCGCCCGCTGGCGCTGGCCCTGCGTGCGGTTGCCGTGGATGGCCTGCGCGTGGACGCCGATCCGGCCGAGCTGCTTCACCAGGCGGTCCGCGCCGTGCTTGGTGCGCACGAACAGCAGGGTGCGGGCCGGTCGGGCGAGGATCTCGCCGAGGACGTCGACCTTGTGCTGCAGCGAGACGACGAGCGCGCGGTGCTCCATCGTCGACACGTGCGACTCCGCGTCGTCGACGGCACGCGCGACCGGGTCGGTGAGGTAGTCGCGGACCAGCTGGCCCACCGCTCCGTCGAGCGTGGCGGAGAAGAGCATCCGCTGGGTGGTGGCCGGGGTCATGTCCAGAAGGCGGCGTACGTCGGGCAGGAAGCCCATGTCGGCCATGTGGTCGGCTTCGTCGAGGACACAGACCTCCACCTCGTCGAGGCGGCACGACCGCCGCTCGATCAGGTCCAGGAGCCGCCCCGGGGTGGCGACGACCAGGTCGACGCCGCGCTCGAGGGTGGCGATCTGGCGGCCCATCGACGCGCCGCCGTAGATGGCGACGGTCTTGACACCGACGGCGTGGCCGAGCGGCTCGAGCGCGTCGCGCACCTGCACCGCGAGCTCGCGGGTCGGCACCAGGACGAGCCCGCGCGGCGCCCTGGGCTGCGCGCGGTTCCCGCTCAGCCGGGCGAGCATCGGCAGGCCGAAGGCGAGCGTCTTGCCCGACCCGGTCTTGGCCCGGCCGAGGACGTCGTGCCCGGCCAGCGTGTCGGTCAGGGTGGCCGCCTGGATCGGGAAAGCCGTGCGGATCTCGCGCCGTTCGAGCGCGGTCACCAGCTTCTGCGGCAGCCCGAGCTTGGCGAAGGACGTCTCTGTCGGGGCCGGCGCCGCAGCGGCAGCCCGCTCGAACCAGGCGTCGAGCTCGCGGTCGGCGGCGCGGGTCTGCGTGGCGTTGGCCGAGCGGCCGGCCGGCCGGGCGCCCTTGCTGCCGGCGGAGCGCTTGGGGTTGGGACGGCCACCGTGGCCGCCGGGGCCGCCGGGGCGGCTGACCGTCGAGCGGTTCGGGCGGCGGTCGGGTCGTGCGGGCGTACGTGCGGAAGGCATACGGCTGTGGTCTCCGGGGCTTGAGGCCGCGCCGGAGGGCTGCGCCACCGGGGTGGGAGCTCGTCTCGTGGAACGACCACGCGGGCAGCTCGCCCGCGGGAGTGGCGACCGAGCGGCCGCCGTGGTGATCACCAGTCTAGCGGTGCCCGGCGCTCCCGCCCGCCACCTGCGCTGTGTCGGTGGTCACGCGGCGCACTCGGCTCAGTTGGTTCACTTGGCTCACTCGGCCTACTCGGCTCAGTCGTCGAGGCGGTAGGCGCGGCGGGCGTTACCGCTCGTGATCATCTCCGCGATCCGGTCCGCATCGGTCGCCGACCACGACCCGTCAGCGACCCCGCCGTCGAGCAGGTGCCCGAGCGCGTCGCGGAACGAGGCGCTGGCCACCGCGAAGTGCTCGGCGAGGCCGTAGGCGTCGGACGAGAACAGCACCGACCCGAACGGCGCGAGCTCGAGGAGCTCGGCGAGCACCTCGCGTGCCCGGTTCCCGACACCGTGCACCGCGAGCCCGATGTCGACGAAGACGTGGTCGAAGACCTGCGCGAGGTAGCCCGCGCTGCGGTGGAACGGGTAGTTGTGCAGCAGCATCACCGGCACGCCCAGGCCAGCCGTGACGCGCAGCAGCGGGGTCAGCAGCGAGGGGTCGCTGCGGTGCAGGTCGAGGTCGGCGTCGCCGTAGCCGACGTGCAGCTGCAGCGGCAGGCGTACGTCGAGGCCGGTCCGGACGACGAAGCGGGTCAGCACCGGGTCGGCCAGCCGGACGTCGTCGTTGGGGCCGGCGCCGCTCTGCCAGCGGTCGACCGCCTCGGCGACCTCCGCGTCGGTGGGCCGGGCCGGGTCGAGGTCGAGGCCGACCCGGTAGGCCGCCACCGACTTCACCCCGACCGCGTCCGCGGCCGCCTCGGCGAGCGCCGAGCGAAAGGTGTCGGCGAAGTCGCTCGCGGCTGCCTGCCGGACCACCTGCTCGGCCAGCGCCTCGAGGCGGACGACCCGTCGGGCGACGGCGCCGCCGCCGGTGAGGGACGCGAGCTGCTCGGGGCTGCTGACCGGACGGCCGAGGTCCCCGTCGTCGACGAGCAGGTCGGTGCTGCCGGTCGAGCCGAGCAGCCGCCGGTTCACCTCCTCGGCGCCGAGGTCGGCCCGCCTGGCGACGTACTCCTCCATGGGGGCGTGCGGCTCGAGGCCCAGCAGCGGCGCGCACACCCGGCGCAGCGCGAGCCCGACCTGCGAGTCGAGCAGCGAGCCGTGCCAGCGGCCGGGCCCGGCCGCCTCGCTGAGCAACCTCTCGAGGCCGTCCCGGTTCAGCGGCTCCAGCGCGACGCCGTGGCAGTGGTGGTCGACGAGGGGCAGCTCCCGGACGGCGCTCACCCGGCCATCCTGCTGGACACCGGCGGACTGCGCCCCTGCGTGCCCGGTCTGCGACACGATGACGACGACGACGATGTCGGGGGAGGCGGGA
>Ga0210113_1000124_pt1 | contig 17626 bp, 12 predicted proteins | sample MayberryNW_Catta_5_FD_185523 | JGI IMG/M metagenome (GOLD analysis project Ga0210113, IMG submission 185523) | Wetland microbial communities from San Francisco Bay, California, USA, that impact long-term carbon sequestration -... | ecosystem: Environmental > Aquatic > Marine > Wetlands ...
GTGCTTAATTTTGGGCGTGGGTGCGAAAGCGTCCTTTGAGTCCTGGTGCCTGCGCTTTCCACGACTCGCCCCTTCGTCCCAGTATGTCTACTAACTAACCTAACGAACTCCTTAGTAACCGTTCGACCAGCGAAACTCCGCAATAGCAATAGTTCGACAGTCGGTCGGCTTTGCAGGCTATCCCGGATCGACTAAAATAAGCCGGCGCCATGAGAAATCGAAGACTAATTGGGCCGACCTCAATCTGCCTTTTTCTCGCAGGTTTAGTCGCGGACCACCTGTATCTTAGCGATTCACGTTGGAGCGTTTTGGCATTTCTGTCCAAATTTGCTTCGGTCGTCGTGGCGATATTCGGGCCCGCGCTGAATCCTGCACTATACGTCTGGCTGAATGATGTCCTTGTTCCCCTGACGATGATTACGCTTGCGTTAGTCCTGCTATGGCTGACCCTCGCCCGGGCAAAAAAGGCGATGAGCAAGGCAACCCCGGACTTAGACGAACTTCCCCGATTGGCGCCGAAATCCATTTCAATCGCGCAGCCGGCGAAAGCGGCCGAGGCCGTGCCATCGATACCCTCGAGTCAGCCGTGGAAATGGCGTTTTGCATCGAAGCTGACAATTTCTTTTGGATGCTTGGCTCTTATATTCGCGGCCCTGGTGAGCGTGATCACCTACAGCCGCGTGTCGAGTACGTTAGAGACAGAAATAAAAAACCGCGCCCGCCTTTCCGTGATCGGGCTGAGCGAAATCGCCAACCGCTCCGGTACGGCTCACGGCGACCTAGGGTTGAGTCGCGCCGTCCAAAATCATCTTCTAAACAACTCAGTTGCGTATATTTATGTCGAAGACGGCGAGGGCAAGATCATCGCCCACATGCCGCGGGAGTTACCCAGATTTCTCGGAGGGGAAGCTTCTAAAAGCGGTGTGCGGGCTGTCAATGGCGTCGAGATTGAATATCGCGGTCTGCCGGTCTTTGAGATTGCAGCGCGCGTCGGGGAACCCAATGGTGGTTATGCTCATCTGGCTATTTGGAGTGACACAATTCACGACGAGATTCGGCAGGTCTTGACACCGATCGTTGCAGCGATTCTCATCTTGCTCTGCGGAGTGAGTGCCGTATTCGCATGGGTGGTCTGGCATTTGATGCTTCCTTTTAGCGAATTGGCCCTTTATGCAAAGCGGATCAGCCAAGGCGAGCTCGATCTCGATCTGACCATCAAAGAGAAGTCCGACGAGGTTCGTGATCTCGCGCGTTCGTTCGCTCGCTTGCGTTCGAGTCTGTTTGCGGTGCTTATTCGATCCAAGGAGGCGCCGCAAGCGACAAACCACTCCAACATCGGGTAAGCGCCCCGATCGAAATCACGTCCTCTGGGTTGGCCAATTCCTGCATACGGTAGAACGCAGGGAATTTTTCAATGAGGTGAACTTGGCGTCGTGTAAAGACTCCAACCTGCTCGCGCCGCTTTTGCCGGATTCATACTGACAGCACCGTCACGTCATTCGGTCCTTTATCTGTCGTCTCCTATCTGTCTTTTTCAGCGATCGGCTGCGCCGGCCAATTTTTGAGTTGAAATGTGCGGCATTTATGGCGACTATGGGTGGGAGTTGACGGGTTATGGCAGTTTCAGTAACACGGCACGCCGATCCGGTCGCTGTGGCTCGCGGCTTTCACTTTTTAATTGTTCCGATAGCTCACGGCTGGTTGTTCCCGAATTAATTCTTGGATGGAAAATGAACGCGGGGCTTGGGCGACACTGATATCACGTAGATCCCGGCAGGCTTGACCCCTGGCGTGTGAAGAATCGCTAGCAGTCGGGCTCGACGAGCTTGCAATATGGAAGCGTTCTTTTATGCCTCGATCGGCGCTTGCGGGCTGCTCTTACTGCTGCGCGTGATCATATTCGTGATACGCGCCTATCGGGACGAACGGCCACGGAGACCCGCGCGATCAACCGATAGCTTTGTGCCGGCTCGGAAGGCGGAAAATGAATCCGACGCCGTGCTGCAACCGTTTCAATCAATCCTGCCCAGGGGTGACGATGATGCTAAACCGAAACATTCCGGCGGGCACGCGCGACCCGGGCGGGCGGCACTGGATTTTTACCGTGGCTTAGTATCCGCCATCTTCTATGGACATGGTCTGACCGGCAGGATGATCATTGCGTTTTCGGCGATTATTGCGAGTTTCGGATTGCTGACGATCGCAACTGTTTATTTCACATTGACTTCTTCGCTCGAACGCCACGTCCTTGACAGAGCGAGAGTCACGGCGGTCAATATACGCGACACCGTACCTGCTTTTCTTTTCAAGAAAGATATCTCTGGGCTCCGCGCGTTCCTGGGCAACTACGCGGGCCAGGGGGGCGTCGCGTATGTTTTGGTTGAGAATAGCGGCGGTAAGGTGTTGGCACATAGCTTCGCCGTGCTCCCCGAAGAGGTTAGGCGAGAATCTCTGCAGGAGCGTTTGACGGCGGATAAACCGCGCGAATTGCAGTTGGGGGAACGTGCGGTGCACGAAGTGGCGGTGGCTGCATCAGACGGGAAAGTCGGCGCCGTGCGGCTGGGTATTTGGCGCGATGAAGTCAATGAGGAAATTTCTCGGGCGGTCACGCCGCTCGTTCGACTGATCTTGTCGGTTGTGGGTGTCGGGGTTCTTTTGGCGATCTTTTTGGCTTGGAAGATCAACCGGCCAATTCTCAAGTTGGTCAAAACAGCCAGATCGATCAGCACGGGTGATCTTAATGCGCCGTCGCTGGATGTTGAAGACCCGACCGAGTTCGGCGAGCTGTCGCGCGCGCTTGAACGCCTGCGCTCCAGCGTCAATGCGGCGATGAACCGGTTAAACGCGGAGCGCTAGCTTGAATCATCCTTTTACGCGTATCTCTTGACGGAATACATCCACATTAGATTGTACTGTCCTGTTGATTGACATCTCAACTGGCGCAGAGCTGTTTCATAAACCAGTCGGCAATGTAGGTTCGACGATCGAAGCGTTTTTGGCCATGACCGACGCCGTCGAGCATCGAACGATCGGGGGAGTTCACGGCGTTTTGATAGAGATTCAGTGCGCCGCGTGGGTCCATCACCCGGTCGTCGATGCTGTAACCGACCAAGAGCGGACATTCAATCTTATTCGCTCGGCCGATAAGCGTAAACTCCTTTATCTTTTCTCTCGCCTCTTTTAGGTTTTGGGCACCCATCAACCAGCGCAGGCGGTCCTGGATCGGCGGGTAATAATCGAAAATATCGTCGACCAGGTTGTATGCGCCGCTCCACACAGCCACCGCCTTGATGCGCTTTTCCGCGGTCGCGCAACGCGGCCCGGAGTAACCGCCCATGCTTGAACCGTGCAGGCCGATCCGCTCCGGATCAACGTCGGGACGGGTGACGAGATAGTCGACGACGGCCTTGGCAAACCGCTCCGAGTCGGGCGGCGCATAGAGTTTGTGATAGCGCAGCGTTCCGCCGTGGCCTGGCCCGTCGACATCAATGAAAGACATGCCGCGGCGAACGTACTGCCCGGCACCGCCGTCTTCTCCGCGCAACAAAATCCCGTCGGCGCCGCCGTAATTGAAAATACAGGGAAGCTTAGTTCCTACTTTGCCCCGCCCGGGCCAGAACAGCGCCGGCAGCTGGTGCCCCTCGTAGGGGATTTCGACGCGCTCGAACGGCGGCGTGACCATGTTCCATGCTTTGGCAAAATTGTCCTCCAGCTTCTTGAACGTCGGCAGCATTCGCGCGTCGCTGTCGGGCATGTAGACGACCGCTCGGCGATAGAAGTCGGCAGCGCGCAGGTAGAATTCGTGGGCGGTTTGATAACGCTTTTCATCCTCGAAACCAGCCGCGAGCTGTTGGTTTTTTTTTGCAGCCTCCGTCCATTCACTATGCCAACTTTCGAGGTTAAAGAATTTAACGCGGCGAGCGACGCTGCGGATATCCGGGTCGGGATGGTCCGGCGAGATTTCCATACGCACTTCGAGTTGGCCGCCGCCGGGTAGCCCCTGCGCCGGATAGAGCAGCTTTGCCGCCTGTTTCTCATCAAAAACATCGCCGCCGAATGGCTTGGCCATCAGTGTTCTCCCTTTAAGCCGGGCATGCCGTTCGTTCTTCTGTTTGCCCCAGGCAACGTTCGATTGCAACCCGGCGTCAAGCCGTTTAGGCGTCGTGCAACGGACGACCGCGTGGGTAGACGGAGTAGAGGGAAGTGAGCGAGCGATCAGCGCCGGGGAGCGTCCGACTCGAGGCGATCATTCTGAGTGCACGGGAACGTGATCGTGAACACCGAGCCGTGCCCGAGCCTGCTGGCGACCTCGATCTTGCCGCCGAGCATCTCGGTAAATGTCTTGACGATGTGCAATCCTAGACCGACGCCGCCATGGATGCGAGTTCTTGTGCTATCGATTTGGCGAAATCGCTCGAAGATCCTCGGCAGATCGTCAGGCGGAATACCGATGCCGGTATCGGCGACCGTCAGTTCGACGCTCCGTTGTTCGCTGATCTCGCGCGCCGTGACGGTGACGCGACCGGCGTCGGTAAACTTGAGCGCGTTATTGATGAGATTTTGCAAAATATGCTTGAGTTTGTCGCTATCACTGTGGAACGACGGCAGGTCGTCGGGATAATCCCATTCCAAGCGCACGTCTTTGCCGCGCGGATAATCGTAGAGCGATTTGAGCTCGTCCAACAGAGCGGTAAGCAGAAACTCGTGACAATCTAGCGTCAACGCCTCGGCTTCGATCTGGGTCGCGCTCATAATGCTATTGACCATGAACAAGAGCTCGCCGGCGTGGCGGCTCACTTTATCGAGTGCTTTGCGTTGTTCGGCATTCACATCGCCCATCATGCCCTCCTGCACGAGTTTTGTATAACCGGAGACTACGTTGAGCGGTGTTCTCAGCTCGTGCGACATGACGCTGAGAAAGTCCTCTTTCACTCGATTCGCCTTTTCCAAGACGGCGGCTTGGCGCCGCGTTTGCTCGTAGAGCACGGAGTTGTGAATGGCGACAGCGGCTTGACCGGCCAAATTGCGCAGAAAGTTAATCTCCTCTTCGCCATATGCGCGTACCTCCGGGGAAAAAAACGACAAGATGCCGATGACCTGATTTTGCGCGATGAGCGGCAGCCCGAGATAACAAACAAATCCATGGCGAACGAAGTAGGCGGCATCGAGATCGTCGGCGCCGCGTCCGCGGAGCTCGGGCAGCGAAATAACGTCCTTGGTTCGCAGAACCGGATGAATTCGGTTGCCGCCACAATCGGGCTCCGACTGCCAATCTCGTTCATTGAGGCCGCGGCAGGCGACTTTGCGCAGCGATTGGTTGGTTTTATCGACCAAGAGCACGGTGGTGGCGGTGCGCGGAACCAAAACGGCGAGCCGCTCGAGCAGAACATTCAGCACCCCACGCAGCTCCAGAGTCGAAGTCGCCGCCAGATTGAGCTGATGGAGCGCGGCTTGCTCGTCGTTGTGACGCTCGATTCGGCGTTGCGCGATTTTAGCCTCGGTCATATCGCGGATCATGCAGACCGTGGCAATATGCCGGTTTTCCGCGTCGCGCATGATGAATGACGAGAGACTAATATCGGTATTGCGATCGTGCGCGGTCAATTCATGATTCCGCAGCGTACCGTCTAAGATGCGGCGCGCGAGCGTGCCGGCGTCGGCGTCGAAGACTTGGGCGAGCACCGCTACGGAAGACCCTTCCAATTCGTTTTCGGCGCGCAAAAAAATTCGGCAAGCACTGCGGTTGGCGACGCGCACAATACCCTCATTGTCCATGACCAACAGCGCATCGTCCATGGCCTGAATAATTTCTTCGGCGGCGAACTCCGGTGTGATGTTGACCAGACGGTAACAGCGTATCGTACGGCCGACCAAAAGGATAAATCCCAGCACCGGCAGATAGCCGAATGGGTAAAGCGGCACGCCCAAGGCGGCCAGGTAATCGAACGATCCCAGATAAGCGATGCAAAACGCGCTGAGTAATCCCCGGCTGCGAAGTTTACCGGCGCCGGGAAATGCCGCGCGATACGCGTTCCAGTATTCGCGCAGGCTCAAGGCCATGAGGCCGAAAAAAAAGCAAATGAAAAGAACTCCCATCCAGCCGTAAAGCGGATAGTAGCCCCACGGATAAAGATGAATTCCTTTGAGAAATGCGCTGCTGAAGAAGATCGTCGCAAGAAATACCGAACAGATCGACCAAACCAGCCATACCCGACGACGGTAGCGGCTGTAAAGCTGCAACGTGTTTACCGTAAAATGGTAAACCGATGCGGGTATCAACGTGATGCCGACATGACCGAACACGCTCCAGGCCGCCGCCACCCGGGTCGTCTGGGCACAGTACATCAGCGAATAACCTGCCAACCACAGTGCCGCCGTGACGGTCATGATGAAGAAAGAGAGAGCCACGCGCGAGTCGCGCTCACGCAGCAAAACTGTCAATCCAAGTGCTAACATCGTGCACGCAGTGAGCGCGGTCGGCAGGGCGAACCAACTGGCTCGATAATGATCGGCTGTAAAAATGCCGGCGAGCATGAGCGGCGCAGGCGAGGTCAGCGCACCGGCAGGCGCTGGCTGCAGAGTGCGACGAAGGACGAAAACAAGCGGCGGTGAATTTTTCGGCGCGGCGCCAGGACTTCCGGATGCCATTGCACGCCGAGGACGAAGCTGTGCTCGGTGCTTTCGATGCCTTCAATGACACCGTCAGCAGCGACCGCGTTGATGATGAGGCCACGGCCGAGTTGCTTGACGGCCTGATGATGGGTGGTGTTGACCCGCAGATTTCGCCGCTTGAGGATTTTAAAAAGCCGCGTGCCGGCTTCGATACGAATCCGGTGGTCGACAGCGTGTGGTTGACCGCCGCGCTCGTGGGCGGCGGCGGCGGGAAGCTGGGTCGCGATGTCCTGGTAAAGCGATCCGCCCAGAGCGACATTGATTGCTTGGGCGCCGCCGCAAATACCCAATATCGGAAGATTACGGCGGAGCGCCGCTGCCGTCATCTCGAGCTCGAATTCGGTGCGCGCGGCTTTGATTTCGCCGAGCTGTCGGATCGGCCTTTCGCCGTAGTAACGCGGATGAATATCGAAATTGCCGCCGCTCAGGACCAAACCATTCAAGCGGGTTGTGATCTGGCGGAGGCTGGATTTGGCCTGAGGTGCAGACACGACAACCGGAATGGCTCCGGCTCGCACGATTGCGGTCAGATAACGCTGTGGCAACAACAAGGTGGCATCTTTCGGGCTTTTCGCGCCATCGGCCGAGCCGCCGGAGATATCGGCCGTGACACCGATCAGGGGAGGAACACCGCGGGTCATTCTTACGGTTCGTACAAGCGCTTATAAATTCGGTGATTGCGCAGGACAAGTTTAACATAGCCGCGGGTTTCGACATAGGGAATTTGTTCGACGAATTCCTCGATATCATCGGTGACAATCTCCCGCTCCCAACGGTCGACGGCGGCCTCGCCGGCATTGTAAGCGGCGAGCGCTTTGGGCCAGTTGTTGGAATAACGCTCAAGCAGGTCTTTCAAATATTGAGTGCCGAGAATTAAATTCACCTCAGGCTCGAAAAGCTTTTCTTGTGACGGTACGGCAAGGCCCAGTTGTTTGGCTACCCGGGCCGCCGTTGGTGGAATCAGTTGCATCAAGCCGAGCGCCGCTGCTGGCGAGCGAGCGCGGGTATCGAATAAACTCTCCTGGCGAATCAACGCCAGAACAAGGTAAGGATCGATCTCTCGTTCCTGAGCCTTTTGTTGGATCAAATCCCAAAAAGCCAACGGGTAGCGGTAAAGATCGCGCTCGCTTTGCGACAGCGGCGCCTGGTTGGCGAGATTCAAACTCCGTGCGTAGGCGCGGTTGTAAAAATATTCCCTCATCAATATCGTGCGCAGCGACCCGTTTGGCTTCGTACCGTTGATTTGGTCCAACTCAGCCACGGCGAGCTGGTGCAGTGACAGCGCGGCCAATTCACGCGCCCGCGCGAGATGAAAATCGACTTCGGTGCTCACCAGCGGAGTGGATGGTTCGGGCGCTTGCGCTTTGGCGGGCTTAGCCTCGTCGAGCGGCTCCCCCAAACGCGCCAGACTGCGTTGGGCAAGTGTTTGGTAGTAGGACTCCCCGCTGTCGAAAAAAACCCGGCGGTAGAGCTGTTTCGCCGCATCCTCATCACCCAATTTTTCCGTGCTGCGCGCCTGCCAATAAAGCGCCGCCGTGGCGAGCGCGGCGTTCCTCGCCTGGCTGCCCAGCGCTTTAAACGCCGCCGCGGCCGACGTCAGGTCACCTTCGCGATAATAAAGCCATGCGAGCCGCCAGGCGGCATCGTCACGTACCGGATTTTTGGAGGCTCGCTCGATAATGCTGGTATATAACTGGATGGCCTGTTGTTTCCGGCCGAACGATTCGTGGATATCCGCTGCAGCAAATCGTGCGCGGCCCGCATCTGAACTCGTCGGGTAGTTCTCGATCAACCGATCGAAATAGGCGAGCGCCCGGTCATTGTCGTGCCGGTTCCAAAGAATATTGCCGATCTGGTAGAGCGCCTTCGGTGCTTCGGCGGACTCGGGGTATTCCCGCGCTATTTCTTCGAGTAAGGGCAGTGCCGCGCTGCGCCGGCGCACCGATAAGTAAAGCGCCGAAAGTTTCGCCAGGAAACGCAAGCGCAGATCGGGTTCGGAGGCGTTGTTCAGCAGTTTTTTGTAAAGAATCTCCGCTTCGCTTGTCTGGCGCTCGCGGGTCAGACGTTCGGCTTCGTCGGCGAGAGACTGAATCGTCTGCAAAGCAAAAAGTTCGGGGTATTTTTCGCGCAAGCGGGCCTGGGCTTTTCTGGCGGCCGAAGTCCAACGCGACAGCGGCGAGCCGGTGCGTAAGTCGTCATAGAGCGCGTGCGCGCGACGCGGCTCACCCTGCGCTTCATGAATTTGACCTTGGAGAAATAGGGCTTCGGCGGTGATGTCGCTTTTGACCGCTTTTGCCGTCCGCAGCTGGCGTAGCGTGTCCCTGGCCTGAGCATATTTGTTTTCCGCCATTTCTATTTTCGCTTTGAGCAGCGCGGCGGGCTGGGACCAAAGACTCTGTGGAAATCGCTGTTGAAGCTGGTCAAGTCTACGGCGCGCCGGTTCCCAGTCGGTTTCGTTGAAGGCAATCACTGCGAGATAGTACAAACTGTAGTCGGCCAGGCGAAAGTCGGCGTCCAGTGCGTTTTGGAACAGCTCCTTCGCCGCCGAAAATTTACCGTCCGAGTAGAGCGAGTAGGCTTGGGTGAAAGCTTCTGCAGGCGCGCTGGTTTGACAATAGCCCCTTTGTGGCAACGCTAGCAGAATCATCGCCAGGCAAAATATGCCGACAGGATTGACCATGACCTGCAAAGTTTAACCAAGCTGAAGCGGTGATTCAAATAATTTCCGGTCCATTTCGCATAAACGCCACGTTTCATAAATAGAATGGCGACAAACGGTTGTTTTTTGAGCCGATGAACGTTATGTTTTTCGCAATTATTAAGGAGTTCATAAGTATTTAGACAACAGGGTATGTTGGACACGAAGGGACGACTCGTTCCAAGCCCAGGCAAAGCGTCTGGGCGTCATCGGCCACCACCCGATCCACGCCCCGAGTGCTTAATTTTGGGAGTGGGTGCGAAAGCGTCCTTTGAGTCCTGGTGCCTGCGCTTTCCACGACTCGTCCCTTCGTCCCAGTAGGTCTACTAACTAGCGAACTCCTTAGTAATGCGCCTAATGTGGCGATCATTGTCGGAAATCGACGGGGGCATGTTTCTTGAAGATTGAGGGGAGTTACACGTTCAGCGCGCCGCGGGAGCGAGTTTGGCAAATTTTGCTCGATCCTAAGATCATGGCGCAGTGTATGCCGGGGTGCGAAAGCATGATCGAAGTGGCCCCGGACCAATATGAAGCCGTAATGAAAGTCGGTATCGCCTCGGTGAAAGGCACCTATAAGGGCAAAGTGACCATCAAGGAGAAACAACCGCCCGCGCATTATATCCTGAGCGGGGAAGGCTCGGGTGGCCCCGGGTTCATGCAGGGCGATGTCGCTATCGATCTGGAGGAAGTCAACGGTCAAACGGTGCTCAGGTACAGCACCGATGCCAAGGTGGGCGGGCTCATCGCCAGTATCGGCCAACGCATGCTCAACGGAGTGTCCAAGATGATGGTTGACCAGTTTTTCAAGAAAATCGAAACCTTTATCTGATCGCTGCCGAAAAACTCACCATGCCGCCGCTGGGAATGTTTGGTTAAAGCTCCACCATGGGGTTCGTACCGTGCCGCCGCTGGTAAGCGTCATCATTCCTACTTACAATCGATGGCCCATGGTCGGTGCAGCCGTCGAATCCGTGCTGGCACAAACTTTTTCCAACTTCGAGCTGATCGTTATCGACGACGGTTCAATCGATGGCACAGCCGCTGAGCTGGCGAAATTCGGTGCGCGGCTGCGAATTTTTTCGACGCCAAGACAAGGGGTGTCGGCGGCGCGCAACCTCGGAGCGAGGCAGTCCTGCGGCCGTTATCTTGCCTTTCTGGATTCCGACGATCTGTGGTGCCCGCGCAAGCTGGAGCGACAAACGGCATTCATGATGGAATATCCCGAGGCGCAGATCTGCCAGACCGAAGAGATATGGGTTCGGAACGGCATCCGGGTCAACCCGAAAGCCGCACACCGCAAGCCGTCCGGCGACATCTTCTTGCGCAGCCTCGATCTTTGTTTGGTCAGTCCGTCGGCCGTCATGATGACACGAGAACTGTTTCAACGACTCGGTGGGTTCGACGAAACTTTCCCCGTGTGCGAAGACTATGACTTGTGGCTGCGCATTGCCGCGAACGAATCGGTTCCGCTGCTTGCCGAGGCGCTCGTGATCAAGCGCGGCGGCCATGCGGATCAGTTGTCACGTTCCACATGGGGGATGGATCGCTATCGAGTTCTCGCTTTGCAGAAAATTCTACGCGCAGGAATCGAGGGCTCTCGGCGCAAGGCGGCACTGGCAACTTTACGGCGCAAGGTCGGCGTGTTGGTCAACGGCGCGCGTAAACGAGGCAAATGGCGCGAAGCAGACGATTACCAGGCGCTGCTCCGCGAATTCGAACAGGAGACAATCGATGTCGGAGACGGCGATCCGCGATTACGCCCGGGCCAAGGGCTTTCACCAGCAGACGCTTGAGCGTTGGCTCGGGTGGGCGCCGGCGGACCGCGAAGCCTTGGAAGAGATCGCCATCGGCCTGAAAGCCAGTGAAAACCATCTGCGTGAAATAATGGACTGGCTCGAGGAGATCTCACTGCGCGATCGATCGAAGATTTGCGATATTCTGGGCAAGCACGAAATCTTTTCGATCAAAACCAACCCGCGCCTCGGCCGGGCTGACAAGCTCAAACGCATCAAGGAGCAACTCAGGCGGTGGAGATTGCCGCGCTTGGCTGAAATCGAGGATGCGATCCGACACAATATTCAGGCGCTGAGGCTCCCTGCCGAGATTCGCTTGAAGGTACCGCCGGGCTTGGAGGGGGGACGCCTGCTGGCGGAAATTAGCGCCGGCAGTCTGGCGGAATTTCAGCAATTGGCTCGACGGCTGACTGATGCTGCCGCGACCCATTTGCTCGCGGAGATTTTTCAGCGTTTGTCCGGAGAGCCTACGGAGGAACGGGGTCAGCACTGCTAGTAAACCTCTCTAGGCTTCGTCCGCTCGTTCGCTCGCTACAACACCCGAGTAGACCATTGGCGCGTGGTCATCTCATGAAGAATCCGGGCCAGAGGCGTCGAGATGGAACATCGACCATTCAGTGAAGTGATCGTCGAGCGCGGCTCAGAGTCGAGCCCAATCTTTTTCAACTTGCGGCGCACCCTGGCGCATGTGCCGTTCACGATCGTCGACCGCATCGAACCGCCCGGCAGAGCCGGAACCGTGCGAAGCACTGCTTTTGGCGCGGCAAAAAAAACTCTCTATCTCGTTCGGCATAAAGGAGATTTCCTCAAAAAGTGTCCCGGCAGCGAAGGCCAAGTGTGCTGCAATTATTTTGTTATCAACTTCGCCAGCAATTGCCCGATGGATTGCAGTTATTGCTATCTGCAGGAGTATTTAGCCGACAACTCGGCGCTCCAGGTGTTCAGCAATGTGAGTGATTTGATCGGCGAAACCGAGCGCACACTGGCGCGCCACCGCGGCGTGTTCTTTCGCATCGGCACCGGGGAAATCACCGATAGCCTCGCGCTCGAGCCCTATACCGGCATGGTCGCCGAGCTGATTCCCTATTTCGCTGAGCAGCCCAACGTGTTGCTCGAGCTCAAAACCAAGAGCGACCGTATCGAGAGCCTGCTCGATCTCGACCCCAAGGGCCGGGTTGTCGTGGCATGGTCGATGAATCCCCAGCGGGTGATCGACCTGGACGAGCATGGCACGGCTTCTCTCGATGCCCGTCTTGCCGCCGCGCGGCGCTGCCAAGAGGCGGGCTACCGCTTGGGCTTTCATTTTGATCCCATGATCGAATATCCGGGTTGGGAATCCGATTATCGATCGATGCTGGAGCAGGTTTTTGCGAGCATCGATTGGCGTAAGCTCTCCTGGCTCAGTCTTGGCGTGCTACGCCAGACGCCGGGCCTCAAGCGCGCGATGCGCGAGAGATTTCCACGATCCGAGCTATTGACCGGCGAGCAAGTGCTTTGTCCGGACGGAAAGATGCGCTATTTCCAACCGCTCCGCGTCGAGATGTACCGCAAGATGGTGCACTGGATTCGCCGGGCGGCGCCGACGGTGAAAATTTATCTTTGCATGGAGTCGCGCGACGTCTGGGAGCAAGTTTTCGGCTTCGCTCCAGCTTGCGAGAAAGAGCTCGGCAATCAGATGGCGCCAGGCGTCCAGGTGCCGCACCATGCTTGACAAGGATAGCGCCATTGGCGTTTTCGATTCGGGTATCGGCGGCCTGACGGTTTTGCACCGAATCATCGAAGAGCTACCCAGTGAGAATACCGTTTATCTCGGCGACACGGCGCGTTCGCCTTATGGTACGAAGTCGGTTGACACCGTGCTACGCTACTCGTTCGAAAACAGCCAATTTCTGGTCGACAAGGGCGTGAAACTCGTCGTCGTGGCCTGTAATACGTCGACCGCAATTGCTCTCGAGCCGTTGCGCAACAACCTCGGCATACCGGTGGTCGGCGTGATCGCGCCGGGCGTTAGACGCGCGATCGCCAGCACCAAAAACAAAAGAGTCGGAGTCATTGGAACTGAAGCGACGATTCAAAGCGGAGCTTACACACACGCTCTGAAGGCTGCGCAGGCCTCGATCGAAGTGTATAGCCGGGCTTGTCCGCTCTTCGTCCCTCTGGTCGAAGAAGGCTGGACGGACAACGAAGTGGTCGAAATGACGGTCAGAGCTTATCTCGAAAGTCTCAAACAGAGCGGTATCGATACGTTGATTCTCGGCTGCACGCATTATCCTTTGCTCAAGAAGTCGATTCGAAAGTTCCTGGGGAGCGGCGTACGCCTGGTTGATTCCGCAGAGGAGACGGCCAAGGAAGTCAAAGAGATGCTGCACGGGGCTTCGCTCGCGCGCAAGAGCGGTAAAGCAAGGCACGGGTTTTTTGTCACCGATGCACCCGATCGTTTCATCAAAGTCGGGCGCCGTTTTCTCGGTGAACGAGTCGAGTCGGCGGTGCGGATAGAACGCTGAGAGGCGCTTCAGGTTTCTCATGCGAGGCTTTAAGTTGCATGGGGAATCGGGTATTTTAGTGATACCTATTGACATCTTTTTCCCGTTTTAAGAAGGCAGGGGGCAAGCTCATCGCATGATCGATTGGATAAAGAGGCTCGTCGGCACGAAAAACGAGCGGGAAATCAAACGCATTCGCCCGTATGTCGACGAAATCAATAAATTAGAGCCAGAATACGCGCGTTTAACGGATGCCGAACTCGGCGCCAAGACCGGCGAATTTAAAAGGTGCATCTTAGAAGCGACGGCGGGCTTAAAACAAGAGTTGGAGGAAGCGAATGCGACGGCAGCCGGTGCGGAGCCGGACGATCGCGACGATCTCAAAAGCCGGGCGGACGAGCTCGACAAGGAGCTGCGCGAGAAGGAAGCCGAGGTGCTCAAAGAGCTTTTGCCCGAGGCGTTTGCGGCGGTGCGCGAGGCGTCGCGGCGAACCATTGGCCTGCGCCACTTCGATGTTCAGCTGATCGGCGGCACGGTCCTTCATGAGGGCAAGATCGCCGAGATGAAGACCGGCGAGGGCAAAACTCTGGTGGCGACGCTGGCGCTTTATTTAAACGCGCTCACCGGCAGAGGCGTCCACTTGATCACGGTAAACGATTATCTGGCGCGCCGCGATGTGCAGTGGATGGGGCCGATCTACCATAAGTTGGGTTTGACGACGGCATCGATCGTGCATGAGGCGAGCTACCTTTTCGATCCGGCCTTTATCACGCAGGACTACCGCTATCTCAATTTGCGTCCAATCACGCGGCAGGAAGCGTACCTCGCGGATATCACCTACGGCACCAACAACGAGTTTGGATTCGATTACTTGCGCGACAACATGAAATTCTCGCTGGAGGAATACGTCCAGCGCGAGCTCAACTACGCCGTCGTGGACGAAGTCGATAATATTCTCATCGACGAGGCGAGAACGCCGTTGATCATTTCCGGCCCGGCCGAAGAATCCACCGATAAGTATTATCTCATCGATCGCATCATACCCAAGCTTCAGCGCGGGGCGGTGATCCAAGGCGATCCAACCCAAGAGGATCGCGCGGCAATCGACGCCAAGGGCGACTACACCGTGGATGAAAAAAGCCGCTCAGTGACCCTCACTGAAGGGGGGGTGGCCAAAGTTGAGCGTCTGCTGGGTGTGCATAATCTCTATGATCCGCGCCAGATCGACACCTTGCATCACGTGCAGCAGGCGCTCAAGGCGCACGCTATTTTCAAGCGAGATGTCGACTACGTCGTGAAGGACGGGGAAGTGATCATCGTCGACGAATTCACCGGACGGCTCATGCCCGGACGGCGTTGGTCGGATGGTCTGCACCAGGCGGTGGAAGCCAAAGAACGGGTGCATATTCGCGAAGAAAATCAGACCCTGGCCACGATCACGATCCAAAATTATTTCCGCATGTACAAAAAGCTTGCGGGTATGACCGGCACCGCCGACACGGAAGCGCCCGAATTCAAGAAAATTTACAAACTGGACGTCACGGTCGTGCCGACCCACCGCGCGATGGTGCGCCAGGACTTGCCCGACGTCGTTTATCGTACGGATAATGAAAAGTACGAGGCTGTGGTGCAGGAGATCGAGGAGCGCAACCGGAAGGGGCAGCCGATCCTGGTCGGCACGACTTCGGTGGCGAAGTCCGAGCGGATTTCGCGCATGCTCAAGAAGAAGGGAATCAAGCACAATGTTTTGAACGCCGTCAATCACGAAGCTGAGGCGAGTATTATCGCGCAGGCGGGACGGTTCAACGCGGTGACGATCGCCACCAACATGGCCGGCCGCGGCACGGATATCCTGCTCGGCGGCAATCCGGAATTTTTGGCGCGCTCAGATATGGAAAACGAGTGGATCAGCCGCGCCGCCAAGCTGCCGATCGACGGTGCGGCGCGCTACGAAGATGCGCTGCGCGAGCTCAGGGAGAAATACGAAGAAGAAGTGCAACGAGCCGAAAAAAAGTACCTTCAGGAAGGTGAGATCTTCGAGCAACAACGCGGCGATGCTTTGAAGCGGACAACCGACCTGCAACGCGAGATCCGCGCGCTCTCGCCGTTTCGCGTGGCGCGCGAACGCTACGAGGATTTGTCGGCGACCGAATTGATCGAGGCACTGCATAACTTAAGGCCGATTCCCGAGGGTTATCTCAAAGCCAAGGATGTTTTCGAGAGCGCCATCCTGGCTTGCCGCAACGGCGACGCGACGCCGGCGGAATTCGACGAAGCAAAGCTCGAGTTTACGACGGCGTTGGAACGCTGGCAGGAAAATAGCGGCGAGCGCGCAGGATTGATCGAGGCGCTCGACGAGAGACGGCGGCTTTATGAGCAGCGCCTTATCGACCTGGAGTTCGACAACGCGCGGGCAGTTCTTGCGCAAGGCGAAAATGCGCCGATGGTGAGCGAGTATGAAAGCGCCTACCGCGCCTTCGAAGAGGCCGAGACGCGTTGCGAGGAAATTCGCCAGCCCTATGAACAAACCATCCAGCAGGCTCAACTGAACTACGAAACGAAACGCCAGGAATATCTGAGGATGGTGGAGCGGGTTCGAGAGGAACTGGACAAGGCCCCGGACCAATACCGACAGCGCTTCGATGAAATTTTCGCCAGTTACAACGCCATTTGCAGTCAAGAAAAGGAGCAGGTCATCGCCGCCGGCGGACTGCATATTCTCGGCACCGAGCGCCACGAGAGCAGGCGGATCGACAACCAGCTGCGCGGCCGCGCCGGCCGCCAGGGCGATCCTGGTTCGTCGCGGTTTTACTTGTCGTTGGAAGATGACCTGATGCGTATTTTTGGTGCCGATCGCATTCAAGGAATCATGAGCCGGCTCGGCATGGAAGAAGGCGTTCCGATCGAGCATGGGTTGGTCACGCGCGCCATTGAGAACGCGCAGAAGAAAGTCGAAGCCCACAACTTCGATATCCGCAAACATCTCTTGGAATATGACGACGTGCTCAACAAGCAGCGCGAGGTTGTCTACAACGAGCGGCGTGAGGTCTTAAAAGGGCAAACGCTGAAAGAACACGTGACGGAATTGGCCGAAACCCTCGCCGACGACATTGTCGGTCGTTATGCCGACAAAGAGGTGCATTCCGAGGATTGGGACCTTAAAGGCTTGCACGAAGCCTTCTATCACCAGTTCAATCTGCGCCTGGATTTTAAAGCCGGCGATGGACTAACAGCGGAAGGCGCGGCGGAAATGGCGCGCGCACGAATCATCGAAGTTTATGAAGACAAGGAAAAACGCTTCGGCGAGCCGATGCTCAGGCAACTCGAGAAAATTATCATGCTGCAGACGATCGATAGTCTGTGGAAGGATCATCTGTTGAATATGGATCACCTCAAGGAGGGGATCGGCCTGCGTGGTTACGGCCAGAAAAATCCGCTGCAGGAATATCAAAAAGAAGGTTACGACATGTTCGAGGAGATGATTCAGCGCAAAGAAGAAGATGTCGTCCAGAAACTCTTTACCGTAGAGTTGGCGCGAGAGAGCGTAGCGCCCCGAGTCGAGTTGCAACAACCACGCCCGCAAAGGATGGTCTTAAGTCACGGCGATGAGCCGATTGCGGCGCGGCCCAGCAGCGCGCCCAAACGAGACGGTGAAAAGGTTGGCCGTAATGACCCGTGTCCGTGCGGCAGCGGTAAAAAATACAAGCGCTGCCACGGCAAATGACAGGTTTTAAGAATCGTCACCTGCAGTTTCCTGCAGTGACGCTTGAACCAATCACTGGGCGCAAGAAAAATCCGAACTACTAATGAGTTATTAAGGGACTATCTGCTGGTGTGCGAACGACGGGCGAGCCCTTCCGATCGCGGTCAATGGTTTTCTACCTTGCCGGCCACCCCCCATCCTCTCCATGGGTGGAAATGCCCAGCGGCGGGGCCTGAAAACAAGCTTTGTACTCCTGTGCCCGCGCTCTCCAGGTCTC
>Ga0210113_1000125_pt1 | contig 17551 bp, 22 predicted proteins | sample MayberryNW_Catta_5_FD_185523 | JGI IMG/M metagenome (GOLD analysis project Ga0210113, IMG submission 185523) | Wetland microbial communities from San Francisco Bay, California, USA, that impact long-term carbon sequestration -... | ecosystem: Environmental > Aquatic > Marine > Wetlands ...
TAAGTCAGCGGTTCGGGGTCGGCGCAGCCGCCAGACCTTGCGTTTCGGTCTTAATGGCGCGGCTGAGCATTTCGAGATCGAAACCTTCCTTGCGGATGCGCATGTCGTAGTAGAGGAGAATGGCCGCGATAATTCCAAGAGGAGTGAGAAAAATCGACAGCAGATTGTGGAATGCGGAGCTTAGGATCGCGCCGCTTGCCGCCTCGTCGTTGAAAAACAGGCCGCTGAGCACGCCCACGCCGCCGGCGAGAACCACTTGAAGCAGTCCGACGACCAACATAATGCCAAACGCTTTACCGCGATAGCCCTTGATCAAGTCACGGCTGCGCCGAAGACTGGGCAGCGCTCGTTGTCCTTCCACAACGATCGCCGGAACGACCAGCGAATACGCCAGCATCCAAAGAATGCCGGGAACGATCAAGAGCATGAAACCGAACATCACTCGGATGGTGGCGGTAATCTGCGCGATCGACAATGGCCAGAAGTGGCTCAAGCCGCGTCGCAGCGCTCCGCCGATGGTGACCTCATTGCCGAGATAGCGTTCGCTGATCGCGTATGTGGTCGCGCCGCTGGCGATCGGAAAAGCGAGACTCGCCCAAAGCATCAAAAACACAACCTGAAAGAGCAGTGTCGATAGACCGATTTGGCGCGCCGGCAAGTTGCCGCCGAAGCTCGACTCAACCACGAGCATAATCAAATAAAACGGCACATACGCTGCAGCGGCGATGCCGAGCATCAGCGCAAAATTGCTGGTGTAAAGGCGAAAGGCGCGATCGAGCAGCACGCCCGTGGTCATGGGCTCAAATCGCGGAGAAGTGACGGCATTCATGAATCGTATAGCCCTTTCTTGATCCTTGGAGATGAGCGCGACACTTGGGCGCTCGATATCTTTTCCTATGCTCGGGGTCGATTCCGGGGCGCGCTTTGCGGTCTGGCGCTAAAGCGCGCGGCATCAGGGTTTATCGCGATTATAGCACAGCTGATCGCCGCGCGGGGAAAAACTCAACCAATGAATCGGGAACCGGGCGAGCCGGCATCGGAATTACTGCTATTTCTTGGCGCTCCGTATGGACCAGCTACCCGACTGGTTGCTGCCCGTCCAAAGGCCGCGGATCGCTTCCCGGGCGGCGGCCGCGAATAGCTCGGAAAAGGGCGTGTTGCGAACATGGGGAAGCTCGGCGGACCAGCTGCCGCTACGTTCTCCCTCGCGGCCCTCGATTTGGGCGCGCCAGACGCCGTTCCAGCCGGTATTGTGTTTGTCGGCGGACCAGCTGCCGCGCATCACGGTGGTGCCGGTGTCATCGCTCAAGGTCCAGGCGCCGCTGGCTGATCGTTGGGTGGAGTTCGGAGCGACGCTCCAGGTACCGCGGAAGATGCGGCCGTCCGCCGTGCGCGCGGCCCAAGTCGATGTGTCGCTGTCTTTTTCTTTGAAAGCCTCTCTCGTTTGGTTGCTGGCGATGACATCGACGCCGCGCACCCAACCCACAACTCCCTGTTTGGTGCGCACCATGTACCAAACCTCTCTCCCGACCGCTTCGACCATCGGGAGAAGAACTTCATCCTTCTCGAGTGTGGCGATGCGATTTGTTTCAGCGTCTTGTTGTGCGTACAGAGCGACACCGCTCTCGCGCACGATTAAGGCGGGCGGCGCATCGGCGGCGTGGGAAGGCCCTGGTGCTGTCAGCAGGGCGATGATTGAAAGCAGCCTGGCATAGAAAGATAGCGAGCAGGATCTCGGCATAGTGACCTCACTCGATGGCAGAGCTACGAGTAATTTTAACTTATTTGCCGCGTGCAAGTCATTACTGTGGGGCCGAAAATGTCGCGACGACCGCTGTGCATCCGGAAGTTTTTCGTAAGATCCTGGTCGTTGTTGTCGTTGAAGGGACGGATGCACGCCAAATTGAATTTTGAGCCAAAGCAGTTCCCCTGCTCGCGCTCAGGATGACGGAAGGTAAACTTTCGAGGCTTTCGATAAAGGAGGAAACATTGCCTGGCGAGCAGCCGCCAGCGCTCAGACGGCACGGCGGTCAAGGCACCAGGTAAAAATCGGCGCTGGCCTGATCAACCCTAGCCAGCGCCGTTTGGAAGGTGATATGCGCCGCGTTCAGGCGTGGACGTGCGCGGCGGTTTGCGGTGTTTCGCTGGTTACCGCTCTTTCTTTCGTCACCTTCTTTTCTTCCGCTGCAAGCATGGCGAAATTCGCTGCAATCAAGCCGCCAATGCAAAGACCGGCGGACAGGCCGAAAACAATCGATGCCAGTAAGGCAAGGCCGCCTTCGGCGAGCGTATCGGAGGCCGCGACCCAGGTGATCATCACCGTAAAAACCGCGCCGACAGCCAAACCGTGAATGAGATGCTTATTCATGAGATCCCCTCCTGAGCGAATCATGACTCCACAATGAGCAATCGATGCGCCAACGATTTGCAGGATATTTTAGAGTTTTTTCGCTGCAAAATTCTTAATTCAAAGAAAATCGCAGCGGCAGATTCCAACAGCTAAGAAAGTTGACGCCGACACGGTAGGAGAGACGGGATGCAGGTTTCAGCCTTGCACGGCGGCTTGCGGTTTTATCGGTCCAGAGCCGGTGGGTTTGACGAGGGCAAGCTCATCGAGAGCGGCTTGCACGACGGTGACGGCAGCGACGCCGTTCGGAGCGGTAACAGTCCTTGCTGAGCTGGCCGGCGGCGACCAGCGCTGGACCTCTTCTTCCCGAAAGATCGCCACGACGCGGACACCGGCGGCGCAGGCGAGATGCATGGGGCCTGAGTCACAGCAAATCAACAGATCGAGGTGTGAAATCATCGCGGCAAATTTTCGCACGGAGGGTTCGAAGATGATCGGGATGGACGGGTCCACGGAAGCGCGGAGCGAATCGGCCAGGTCTTTTTCCTCGGGACCAAAAAACGTGACGACGCGAATGCCGCGTTGATGAAGTTCGTCGATCACTCCGGCAAAATTCTCCAGCGGCCAACGTTTGCCGCGGAGCTTGCGGCCACCGACAAACACGCCTACCGTTTTTCCGCTATTCTCGCCAACAAGGGATTGTAGCTCTGTCAGTGCCGCTTGCTTTTCCACGTTTGAGAATTCGACAGACCCCACGGAGTTGACAGAGTCGAGATTCAAAGCGGCGAAGAGCTCGGTCAGTTTGCAATATTTGTTTGGATGTCGCGGTTTTGCAATCTTCAGATTGAACAAATGATCCCACTTCCCGGCAATGCCGGCACGGATTCGCGCGCCCGATAAACCGATAATGAACGCGGCGCCCCCAGATTGAGAACAACTCACATCGACGGCTAAATCGTAACCTTGAGCGCGCAGCTTGCGCATCAGGCGCGGGTATTGCCAGAGCACTTGGGGAAATCGCCGCGGCGCCAGGTAGTGATGGTTCAAAGGCTGCTGCTCGAAGAGCAGTTCCGAGATCGGTGAGCCGACAAAATCGATTCTCGCATCGGGAAATGTTTTGCGAAATGCGGCGATGGCCGGAAGCGCGAGAACGGCATTACCCATGCGGAAGTTCGCTCGAACCAGCAGAATGTTATTGATTGAGGGACTGCGCGGATCGACGTCGGCTGGGTTGAATTCCGGCGCCAACCAGCCAATGATTCTCATAACGAGCTCGCGGATCGATTGATCCAGGCGGTAGCGCCAAGGCTGTCGAGTCGCGTCAGGCAAAGTCGTCACTCCTCACGAACGGCGCTCGCGCTAGCTCGATCCCGGCGGCGCCAAACACGCTGCATAGATCGCAGGCTATCATGGATTTTCGCGATTTCGTAGCCACCGAAACTGGAGTGGCCTCGGTGGAAGAACTGTCATGATGATGAGTAATGGAGTTCTGGAGTGTTGGGGGGGCAGAAAACCTAATGTTCCATTGCTCCAACCTCCAGCACTCCGTTTTCTCAATGCCTGGCTGGACCTTGTTTGTGACCCCGTGCTATAAAAAATATTCCGATGCCCCGGCTTTAGGGTCCGCGAGCCACCTCGTCTCCTTCGGCCAGTTTGGAGTTCACTCTGCGATCACCGTCGAGCCAACAAGAACCGGCCGATGCTCCGGCCGGCCCGAGCGCCGTAAACGCAAACGAAAAGCCGCTTAGTTATCCGATCCGATTCTTGTTGCGCCTGCGCGCATTCGACGCGCTGCGCCACCGGGAGTACCGCCTGCTCTGGTACGGGCAGGTCTTCGCATCGCTCGGTGTCTGGATGGATCAGGTGACGCGCGGCTGGCTCATCTATGAACTGACCGACTCCGCGCTGCAACTGGGTCTGGTCCGCGGCATTCAGGCGATCCCCTTTTTGTTCTTATCGCCCATCGCCGGCAGCGTCGCCGACCGCTACTCGCGCAAGTTCCTGGTCGTGACGGCGCAGTTCGCCATCGTTTTTATTTTCACCGCCACGGCGGCACTGATTCTTTTCGGTCTCATCGAGCCGTGGCACGTCTATTTGACCGCGTTTCTCATGGCCTGCGTCCAAGTGTTTCTTCAGCCTTCCCGCGCCGCGATGATCTCCGACACAGTGCCGCCTGAGAATCTGACGAACGCCATCGGTCTCAACGCCGTCATTTTCAACATGGCGCGCAGCACCGGACCGGCCCTGGCGGGCGTGTTGATCGCCGCTTTCAATACCGGGGTGGCCTACGGCGTCCAAGGTCTGTTTTTTATTCTCGCGACGATCTGGACGACGCAAATGAAATCGGGGCGGCGCGCGGCTGCGGCGCGACACGGTCACGGCGGCCAGAACGAATCCTTCGCCCGCAGCATCGTGACGGGATGGAGATTTTCCTGGCGCAAAGACGAGGTTCGCAGCAGCCTGTTGATCGTGATCGTCGCCTCGCTCTTCATGGTGCCTTTTTCGACGCTGTTGCCGATCTTCGCGCGCGACATTCTCGAGGTGGGCGCGCAAGGGCAGGGGCTGCTCTTGACCTCGATGGGGATCGGCGCGCTCGGCAGCGCGATGATCATTGCCACCTTCGGCGACCGCATGCCGCGCGGCATCCTGATGTTGGTCGGCGTCATGCTCTACGGCGTGCTCGTGGTGTTTTTCGCGGCGTCGCCCTGGTTCTCGCTGTCGATGGTTTTGATGGCGGCCATTGGACTTTGCCATGTGAGTTCCCACGCGCTCGTGCAAACCGTCATTCAAAGTTACTCGCCGCCCGAGTTTCGCGGCCGGGCGATCGCGATTTTTCACATGAATCAGGTGTTATTGCTTCTTGGCGGCACGCTCATCGGCGCCTTGTCGGCGGCGATCGGCGCGCCTTGGGCCGCGGCGGCGATGAGCATCGTCGGCACGCTTTGCATGGTGGGGCTCTTCGTCTTCGATCCCAAGGCGCGAACGATACGGTGAGAAAGAGGAAGGGTTGGAGCGATGGAGTACTGGAGTGATGGGAGTGCGGATTTCTCGTGATTTTGCTTCGGTTCTTGCGGCGATCGTGGCGTCGCGTAGTTGGCGAGGCATACGACGCTTTGCTTGTTCGCCGGCTCTTGAATCCGTGTCGATCTGTCGAACGAGCCTTGTATCTTGATGAAATGGTTGCGCCTGCCGCAGGTCGAGGACGGCGTTGCCGGTTATGAGGCGATACGGTCGCTCTACAGCCGGAGAATATTTCCCACGGTCGACGGCGTGCGCAACACGGTACGCATTTTGAGCCGCATCGATCCCAAGTTCAGCAAGCTGAAGGCTGAAGATCTGGTCGATGAGCGCGGGGTGCGGAAGCTGGAGAAAGAAGGCCTGTTTAAATAGCAATTCGCCACCATCGCTCGGTGGGGATTTCAAAAATATCTCGACGACGTGCGCGGGCGATGTGTCCGTGCTCCAGCGGCACCACCCGCTCCGCTCTTTGAACGGTTCCGTCTGTGAAAGCGTCTTTGACTCGTGGCCTCCGGGCATTCCACGACTCGCCCTGTCCGTATATCTTACCAATCAATGATCTTCGAAGTACTTCAGTGTGATTGAATCATCAGCGATCATTTCCAACGGCTGGACGCGTAACTCGGGGGCGTGTTATAGGCAGGAGACCGCGTTGTGAAATTTCGTTCATACCGCCTCGGAGTTTTTTCTGAATTCGCCGATCCCGGATAAAGACAGCGGCGGAGACGAAGCGCTTAATAGCGCCCAATCGACTTCCGCCGGCGGGTGGCAGCCGCTAGCCGCCCTGCTGCGCCTGCGCGCTTTGGCGTCGCTCAAATATCGCGATTACCGCCTCCTCTGGTTCGGCCATGTGTTTACATCGATGGCGTTCTGGATGGATCAGGTGACGCGCGGGTGGCTGATCTACGAGCTGACCGACTCCACGGTGCAGCTCGGCCTGGTGCGCGGCGTGCAGGCGATTCCGATTCTATTCTTGTCGCCCATCGCGGGCAGCGCCGCCGATCGCTATTCGCGCAAGACGCAGATTCTGATTGCCCAAATCATCGACGGCGCCATGTTCGGAGCGCTCGCGATACTGATCTTTGCGGGTCAAATCCAGCCCTGGCATGTCTACGTGACCGCTTTTGCCATGGCTTGTGTCCAGACCTTTCAACAACCGGCACGGGCCGCCATCATCGGCGACGTAGTGCCAAGGGAAGGCCTCACCAACGCCATCGGTCTCAACTCGATCATCTTCAATGTGGCCAGGAGCACGGGGCCGGCGCTCGCCGGAGTGCTGATCGTCGCGTTCGGCACCGGCGGCGCTTTCGCCACCCAGGCGATTTTCTACTTTCTCGCCACTTATTGGACATTGCGCTTGCACGCGGCGGCGGCTTCGGGGGCAGGCGGCCGACCCGGCCACACCGATTCCTTCGCCGCGAGCATCGTCGAAGGTTGGAAGTTCAGTTGGCGCAACCTCGAGGTGCGCACCGCGCTCCTTGTGGTGATGTTTGCTTCGCTATTGATCGTGCCGTTCACCACGCTCTTGCCGGTCTTTGCCCGGGATATTCTCGACGTCGGCGCTTCCGGCCAGGGATTTCTTCTGACGGCCATGGGCATCGGGGCCCTGGGGAGCGCGATGATGATCGCCACTTTCGGCGACCGCATGCCGCGCGGTTTGTTCATGCTCGGCGGCGTCGCGTTATACGGCCTCGGGGTCGTCGCATTTGCCGCGTCGCCCTGGTTTCAGTTGTCGATGGCGCTCATGATCATCGTCGGATTCGCCAACGTCTGCTCTCACGCGCTCGTGCAAACCGTGATTCAAAGCTATTCACCGGCGGAGTTTCGCGGCCGCTCCATCGCGCTGTTCCACATGAGCCAGGTAGTGATGACGCTAGGAAGCATGGCGATCGGTTCGTTGGCGGCGCTCTGCGGCACGGAGTGGGCGGTGATTTTAATGGCCGCGGCAGGCACGCTGGCGATGTTGGCGATACATTTTGCGCTGCCCCAGGCGTGGCGGATTCGGTAGGGGCGACCGGCCGGTCGCCCCTACGTTGCTGGGAAATATTGCGCTATGTACTGGTTTGCCGATAGACAGCAGGCGATGAAAACCGGTGTGGAAAAACAGCGCCGTCGGTCGATCCGGCTGCGGGAATACGACTACACGCAGCCCGGCGCGTATTTCATTACCATCGTCGCGCATGCACGGGCCATGCTGTTCGCGGAGATTAGCGACGGTAAAGCTTGGTTGAACGAATTCGGACGTATCGTCGAGAACGAATGGCAGAAATCCGCTGTCATACGCCGCGAGATTGGATTGGATGTCTTTGTTGTCATGCCCAACCATATTCACGGTATTGTAAACATAATCCACGCGGATGTAGGGGCGACCGGCCGGTCGCCCCTACGCAACGGTCCGCCGCCGCGTTCCCTAGGCGCCTTTGTCGCCGGTTTCAAATCCGCAGTGACCAAGCGGATCAATAACTTACGTCGAACGCCCGGCGCGCCGGTGTGGCAGCGCAACTATTACGAACATGTGGTTCGCAGCGATGCGGAACTGCTGCGCGTTCGCGAATACATTTTAAACAACCCGGTGGGTTGGGAAAACGACCGGGAGAATCCATTACGGCCCGCAGGTGGGAAACGTGTCGGCGCGATGGAGCCCTGGCAGGTGTAGGAGCGGGTTTGAAACCCGCCCGCGATGTTACGATATGAATACGATCCCGGCATTCGCGATGGCATCGATGATATGTAGGGGCGACCGGCCGGTCGCCCCTACATCGGAATCGCCACACCGCCGCGGATGAATTCGGTAGGGGCACGTTTCAAACGTGCCCCTGCCCTATTTTTGATTGCGCGGAAACCGGGCGGGTTTGAAACCCCGCCCTACATTCGGAGGCGTCGCAAAATGCCAACTGAAACCCCCGACCCTGGAGCAGCCGCCGAATTCGCGATTGATCCCGAGCTGCCGATCTGCGATCCGCATCATCACCTGTGGGAGCGGCCGCCGAAAGATTATTTGCTTGGCGAGTTGCTCCAGGACCTAGGTAGCGGTCACAACGTGGTTTCGACCGTCGCGGTCGAATGCCGCTACTCTTATCGCCAAGGGGGCCCTGAAGAGTTACGGCCGGTCGGTGAGACGGAATTTCTCGATCAGGTGGCGAGTCGAGTGGACGCCGATCCGGCGATCGAAACGCGGGTCGCGGCGGCCATCGTCGGGCATGCCGATCTAACTCTGGGAGACAAGGTAACCGCGGTGCTCGAAGCGCATGGAGCGGCAAGCCCAGATCGTTTTCGCGGCGTTCGCCACTCGACGATCTGGGATGCGAGCAGCGCGCTGCGAACCGATGCGCCGGCGGGTTTGCTCGCGGATAGTCAATTCCGCCGGGGCTTTGGCTGCTTGGGTAAGCTCAATCTCAGCTTCGATGCCTGGCTCTATCACCCGCAGCTGCCGGAGCTCGCAGACCTGGCGCGCGCGTTTCCCGATGTGACGATCATTCTCAATCATATCGGCGCCCCGCTAGGGGTCGGGCCCTACGCGGGCAAGCGCGACGAAGTATTCCAAGTCTGGAGTCGAGGGATTGGCGCCTTGGCAAGTTGTCCGAACGTTTTTGTAAAACTCGGCGGCGTCGGTTCCCTTCGTTCGGGTTACGACTGGCACGAGCGCGTGGTCAAGCCCTCGTCGGCCGAGCTCGCTGCGGCTTTGAAACCCTACTTCGAATGGTGCATTGAAAAGCTCGGAGCCGATCGTTGCATGTTCGAAAGCAATTTTCCGGTGGAGAAACTCTCCACCTCTTACGTGAATCTTTGGAACAGTTTCAAACGAATCACGGAAAAATATTCCGCCGGCGAGCGCGCGGCGCTGTTTCACAATACGGCGGCGCGGGTGTACCGATTGGAATCAGCGCGCAATGGAATCACTTAGGTAAAGAGATCGCGCAGAAAGTGATAGACCGATACCACCAAAAGGCAACCGTAAACCGTTGATGTTAGGGTGAGCGCTTTCAAAGTCAGGCTCTCCCTGAAATGCCGCAGCACGAAGATCAATCCCAGCAAGACGCACGCTAACAGTTTCCAGTAGACGAGGCCCCAGACTTCTCCCCAGCTGTAAATCGCGTTGCGAACAAGCGGGTTCAATTCCGGCACACCCAGGGTGAGCACGTGATAGGTAAACAGGCCGTCGAAGATTTGTAGCAGCAGATTGATCTTGAATTGTGACCAGATGCTGGGAAACATAAACACAGCCATCGAGCGCACAATGCGCGAAAGAATTACTGGCGTTTAAAATCGCAATGGCAGTGCCAAGTGGCGGTATCAGCAATCGCCGACGAAAAAATTCCCGTCGCGTGGCACGTTGTAATTGAGTGTTACAGGTTTTTTTGCGCGCGATCGGCAAGCAAACGGCGGGTTTTACGCGAATTTTAAAGCAGTCAGAGATCCTGAGAGTCCGGCGAGTGGCGGCTTAACTTACACGGATGGAGCGGCGGCAACTAGAGTGGTTACGCGTCTCTCTAACTGGACTGCAGTCCGACGAATGAGCTAAGCGCGCATGACACTGTCCCGAATCTGGAGCGCTGGGAAGATTTCATTCCCCCAAAGATCGATCGCCTCGGGAACGTCGGGTCCAAGGGGAACTCCGATGGTTATTTCGCTGAAACCATGGCGCGCGGCGAGTTGAAACAGGTTTCGAAGCCGGCCAATGCACTGTTCCGGAGTTCCGGCGATAATCAGTCTATCGACCGCGTCGTCCGGTGTCAGTGACGACGCATGATCCACGCCGCGATTTTCCGCGTAGGCTTGACGCACCGCCCGGATCGCGTTCGGATCGATGCCTTTGGCGGCGAGCACGTCATCGGGCCAACCCGAAACGATGTGCGACACGAATCGCTTGGCATGTTGTTTTGCGGCATGACTGTCGCGCGATACAGAAGCGTTGATGAGCATGGTTTTGCGCAGCGGTTGCGCCGCGCCGGCTTGCGCGCGCGCGGAGTCGAGTCGCGCGAGTGAAGCTTCCATATCATCGATACCATAGAGCGTTTGCAGGATGACGCCATCGAAGTGGCGCGCGATCAGATCGAGCACTGTGGGTTTCAACAGGCTCGGGCCATAGTAAAGATAAATCGGCGCGGGCGCCTTAAAGCGCAACGCATAATGTTCTGCATTCAAATGAAAATATTCCGCCAGTACGGGAATAGCGCTCGTCTTCAGCGTCTCACCGGCGAACAAGGTTCGCAGCGCCACCGCCAGCTCAGCCATGATCGCCATGGGTTTCGTCCTAACCACGTGCCGGGTCAGGATCGATCTGGAGCCGGGACCGAGCCCGAGAGAAATATCTCGCCCGCCCGCCAGCTCGGACATGGTGGCGAAGGCCATGGCGACATCGACGGGATTGCGAAAGTAGGGGACGGCAACCGCCGTTCCGAGCTTTACGGGGAGACGCGCCAGGATTGCCGCCGAGCTCGCCAGCACGCTGCGATACTCGAGATTGTCGTTGGTCCACACCCGGGTGAAATTGAACGGCCCCAAAGTTGTTAACGCTCGCTCCGCAAGAGTGATCAGCTCGGGAAGCGAGTAGCGGTTGAGGACGTGCAGCGGGTAGTGAATGCCGACCTCGCCGGTAAACTGTGAAGATGATATTGACATGACCTCGGGTTATCACACGCGATCAAAGCAAGTCAAAGATTGGCTCAAAGCATTGGAACCGTGGTCGTGATTCGTTTTTAGCGGATCCGCACCGGCTTTTAAAAACTGGCACTTCATTCGAACTGTCATCCTGGTGAAGGATCTGCTTTTTGGTCATTACGCCGCTTGCAAGAAGTCTCAATTTCCACTAGGCGTCGCCTTACCGAGACTTCGTCATACCGGCGAATGCCGAATCCAGTGACGATAACGCGGAAGGACGGAAACAAGAGTCGGCGTGTATACAAAGGGCGGGTTTGAAACCTGCCCCCTACGATTGGCTCGCCCAACACGACGCTCATTCACTTTGATGAAAAAAGCGGGAGGTAAATTTGCCATGAGTACAACGAGCCTGCAGCAAACTATCGTCAACTGCCTCGGTGCACCCTGGCCGGAAGATCTCTCGCCGGCGTTCATCGACCGACTGCGCGCGCAAGGGGTCGGCATCGTCGGTTGCACTGCCAACCTCACCTGGGACGATACGCTCGAAAGCATCGAAAACTTCGAGGCGGTCAAATCGATCGTGCGCGAGCATCCGCACGCGTACATTGTGTGCAGCGCCGCTGATCTGGAACGGAAAGACAATCGCGGCAAAGTCGGCGTACTGCTCGGTCTGCAAAATCCCAAGCCATTGGGCGACAGCTTACGATTGCTGGATGCTTTCTTCGATCTCGGGTTGCGCTGTGTCGCTCTCGCTTTCAACGAGAACAGCTACTACGGCTGCGGCTATGCGTCCGAAGTGGACACCGGCCTCACCTCCCTCGGGAAGAAGGCCATCAAGCGGATGAACCAGCTCGGTATCGTCATCGACTTGTCGCACTCCGGCGATCGCACGACGATGGAAGCGATCGAAGTATCCGAGCAGCCGGTGATCTTCAGCCACTCCACCAGCCGGGCGTTGTTCAATCGGCCGCGCAGCGCCCCCGATCCATTGATCGTCGCCGCGGCGAAAAAGGGCGGCGTGATCTGCCAGGACGTGCGTGCCAACACGAGCGTGGCCGAGTATACCGATTGGACCGACTACTGCGTCAAGCTAGTCGGCATCGATCACGTCGGTGTCTCGGCCCAGGACGATTGGCACCGCTCGTACAAAGACACCAAACGCATCGCGCCCTACTTGCCGTCGTTCGCCGCGGATTTCGCCAAGCGCGACTGGAGCGACGACCGCGTCTACCGGCGCGACGGCATCGGTGCCAAGCTACTCGACCGGGAAAACCTCGAGGCTGAGCTCAGTGGACGAAACTATTCGGCGGAAAGCATCGGAAAAATACTCGGCGGCAACATGATGCGGGTGCTCAGGAGAGTCCTTCGCTAGATCGACTCTGCCAAGACCGATTCATTGCGAAGTAGTGTTGGAGCACGGCTACCTTGCTTCTCAGGCGGCCAAATTCTTGCCTGCCATCCATCGGATATAGCGGGACGCTGCGGAAAGAGTTAGTAGACTAAGGCAAGTAGACACGGACCCGGAGTGGACCTTTTTCAACAGCCCTGCTAAGGCTGAGCGCGATGCAGTTAACCGGCGACTGTAATCTATGCGGCGCCTGCTGTTTCAGTAGATACGGCGCAGTCTGCGAGAATCTCGAAATTTTAACTCGGCAAGGCTTGCCCAACGCTACCCGTTGCAGGCTCTACTTTGAGAGGTACAACGGCATGCCGATACGAATGATTGCCAAAGACGGAAGAATGTTAAGCGGGTATTACTGCGCGAAAAACTCGCCGGCCGAAGTGAAAACGATCATCGAGTTGGGTATCAAGAAGGGCGTGTGCTCGCTCAGGCGCGTTGACCATTCAGATCGTATGGGGCGAAAGCAGCTCGGGCGAAGGGAGGATAACATGGACAGGCGCTAACGAACAGGCTCCGCTCCGTCATCGAGGAGTTTTGAACTGCTGATGTTCCACAAAATTCGATTCAATGAGCTCGCTAACATGCGTTTACAGTTCTCGGACGTTGGTGCGAGAGGGTTATTCTAATCCCGATGCCGAACCCACTACCAAATGAGGGCAGCGCGCCGAAACAGCCACGCCGATCCGACAAACAACGCGACGAAGAACCCGTTTAGCGCCAAAATCTCGAGGGGTCCGCTCCACGGGTAGCCCAGGCCGGCGATCAGCGCGATCGCGGCGACCGACGCCTGAGCTAGCGCCGTCGCGAGTAATGCGCGTGCCATCCCGCGGGGTCGAAAGCGCGCGATTAGGGCGCCGATGATTCCGACCGCGAGCACCCCGAAATACATCAGGTTGGCGGGGTCGCCATCCGTCCCGATGATGCCGACTCCGAGGCTCAGCCAGACAAGGATGAATGCTGCCGCGAGCGCGACGCCGATGGCGGATCGGTACGCGGCATTGCCTGTCATCATCGCTGCCAACTCATAGGTGACACAGCACCGAGCAGAAGGGCGCCGAAGATAGCGAAATCGGCCACGTCCCAGACGACCTGATCGGTGACCTGCATCGCAAACAAGGGCAGCAGCAGTATGAGCGCTGCGGCGGCCCAGCCCGCTATTGTCCAACGGCTCCTCGGTCGTCCGCCACCGCCTTCCATGTTTCCTGCCATTGTCTTGCCTCGGTGTATGTTCGTGTTCTTTCATGAGTCACGAAGTTGTTCGTCTCGTAATGTACTTTGTAGCGCAAAGTAATGCATGCGCCGAAACAGCACAGCGATCGGCCCACGAAACCGAAGCGGTTGGCGCGGTTTCATGTCGCCCACCACTCCATACGGGCAGCGTGTATAATGTTAGGATGAGCGACGGGTCTTTCGTCTTCGCTGCATCCTTTGGTTAGCCGCTCTGCGAGGCAGAACTGCGCGTTTCATTTCTTCTAAGGATAAAGTATCGCCAGCAGCAAATTGCCGGCGCGACTTCTCGATTATTTCCAGAAACTCTGGATGCGAGCTCAGGGCTAGTGATTCTCGATCCACGTTCTTTAATGGAACAACGGCGGCGACAGGTTTATTGCGATCGGTGACGACTACTATTTGGTCATCCAATTCCTTCGCGTATGCGGCCAGCGAGCGCGAAGCGCTTTCAAGTTTGATTGTTTTCATAGCCTGATCTCCTTACCACCGATACGAACAACATTTCCTTTCTTCTTCCCTACGGCAACAAAACCACTGGTTGCCGGCGTTCTTGGTAATTTCTAACAGTCCAGGGCAGACCGCTTGCAGATCGGTTTGAAGATTACTAATCACGCGTACCCGTTCATCCACTAACCTGCGCCGCCGCCGGGTGAGCCGCTTGAGAACCTCGTTCTCCTCTGGTGTTCCCTTCACCTCCTGCAAGACTTCCTTGGCCAGCGGCAGATGATCGCTTAGCTGAAACAGCTCTAATCCCTTGCGCGCATCGATCCGATCGCTCTTGGCCGCTCCAGGAAAGATCTCCTTAAATCGCGCCAACTTTAAGTTGTTGATGTTATAGAACCGGTAGCCGCGCCGACGAACCATACGATCTAATGGCCGGGCGCAACCATTGAACCCTTCCATTGCCACTGCCACCTCGGAGTTTCTGACTTTCTGATGTCTCTCTATGCGAGAAAAAAACTGCTCAAACCCTTCGGTCCGCGCGTCGGGAAATCATCCGGCAGAGCGCGCACGCCGCAATGCCGAATCCGAGCAGCAAGTCTTCCCAAAGAACCTCGACGACAGACTTGTTTATCAACGATAAAATAAAGGGCGCCACCATCAGCCTTGGCCCGAGCAACATGTCCGCCAGCATGACGCGTCGCATGAGATGCACCTCCTTCAAAATGTTTCCGAAATATATCGTTCAGGCGACGTCCTTGGCACCTTTCGACTTCAGGTACGCTCTGGTCGAGGGCACCAGTCCTGTCGCGCCCTTGAACGAAGCGCCGTCTACGAGAACGCCGGCCAGGATGGCTCCCGACAATTTTGCTCCGTGCAGGCTGGCATGACTCAGTTTGGCGTTCGTGAGGTTTGCATCCGTCAAATCACAGTCATCGAGTAGCGCGTGATTCAGGCAACAGCCGGTTAAGTCCGCGCGGCGAAGCTCTAAACCGGAAAAATCCATCGATGACAGATACAAATTTCTAAGGTCGATTCCGGCCAGGCTCTCATGTTTGTAAATCCTGCCGAGAATTCGCTTTAAATCTCTTCCGCTGGACATCTTTCATCCATTCTTTGATCCGTACAGCACCTGAGCGCATTCGTCAGAGCTCCAAACTTTGGAGCACCTTACTGACGCTTTCGAATATCGACGACGTGGGAATCACCGCCAAGACGCGGTACTCCAGCACCTTCATGAGAGGCCGTGTCAAGTGAGCCGGAGCCGCCACGATGATCGGGACGCGTCCCGCTAATGCCTGGCATTCCTGCAAAGTGGATAACGCGGTCCCATCTGAGTTGTCGAGATTAAGAATAATAAGATCGGGACGGTAGCGGTAAACTAAATCCCATGCCTGGAGCACGGAGTCGCAATGAAACAGACGATAGGTGTCCTGCCAGTTCGAGAGCGCATCGCTTTTAGCGCCGCCAATTAGCAGGATCTTCTTGGTTTTGTTTATTCGTGTTTTTCCATCGCCTGTTTTCGTGATCGTTTTCTGGAAATGATTCATCTCTGGTTCCTCCGACTGTCTGAATGCCGATTGGCTTCATGCCGCCCGCAAGCGCATGAAGTCCTAAAACCCGGTTGACGACTAAGTCACCGGACTTTGACGTCGATCAAACAGGCGGAGAATCAAAGATTCAAAACAGACTGAAGAATATAGGCCGGCGGTTTTGGGCAGTTCTTGCTTTGGAGCCGAAGCAGCTGCCAGGCATCTCGAAACAAATCGCCCGCGGCCCGAACAGACGGCGGCGCAAGCTTTTGAAGATCAAAGGCATCCTGCAGTGCTTCCGGCACCAAGAATCTTGCACTAAATCCGGACGGTGTGAAGCAATCGACCGGCTGGTGAACGGTCGCATTCGAATCGGCCATTGCAACCTGTTGCAATGAAACGAGCCCGCTGGACAGAATCGCAAATGTGAGCAGGCACAGTAAAAGAAATCTCGTCAGCCGCGTAGTCACTGTAGCTGACTTAATTACAACAGGCTGTCGCAAAGAATTCAAGGGATCGGAAAACTGCCTGACATTCGGGCGATCGCCACTAGAGGCGCCGTTTTCCGGCTTGCACGGCTCGATGACGAGGACATCCCTGTCGGAATCACGGTTGTTTTTTCCGAATTTTGGAGGAGCACATACGACTACCCGCCTCCTGCAGGCCTATTGATAGCCATTACGAAATAAAGAGTGAACTTTGAGGCGGCGGATCGATTTACGATCCGGGGCTGCTCGCCGGCGCGCCCGGAAGCTGCGGCAAAGGCACCTGGTTTTTTACCGGCGGGAGGCTTCTGAGATAAGCCCAAATCGCCTTCAGGTCGGCATCCGGCATGTCCTTCATGTTGAACCATGGCATCGGCGGCAATATATTCCGCCCGTTCGGTTGCCCCTGGTGTTTGCCCGTGCGCGCCATCCGGATGAACAGCTCCTCGCTCCACTCCTGAATGCCGGTTTCCTTGTCGGGCGTCAGATTGATCGCGAAGCTTACGCCCCACGGTCCGGCCCATGCCGTGAGCGACGGATTGGTCGCTGCGCCGATGTTCTTTTGTGCCAGATCGCTAGGCGACCAGGACGGCGCCGGAAGATCGGCGGGATGTCCGGCAAGTAATCGGCTCGTGTCCAACGTCGGCGTGCCTTCCGGACCCTGGATTTTAGGCGTATGGCAATCGTGGCATCCGCCCACAACTACGAGATATTTGCCGCGCTCGACCGGACTCTGTTCCACCGCTTCCTGCTTGGAGCAACTTGCCGCAAGCGTTGCAACGACGGCGACAAACAGAACAAAACCACTATTAGGAAACATCAAAACTTCCTTTCCAATCAGAATCGGGCGTAGTCTCGCGCAACGAAAAAATAAAATCAACTTGCGGCGTTGAGTTTTGGGGACTACTGGAACGAATCCATTAAAGAAGCAAAGCTAGACACCACGGCGGACACCGCCGAACGCATCAGTGGGTGACCGGATCGAGTTTTGGCAGGGCATAAAATCGTAGTAGGATCGGCGCATGATCGAACTTTATCACAACGATATGTCCGTCTGCGCGCAGAAGGTGCGCTTTGCGCTCGGCGAGAAAGCGCTTCAGTGGAAAAGCCGCCATTTGAACTTGCGCGCCGGCGACCAGCAGAAGCCAGAGTACGTCAAGCTCAATCCCAATGCCGTGGTGCCGACGTTGGTCGACGGCGGCAACGTGATCATCGAGTCCACGGTGATCTGCGAATACCTCGACGACGCCTATCCGGAACCGCCGCTCAGACCGCGCGATCCGGTCGAGCGGGCGCGCATGCGGCTTTGGACCAAACAGCTCGATGAAAGCGTCCATGCCGCAACCCGAACGATCAGCAACGCGATCGCGTTTCGCCACCAGAAGCTCGCCCTCGGCACCGAGGCCTTGAAGGCGCTACACGATAAAATCCCCGACCCGAAGAAACGCGCGGAGAGCTGGGAAAATGTCCACAAGGGCGTCGATTCTTCTTATTT
>Ga0210113_1000126_pt1 | contig 17484 bp, 21 predicted proteins | sample MayberryNW_Catta_5_FD_185523 | JGI IMG/M metagenome (GOLD analysis project Ga0210113, IMG submission 185523) | Wetland microbial communities from San Francisco Bay, California, USA, that impact long-term carbon sequestration -... | ecosystem: Environmental > Aquatic > Marine > Wetlands ...
GTCATACGACAAGACAATCAGGAATGATGAGAGGGCTGGAGATTATTATCATCATCATAACCATGTTCCTTACAATGATACCACTTTGACAGGGGATGATATCGACTCTTTGTCGGATCCTGAATTAAATAACGCTGTCCTAAAAACAAGGGTATTTGCTAGAGTCTTGCCTAAACACAAGCTGAGAATCGTCCAATCCTTCAAGAAAAATGGAGAAGTGGTAGCTATGACCGGCGATGGTGTTAATGATGCACCAGCACTAAAAGCAGCCGATATAGGGATTGCAATGGGAATTACTGGAACGCAAGTGGCGAAGGAGGCTGCTTCAATGATACTTAAAGACGACAACTTTGCAACCATCGTTGCTGCCGTCAAGGAGGGAAGAAGAATAATGGATAATGTAAAGAAATACCTTGTATACCTTATATCTGCAAATTTCGGAGAAATACTCTTACTTTCATCTGCCGTAATAGTGGGGATGCCGGTTCCACTTCTGGCCAAACAAATACTGTACATCAATCGGGCAACAGATGGTACACCTGCAATTGCACTTGGGTCAGAACCATCGGAACCGGATATTATGGAGAAACCCCCAGTCAATCCCAGGGAAAGTTTATTTTCTAGCACTCTTGGGCTTATGATAGGAATTAGTATAATACTGTGGTTAACGTCGTTTGCTATATTCTGGTTCACTTTGTCAATTGATACCCAATTTTCAATAGCCGACGATTCTGAGATCTCCAAAGCTAGAACTATGGCATTTGCATATGTAATATTATTTGAGTTATTATTTGCTTATTCTATCCGTTCTTATCAAAATAACCCATGGAAAATCGGATTGACAAGGAATAAGTTCTTACTGATCTCCTTGCTAGGAGAGGTGACTCTCTTACTCATGATACTTAATCTTCCAGTCTTGCAGAATGTATTTTCACTTACGTCATTGCAGGCGGATGAATGGATATTACTGCTATGCCTCTCGCCATCTGGATTAGTGTATTCTGGGGTATTCAAATTTGTGAAAAGAAGGACAAGAAGGTGTGCCTAAGATGACTTGCGGTGATTAATAGGGTCTATCAACAACATAATGCTGGAATATTAGTATTACTTCGGTAATGACTTTATGGTGGTTCAGAATGATAATACTACCTGATATTTGCAACATCTGGATTCACAAGGGTTAAGGGAAGTAATACTTTGCCTTGTTTAAGTCTATATAAGCTCTCTGCGATTATTACTGCTTCGGCGCGTACAGATTCAGTGGTCCACCCAGCAATGTGTGGCGTTAATACAAAATTATCTAGTTTTAGCAATCTGTCATCAGGGTCGGCGGGCTCCTGCCAGAATACATCGAAAGCCGCAGCAGCAATATCTCTGTATAGTAAAGCTGTATACAAGGAATCCCTATCAACTATTTGAGCTCTTGCTACGTTAATAAGGCACGCTGATCTTTTCATAAGATCTAGCTCTCTAGATCTAATCATTGCTCTGGTCTCCATTGTGAGGGGAGTATGAAGCGATACATAGTCTGCAACAGGAATTAGAGACAACAGCTTTTCTGTTCCATGGATTTCATTTACAAACGTTAGATTCAAGTTAGCGTTCACATCGTCGTCCCTATATCTTGGTCCCAAATTATAGCCTTGACGTGATGTGTCAGATGCCCTTTGGTGTGGATCCGACTGTGATCGTTGTAGTACAGATGATGACGATGATGGTTCTGTAAGAGCACTTGTAGGAAATTTTGTAGCGGCAATGACCCTCATACCAAACGCAGTGGCTCTCTTTGCTACCTCCGTCCCGATAGCTCCCAATCCTATCACAAGCAATGTCTTGCCATATAGCTCGGAACCCAAAACACTTTGAACTCTTTTTTTCGTCAGACCTTTTGCTGCGCCCTTTATTTTCTTGGCTATATATAACATGAGAAATAATGTATGCTCCGCTACCGAAATATTATTTGTAGCAGGTGTATTGGCAACAAGAATCGCCTTATTTGTGCAATAATCAATATCAATATTGTCTGTGCCTGCACCGATCTGTTGTACAAATTTTAGTCTATGGCAATTATCTATCACGTCCTTATCGATCTTTCCTAGACCATTTATCAAGATCTCGGCTTCTGTGATTTGTGGCAATAATGGTTTTTTGTAGTCTACCTGGGTTGCTTGCAACCCAATCCTAGACAGTTCCTCTGTTAAAATCTCCATTAGACCATAACCATGGGACAGGATCGTTATATTCATAGGAATGAAGTATAAATCAGAGTTGATATAGTTTATTTCGTTATATTATATGCAGGAGTCAAGTCAAAGTGCCTCTTTATTGTTGGCTCGATCATTTCTTCACGTATATAAAATTCAATATGATAAGTAGAGATCCAGCATTGATAATAAACGGTATTTCATATAAACAGTGAAATTTTTGCCTTTGACTCGCACACATCCCTCCCTTTAAAGCAATACTCATAGATCTACCATATCTCTAGGCCTATCCAGAATAGCCTCGATAATCGTTTTTTTTTGCATTTGCAACAACGCAAAAGAAATAAGATACGGATGACTTGGTAACAGCTGAGTGTGTGCATAAGAGCAATGGTCGGGAATCATGGTCACCAATCGTGACACTCTTGAAGGTCTTGAAAGTGAATTGCTAAGTTCACATGCATCTATTAGATGGGTGGGTATTACAAATGAAGACGGGATCCAAATTAGCGAAAAGTACAGAGAAGGATTGAATCCCTTTCTAACAAAGGAGGAAAATGAGGACTATGCTTCACATACTATGGACCGACATAGGAAAAGGCTAAAGTTTCAACCTAAGCTCGGAGAGTTGGAATACGCACTAGTAAAATATGAAAGCGTGAATAGGGCAATAATTCCGATTAATAAGAATTATTATTTACTCATAGCAATAGACATAGGAGAAAATGACATCGACAAAATAATTATGGAAAAGGTTATTCCAACGACTAGAAAAAGAGGAGGGGCAGGTTAGATATAGCGATGATATTTGGGCTTATTAAGACAGTTGGTGATAAATGATGGTAGAATACGACTTTCTTTATTCCTTTACAAAAGATATTTTGAATCTTGATGATTCTATAATACAGGCAGGGATCATGAACAAGTATGGCGTTCTCTTGAATGTTGAACACAAGGATCATATTACACCGCTGCTAACAGACGAGGAAAATGAAGAATATGCATCTCAATCAATAACTAGGCACAAGAAAAGGATAGAGTTCGAGCCTAAAATAGGTAAAGTAATTTATGCCTTCGGTAGGTACAAGAAAGTAGATAGAGCAACAGTGCCAATAAATGATGATTATTATATGCTTTTGATGTTTCAAAGAGAACTAAATTTGACAAATAGAGCTCATCAAATAATAAGAGATAAGGTCTTACCTTTAGTAGAAACCGAACGGAAAAAATTTGACATGGAATTAAGTCCTCTAGAATGACCAGTTGATAGACAGAGATCCGCTACTCCAGCAGGAGATTAGGCTAATCAGGATAAAGGGTCATGGGGGGATGATCCAAATTATAACTAGATTCAATGTCTTTATATTTGATAGACTTTCTGTACATACCTCTATTCCACATCGAGATATTATCTCCAAGAATAGGCATTGCTAAATTTAGCAATACATGGACCAAAAGCAAAGTCAGCATTGAATTAAGGCACAAAGGTAAAAACAAATACCTAAGGATGCCCAACCTACTGTGTGAAACTTTCCATAGAAGATTTTGTATACGGTGCAACGGACGGAGCAGTAACAACTTTTGCAGTTGTTGCTGGAGTCGTTGGAGCTTCGCTTTCACCTTCTATTATTTTGATATTGGGATTTGCCAATCTATTTGCAGATGGATTCTCCATGTCAATTGGAAATTATCTGAGTGAGAAGACTCATAGAGAATATATTCAAAAACAGAGAAAGAAGGAAGAATGGGAGATTGATAATTTAACAGCACAAGAAGAAGGGGAGATAAGAGATATCTACAAGGAAAAAGGGTTTAAGGAAGAGATACTGGAAGAAATAGTCCGAGTTATTACTTCCAAGAAGAAGGTATGGATTGACACTATGATGAAAGAAGAGCTAGGCTTGATTGAAAATAAGAATAAAAGTCCCAGAGACAGTGCAATAACAACTTTTGTATCTTTTAATTTAATTGGCATAATACCATTGGTCCCATTTGTCTTTCTTCATGTTTCCGGGTTCAACAGAGTCTGGTCGACTTCTGACGCCTTTGTGTATTCAATAGTATTTACTGCTATAGCATTTTTCTTAATAGGAACAATTAGAGGAAGGGTAGTTAAGAGATCGCTGGTTAGTACGGGATTCAACACTCTGGCAATTGGCGGGATCGCTGCTTCAGTCGCATACCTAGTTGGCTATTTAATAAGTGAATTTGTATAGATAAACTAATGAAGTCCTGAAGAGGGAAAATCAGATATTCAGTGCAATTAGAAAATAACAAACTGAGGAGATGACTAAGTGTGTTGCAAAAACACTATTTTCGAAGTAATATGAACATGAGGTTAAATGATTTATTTTTTATACTCGGCACGGATAAATGATATATCTACGCTTGGTGCAGCTATGTCTTTCACCTCAATTACAGTAGATCAATTTACTCCCGTCGGCGGTTCAATTACAATAGATCAATTGTACGTATTACACAGCATCATCTGACTAAATCCTGTATAATTAGCAGAACTAATTATTAAGGTACAATTTATAATTGTGACAAGAGTCAATAATGGTGATATCGAAGACGAGGTTGAAAAAGATTAGAAAAATAATGCTCCCGATAGATGGATCGGCGACTTCGATGAAAGCTGCTCGTATTGGTGTCAGTCTTTCAAAGAAATTCAGATCGGATTTAATTGGACTGACGGTAATTGATTTGATGTCTCTGCCATATGGATACTTTCTCACTCAGCCTGGGACTCGTTCACACGATAACATATTAGAAGAAAAAAGAACCGAAGCTAAAAAATGGCTTGATAAAATCGAAAGATCAATGTTAGAGGCGGTGGGTGAAGCGCAAGCTGGTAAGGTAAAATTTAGATCAGAAATCATCGAAGATCCCTTTTCCAGGGTAGAAAGCGCAATAATTAACTATGCAGCAAGCGAAGGCGTGGATCTCATAGTGATGGGAACAAGGGGCAGATCAAGTTTTAAAAGAATTCTTCTAGGAAGTGTTGCATCAGGCGTATTATCATATGCTCATTGCCCTGTAATGACCGTACGGTAATTCCTTATTCCGTTTTCACTTCAAATTTGCTTCAGGTTTCGTTTTTGGCTGTGTATTTGCCATTTAAGCATATTATTCAGCCTCGAATTATTAAAATATGAATTAAATATCCTCAACCTATCTTCTTTTTCTACATAGAATATGGGTCGATTATCAAATATGTCCTGATTTGTAGTGATTGGGATAATCATTGTCCCTGGCCCCAAATGGTAGAATCCAGTGCACCACATTGCAAACCCATTATTTTTATGGAACAATACACTAAGATATCATCTTGAGGAGTAAAATAAGGGTCGAACTAATTTACTGGAAAAGATACTCACGTAGAAATTAGTGATAACAGTATGAATTCTCACAATGAGAAAGAGGACAATCAACATGTAGTTATGAAGTATTTTCGTCTCATCGATGAAAAAGATATGCCCAGTCTCTTGAACTTGTTTACCGAAGATTGTACTATATATGAACCGTTTAGCAGAGATTTTCTGTCCTATGAAGGAAAGGGTAAAAAGCCGATAAAAGGTAGAAACGAAATTGATTCCACGTTGTTATGGTGGCATCCGATGGACTAAAACATGAGATAAAATTCGTTCATTCACCAATTGAACATACTAGACAGAATGGTGATTCAGTTATCACTATGTCTTCGTCAGTTGTATCTGCATTGGCTACATATTATGGAAACGAGGGAGGGGATAAATTGAAGCAAAAACTGGTCTTTCATATTGTCTCAGAACAAAAACACGACATTCTTGATATGACAACACGTTATGGTAACGATAAGGATATTAATAATGATACAAGAAAAATAGAAAGACTCTATGTGTGCGATTTTAGCTGCTAATTAGCTTGTATAATTACAACTATTTGAGTACTGGCAATTCGAGCGCCTAAAGAAATGTTCAATTAGTAGCTGGCGCTGTATTCTAACTTTTCGTAATTAAACAAGAAATGCAAATTTTTTCAGAGAGGTGCAATATTACATGTCCATACTGCAATAGATTTTTGATACTCCAATAATCCAGTTACTACCAGCGTCTAGTATCACCCTCAAGTAGCCCGCTTCCGACATGTATTCTGTCTATATGTTTTGATAGCACCGTCTTGTCTTGAAATTTTGATTCGCAATATGGGCATGTAATGTTAACGACGGTCTCTACGGTCTTTCCAGGGCTTGGAGATTCGATTTGAGCTAATACCAAGCTTTCGGCTGGAACATTACCTACGATCGACATTAACGTAACTACACCAATAGGAGATGAATCACCACTCTCACCCTTTCCATCATCTTGAGTCTTTTCTTGCCTAGAAACAATTTACCTCCTAATATTCTTCTTTCTCATCAGTTTTATAGTATCTATTACTGTTGCCTGTTCGTCGATTGAGATTACTGGAGAACTCATTACTTCTTTAACCATGGTCTTGTATGGACTCTTATTTTCTGTAATGACTCTATACAATATGTCGCGTTCTGTTACAATGCCAATCGGAAAATTTTAACTACTTGCATTTTTATTACCTGATCTCGTAACAAATATGGATGATAAGCCTTTATTTTTCATAATACGTACTGAGTCTGAAATTAGCGCACTTTCGTCAATTGTTATGATGTCCTTGTCTACTAAGTCTCTAATCCTTTGATCTCTAGAGGTTGAATACACGGATAACTTCATGTCGTAGCTACTATTAATGGTCTACATTTTTTTCTATCACAACATAGCTTACATCCACGTCTAGACAATAATTATAGTCCTCTTCGTTTAGCTCGAGCCCAAAATGTGATCTAAGTAGCAATAAAGAATTGTCTGCTCATACCGAAATTTGAACGGTATCTAAGGGGAGATAAATGGAAAAATTTCCTTGCTCTGTTTAATTTACTGTGATGTAATACTGGAAGTTTGGAGCCCTGCCACCATTTTGAAGGGAATTCCTATTCTGCTCCAAGAAATCCCAACAAATCAAAACCCTCAGAAATTAAACCGCGGTCCCCAATAGTCTTTTTGAATATTTTGAAAATGACTCTAAGTATGTCCTTCTCAGTTATGATACCTACCAATCGTCCATCTTTATCAATGATAGGCAGTCTTCTGATGTCTTTTTGTTGCATCAAAACTACTGCATCTTTCAATGAGGCACCTGGTTGAATTGTTATCAACGGCTTACTCATCAGTTCCGAGAGAGGAATATCGCCGAAAATGGGATGCTTGGCAGCGAATCCCACCGTCCTGGCAATATCTCTCTCAGTAACGATCCCGATTGGGATTTCTTTCTTCTGGGTCGTATTTCCAGATACATTGTCATCAAGATTGGAGCCACTTCCTTCCTTTAAAATAACTATGCTTCCTATATTGTCTTCATATATTAATTTCGACGCTTGTTTCATAGTTTGACTTTCAGGTATTGTTATCACGTTTCTAGTCATAAAATCAAATACTGGGACATTTGCTACATCATCTTGTGTCGAAGTCATCAGATTGCACTAATTGATTAATGCTTTTAATAATTTATTTATTTCTGATTCTCTATTAAATGTACCTAAATCGATTGAAAAATTCCTTTGCCTCCTTGGAGGTTGAAGAGAAATTTGTACAGTTTTAGTTACCTGATGCGGCCTTATGATGAGCCATTGTTAGTGTCAGTCCATTAAAATAAGCAATGTTGATAACTAGGGTGACTGTTAGCAGAATCATAATCCTATCCTTTTCATTTTTGAACCACATTTAGGACATGCTATTTCTCTGTGTTCAATCCCACATTTCATGCAATAGTACCTGACCTGACTTTGGCCATAATCTGTTGAATGAAAGACATTGGAAAAGATTGATTTATAGAATTCTTTGATCTTTTTGAATTCAAAACCGGTATCATTGCTTCTTGCATTTTCCAAGTCCAATTTTCTTAAAAGCAGGTTTCTTTTGTACCAACTAAGCGCCAAGAATGCAACCAATGCTACAGCAAGATCAACGGGAAAGGGCAAGAAAAACATTATGACAAAAGCAACTGCTAAATATATGGTCAACCATTTTAGCTCATTCAAAGCAAGCTGTTTATAGTCAGAATCTTTCATCGGCGTACATTCCTATCAGCATTATAGTGCAAACTAGAATATAATATTCTTGCTTGCACTGCAAGACAAAAATATTAAGCACGGACGTCTGTTGGGTTGCCCTGCTAGGAACGATCACTTGACAGGGAATGCTTTGCGTAGTTGAGCGTACTCGCATTGGAGCGCTAGGTCATTTGGAGCATCAACATGATTTTCGCAGACCCGAAACGCATAATCGACTATTAAATCAATTTTAAGTCTGATCCATAGGGGGATGACAGAATCGTATGTTAGTTGTCTCTCAAGTATAGATACCACTTTTCTTGTTATTCATGTCATCCACCTTATAACTTCCTATTCTATTCCTCTTCTATGTAGCCCCTTTCTTTGTTACTGTAAGAACTGATGTATCGATATCAAAACTACGGGATTTTCACCATTGTATTAATTTAACTCATCCAAAGAATGCTTATTTTCGGATTCTTCTCCCGATATCTGAAATACATTCTTTGTTCCTGATATTCATTTAATCCTTTCAATATTCCTGAAATATTTTAAAGGGAACCTAACCCATCTTTAAGAGGTGATGGAAACTAGAGATGCTACTGAAAAATCAGCTGCAAATTGAACTCGAATACGTTATTATTCCAGATAAGTAAGTTCGTAACATTAGCGTGATATAGTGAAATGAGCAGAGTCTATATTTTGATGAACTCATTTAAAGCAACTTCGTTATTGTCATCTTATTATCAACACTGGACAAGAAGAATAAATAACTACGGAAGAAGCAACGCTACCGAGCACCATTCTCGTTAGACCTGATCTACCTCGTGTTCCAACAACAGTAAGATCAATATCGTGATCTTCCGCATATTTTACTATTGCATGGGGTATTGACTTATCTGTTACGAGGAAATCAGTTTTTAAAAAATATTTATTGCTAGGCTCCTTTTTGCTAATTTTATTCTCCAGAATCTTAAACCATTGATTGGCTCTCGTTTTGGCATCATCTATTTCACTATTCATTTTAGTGGGTGTTGCAAATCCCAAGATGTGGTGAGAGTAGGCGTACTCTAGCTCGGAGAACAGAACATGTAATGCTATCAATTGAGAATTGTTTTTGCGTGCAATCGAAATGGCATAATCGGCTGAGCGCATAGAAGAGTTTGAACCATCTATGCAAACCAGGATCCTTTGTGGCTTTCTTCTTATATACGACATTCACAATCTCCACATTTCGAGTATCACACCAGGTATCTTACTTTTACTCCCAGATAGGTATCTATGTCTGTGTCGTTGCTGATTTCTTTAGATACTGATTTAATAAAAGAGGGTTTACTACCAAATTAATTGCGATTAAAGGTATGATTAAACTAATGAACAAATTCTTGTATTCATACGCCGAGTTCGACATATCGCTTTACATTCTTGACTCTATAAACACGGTCATTGTCTTATAATCATAACGCCTGACGCATACGTTAAAGCATAACCCCTTTTTCCTTCTCTGCTATTGTCACGACAGATATCGAGTTTTACCTTGGTAAGATGTTTAATGGGTATCATTACCTACATAAATCCTTCATTTATCAATTTCTAATTGTTAATTACAAAACAGTAACAAAGTTTCACGCTCTAACCTATTAATTTTCACTAGTGATTTGAATATTAGTATCCTCAAACTGATTAGTAAACCGATACATCACTATGCATTCTTGCTGAAAGATCAGACCATATTCTCACGGAACACAAACAGAATCCTCCTCAGGAAACCATTTGGTCGATCCATCAAATGAGATTGGAATGCTACGGTGAGCGTTTAATTTGTCCCCAGAATATACGAAGATAGATGTCATTCTCGTTACCGTGCTTCTAGTTCATTCGGTTCTGAATGATTAGCTAAAATGGGCAACTTTTGGACTAGAGTGTCGTGTATACGAAAAGTGTACAGATTCCTGAGTCATTACAAATTTGTATACAACTATTGTATACAGACCCGCTTGTATACAGCCGTTCAGTAGAAATTCACGCTCAACATACCGACCTACCCAAATTGAACGACATCGTTCAGAACACTTTTCAATAATTTCCCTAGAGGGATTCGTTCAAGGCGTTCAATTAGCGTTCAATTAAGTTATATACTAGAACTTTTATAGGCAGAGGCTGTATGTCATCAGCAATTTTACCCCCTAAGACTATGTTCAATATGGTGTAGGCAAGATGTCTATGGTCAAAGAATCACGGCACTTTCATTCGATGAATCTAATTAATTGTTCAGACTTCGAATATAACTGATTATAGAATGGTGTTAAGTAGGCCAGATCGAATAATATCAACTCTGACTAATGAGAACCCCTCTTTGATGACACCGACTTATCGATATCTGATCAAATCAGTCATCCGGACACGTCATCTCTCTTATAGCCAGATAACGCTCATTCATCTCTTCAGCAAATTTGACTATATCATATAACGCAAATCTTGACTTGGGAAAGTGCCATCTAATACCTACTTTGTGTCCCCTACCTCCGCCGTCATAAATGATGCCACCTTCGCAATCGGCGTCATACTTTGGGTCAAGATATCTTTCTCTCACTTCAAGCCCGAGCTTAGTCTTATCTTCCACGATAAAATGGTCCGCCATATCATAAATAAAATAAAACTGACCCTTCTTAATTGGTTCTGGAGTGCTCATTGACCATCTATTCTCTTTAAACTATAACACGATGGTAACAGATATCAAATTACAGACTCTCCTTTTCTTCCTGTCCTTATATCGAAGGTGAGAGGTACTTCTAGAACAAATATCTTTCCGCTTATCTCGTTGGCACCAAGCCTATCCATAATATTGCTTAATATCAGATCAACCTGGTCGTCTTTAACGACAACTTCAACTTTAGTTCTTGGTATGTATTCTGGGGTATACTTCATAGTACCTCTCCCAACAGTAACTGCTTCTGCCTTTGTGGTCCCTCTTCCCTCCACCCTGTAATGGGTCATCCCGCCCACATGTGCTTCTCCGAGAATTTCATCAACATCCTTTAGTGCCCGGTCAGGAATAACAATCTGAATTTGTTTCATATTGTGTCAGGTTTAAATTGTGTAATCTTGCCAGTATAAATAGTAAATGTGTGCAATGCATTACTGTGCATTAGCACATAAAATAGTCGTTTAACATACGTATAATTAACAAATAATAACGAATGACTTCGTATTTTGTTGAGACCGTTTATTCTTCACTTAAGGTCTAAGCCTAGATCCTTACAATAATAGATGAACAAGTCTTAAAACTTCAAAGAGAGGTGGTATATCATTATCGAAATACTGAAATGGCATGAGGTAGACATTCCTGTCCTCCCTTATTATATTATTTTTAAACAAGGATCAAGACAAGTAATCTAAAAGACCTTCCCTAACTCCCATCTTTTCGTCATTGAAAATTCTTTCATCCATCTCCTTTACCAATCCTGCGTTAGGCACGAAACCCATCTTTGAATATATGTCTTTATCGAGATCAATTCCTGGAGCAATCTCTTCTAGAATCATTCCAGTCTCAACCAACCTGAAGACTGCTCTCTCTGTTACATACAGAATCTCTTGCCCATATTTTACAGCCTGATGTCCACTGAAGACTACCTTATAGACTTTTTCCACAAATTTTGAAGTTGCCCCGTCACGAAGGATATTGATTCGGTTGTTGGAGATACGAATATCACTTTTTCCTGCAGTAAAGGCACCTCCAAAGCAGATCCTTGGCGCTCCTCCAGCTATCACAGGAAATCCGCCCGGTCCAAATATCTTATTGGGCAGAATTGATGGATTTACGTTCCCTTCTTTGTCGACTTGAAGAAAACCAAGAGATGCTGCATCAATTATTCCACCCTCAAAATTGGAGAATACATCGGGAATAGTTGATAATGCAAACGGACTTATTGCCAACCCGAAGTCATTTCCAGATAGAGCGAGTCCTCCCCAAGGACCAGATTCGAGTACTGTTATTATAAAGTCTGAGACATCCTCTTCAGCCCCGACAGAGGATATAAGAGCGGGGATACCTATTCCTAAATTAACTAATATAGGTGCTCTCTTTTTCTTAAATACTGCCAACAATTCTAAAAGAATTCTTCTAGCGATTACCCGTTCATGTTCATACGAGAGTACTTTTGGTAGACCTTCCAACCAGCCTTCTGTAATGGGCGGAGTAACCTTATAGGAGAGCCTGAGATCGTATTCGATCGTTCCACTTTGCCAATGATAATCTCTTGGAGATACAACGACATGATTTACCAATGGTCCTGGCACATCGACATCTCTTGGACTTATTGTGCCAGATTTTGTGAGCCATCTGATCTGAGCAATCACGGTACCAGAATGCGGTCTTGCTTTTGCAGCTTGCGCAATACTTAGGATGGTTCCCTTTAAGCCTTCCTCTCGTAACGACAAATTTCCATATTCATCTGAAATGGATGCCCTAATCAAAGCATAATCTGGCTTTGGGGCCTGATACAGCAGGTAGTCAGTTCCTTCAATATCCAGTAGGCTTACTTTGCACGGCCCATCTTTTCTTGCTTTTTGGTTCAAGACAGCACCTTCGTTCCTTGGATCAAGAAATGTATCAACTCCGATCTTTGTCAAGAGTCCTGGCCGCCCAGATGCAACTTCTCTGAACCAGTATGCGGTGATCCCTATCGGCCATCCGTAGCATTCTATTCGATTATCTGTTACTAGTTTCTGAAGCCAAGGTGAAAAGCCTAGAAATGGCATTAATGCGCCTCTAAGAAATTCCTGGTCAGGGTCCTTGTAAAGGTTCTCGGCTATCTTATCTAATGCTCTGCCTGGTATGGCAGGAAGAGCGTCAGAGATAACGAACAAATTCTTTGGGTGTCCATTCTTAGTATATTGGTGATATAGTTCAAGGATAAGGTATTCAGGCGTATTAGCCATATTAAAACCAGAAATCGCAACTACACTGTTATCTTTTATATCAGACAAGGGAACACCGACATCAACAATCTTGGAGAACATTTGCTAAATATCATAAGGTGTTTTTTATCCTTCCTATTTAAGTAGAGTAGTTGTCATACTTTTCTTTCATCTGGTTGACCAATTCGGAGAAAGTGTAATGAACCGGTTGACTTCAGCGATAAAGTATCCCCTGGAACACCTGTAGAGAGATTTATAGTATGAACATTAGGATTAAAAAAGGAATTCAAGAAAGGGGCCAGATATCTAATACAGGTTCGATTGTACCGGAATGCAATTTTCATACCAAACCATTTTTCAGATATGCCATTTCAATTCATGTATTTTCTTTTCTTCCTCATTCTTAAACCCTGCAAGACAATACCTACACTTATGTGGAGGGATAAATTTGATTGGATAGTCATTATCCTTATCATCAAAATCATGATGGCTTAAATCGTCACCCTTGGACGAGGTGGAGGCAGTGAACTCTACCATTTTTATACGTTCTTTCTTATAATTTTCTACGAGATCCTTCAGTGTATAATCCCAACCATTCTGTAGGAGATCAAGTTTATCCGATTCCGCTATAGGATGAGTATATCGTTCTTTGGGATTTGTTGATGCAATAAATTCTTTTCTTCCTTCCTTTTCTCCTATCCCATATTGAGGGTCTCCATCCAATAGCAGTCTTATGGCATATTCATTTTCTTCGTTATTTGCCCATAGTTGGATCTTCCTGTGAATCAGGTCCTTATCGCTTGCAAGTCTTTTAGCCTCATCTAAATCATTATTGGCATCGTCAACTTTTGTTATCCTTTTTTTTCCTTTTTGTTTATCATTAACATAGGAATTAGGCAATATTGAAATATCTCAAACTGTTAAGAAGTATTTTAATATTAAGTATTAAGTATATACGATAAAAATAATTATTTTCCTTTGACTGATTCTTAATGTAGCGCTGCAATAAGACGAGAAAACGACTAATCGGTCACTTGTTGAGATAATTGAATTAACTCCGTTCAATTCTAAGGTGATTATCCACCTCTATCTTGAAAAGAGAAAGAAATCAGAGAAGCTAGCTAAGCTATATTTAAATTTCGAATAGCAAATGCTAGATAAGAATCTGCAAACACATGTTTAGATAACGCAACGTAATACAATTAATATGTTTGTCAGACTCATCCTAAGTGACTCCTGAGACATTGTCATTTGATGACGCCGACATGGACAAAGCAATTTTAGAAGAATACAAGAAGACATGTTCTATAATATTTGGAAAGGCAAGTCACTCTCAGATGAGATATCTTCAAGCATCTGTAGAATTACAGCAGAGCCTATTGAATTCGTGCGATTCCCTACTTGCAGAACAAACTCGTTGGATTGAAGATAATCTGTCCCAACGTAGTGGCAAGTCCACAATCGTCATTAGTTCGAACCTGAAAGCTTTTGTTCGCGGCTATACCGCAACAGTTGACATGTCAATGACTATGTTATCTATAGTTTATGACTTGACAACTTCTCAAATAGAAAGATATAGGAAGCTTATCGATATGCTAAACAAATCTTATTTCCCACAATGACTTACTTCGAAAACAAGTAAGAATCATTTAAGCCATGGCGAATCTAAAAGTATTAGGCTCATTTTCCATTTTCTTTATATTCCAGGATTGACGCCCTTTGGAAAAGTATCGTCATTAATGAATCTCTCGTACATAAACCGGTACCCAAATTGCATTTGATCAGTTAGTAGACTTTCCCCTTCGGATGCTGGTAAGGGCATGGTTTTCGTAATTGCTCTAAGTATATCTTTATCAGTGACAATTCCTATCATGTTATTATGCTTACCACCTGTCACAGGGAGTCTACGTATATTTCTTAGTTGCATTGTCTCTATAGCGTCTTTCACAGAATTGGCTGTTGTAATGGTGATTAATGGTGTACTCATTAACTCAGATATCTTTGTTCTAAGTGATAACGCCCTGTCAGAACCCAGATATGATACTACGTCCCTTTCTGTGATAATCCCTACTGCCACATGTTCCTCGCTTTCAGGTTTTTCAGTGTTTGCTATATCATCGTTCCCTTCAAGTATAACGATGCTCCCGATTCCATGATCAAGCATACTCTTGCATACCTCTCTAATTGTTTGGTTTGAATAGGCGACTTTAACATTCTTACTCATTATGTTTGTTACAGACAAATCCTCAAATGTCATTGTTAGATGTCAATGAATGTTCGTGATTAAAGTATTTGTATGCTAATTACTCTCTGCATTGCCAAGCATTGCAAATACCCTTCACGAACCGTTATTGCCCCTTCTCATTAGAATGTCTCAGCCTATAGCCTGTACACATATAATTAGAAATCAGACTATATGAGTAAATGTATTGATATAGCGTAAGTCGCTTAACTTGGTAGGCTACCATCTGATTCATAGGATCTAACGACACCTCTATTGACGTGAATAATCAAGCTTCGCCATACTCTATCAGTTGAACAATTTTTTATTCTTGTCAATGTAGGGTAACAAAAGAAAGATGGAGTGCAATGCAGTGCGGTCAAATATCATCCCTTCTTATAGTCCTTTTAGTGGGGTTGTGCTTATCCTAAAAGTATGACACAAAGTCCTATTCGACTACTATGCCTAACTATACGGCAGCTCTAAAGCAAATTCCTGCAAATTTGTTGCTATATCATATAAGATCATACCAGAGGTTGTCCACACGATCAACGTTTGTTCGTCACCAGCTCCACTCTGGCCGCCGCTCAGGTCTTTGAAGTTGTGAGTGCTGTCAATTGCAAAGCCTCTATTATGTAAATCTGATGTATATGTTTGAATGCCTTGAGAAGGCACCATTAGTACACCAACTGTATCAACAGGACCTGAAGCTGAAGAGGATGTTAATGATTCTGGCTGATGGATTACAGTAATTGTCCCATTCATTACAAAACCGGTATCATCTTCATTTACATCTTTTTCAAAATAGGTGTATGTCCCCGTATCATAAAAGGGCGAAGAGGTTATGGCTGTGTTGTATTCAAATTTACTACTTTCACATATTGGAGCAGCTGTTAAGGTATCGGTTTCAGTCGAGGGTATTGAGTTACCTTGGGCCACAGTTATAGTGCGTTCATGATCAACATCTCCGTTAAACCATGTAACGACAGTTCCGACATTTACAACGGCCTTCTGAGGAAGATATGGTTGGTTTGCAAGTGGGTACTGATCTCTGGGTTGGTTTGTTGATTCATGCGCTTCGTTGGGAATGAGAATCACAAGATTCTTCACGTTATTTCCCAGCACTATGCTGTGGGTATCAAATACGTATGATGCGTTAATATTGGGTTGTTGCAGCTGCTGCAGTCGCAGTTGCAGTTGTTTTTCGATAACCGTATTATCATCTGATAGTACAGCAGCAAATGACCGGTCACGCATACTAAAATGAACTGTGATGACAAACAGGACAGCAGTTATGGCAGTCAACTGCAAAATTTGTGTATAGTTCAATTTGGGTCCCATCTTAGATTGTATCCTATCCTGACTCACCTATCTTGGCTACATAAAAGTTGAATGCATACAGTGCATTATCCTGCATATTGAATATGCATAGTTCTGCATGTTGTGTTTATCATACGTAGTTTCTTAGTTTTAGAAATTTCACTTCCCATGAGTTGCTGTTCTAATGGAAGGTGGGGAAAATGGTTTTGAATCTGAGACAAGTGAAGTAGCTAAGACGGGTTCACACTATAAACTGAATGCAAGAGTAAGTTAGGTGTTGACCAGAAGCAGACCACAATCTTACCATTGCTTCATCAAAGTACATAATCGACATCACGAAAGGATCAAAAAATGATAACACGGATAACAGAAATGCATCATACACGCCTTTGATCTTATATTAGCTAGACAAGGGCCTAGCGTGAAAGACCGTCCTTGGTAGTAAATCTAAGTGTAGCCTAGCTCTGCTTGGAGCGCATAACCAGCAAACCTATCCTATCGAGTCTAAAAAGGAGCATTTCTAAAGTGTCACTTTCGCTATAATTGTATTTGGAGTTGTATTGACGTCTGGTCTTACACTAGCAAGGTTCTCAAAAATCAAATTCAGAAGTACCTTGGTAAATAATGACCAGTTTTCACCTAGTTCGTGTTGTATTATGAATACATGATTGTTACCTGCCTCTATTCTATGATCTGATTTCATATCAGACACC
>Ga0210113_1000127_pt1 | contig 17415 bp, 21 predicted proteins | sample MayberryNW_Catta_5_FD_185523 | JGI IMG/M metagenome (GOLD analysis project Ga0210113, IMG submission 185523) | Wetland microbial communities from San Francisco Bay, California, USA, that impact long-term carbon sequestration -... | ecosystem: Environmental > Aquatic > Marine > Wetlands ...
ACAGGGTCCGAGGTCGACGGTGCTCAGGACGTCGAGGTCCACCGTGGTGAGGCCGTGCGCCGACAGGCGTTCGTCCGTGCGCTCGGCCAGGCCCGAGACGACCTGCACCAGCAGGCTCATCGTGCCCACCGGATCGGTGTTCGTCACGGTGCCTCCCCTCCGGCGGCCTGTCGACCGCGTGGTCTCCTGCGGTCACCGACGGTGCGCCCGCGGACTTGCGGGGGACTTGCGAGATAGTTGCAGATGCAATCAGAAGGCTCGGCGGCCGCCGTCCGCGTCGGTTCAGGCCAGGGCGCGCCGGGCCACCGCGGGCGGCCGGGTGCCGCGGACGCTCGCCACGGTGTCGAGCACCTGGCGGGTGGCGTGCACGTCGTGCGCCCGGAAGAAGCGCCCGCCGAGCCAGGCCGCCACCGCGGTCGCCGCGAGTGACGCCTCGAGCCGGTCGTCGGCCTCGGTGTCGAGCACCTCGCCGAGGAACTTCTTGCGCGAGACCGCGACCAGCACCGGCCAGCCGGTGGCCGCCACCTCGTCCAGCCGCCGGGTGACCTCCAGGGAGTGGTAGGTGTTCTTGCCGAAGTCGTGCGCCGGGTCGACCAGGATCGCGTCCTGTCGCACGCCCACCGCGAGGGCGCGCTCGGCCAGCCCGGTCACCGTGGCCACCACGTCGGCCACCACGTCGTCGTAGGCGACCCGGTGCGGGTCGGTGCGCGGCGGCAGGCCGCCGACGTGGCTGCAGACCAGGCCGGCGCCGTGCTCGGCCGCGACCACCGCCAGGCCGGGGTCGGCCCCCTGCCAGGGGTCGTTGAGCAGGTCGGCGCCGGCCTCGCAGGCGGCCCGGCCCACCTCCGCCCGCCAGGTGTCGACGCTGATGACCAGGCGGGGATGGCGCCGCCGGACCGCTGCCACGAAGCCGGCCGTGCGGGCGATCTCCTCCGCCGCGTCGACCGGCTCTCCGGGACCGGCCTTGACCCCGCCGAGGTCCACGAGCCCGGCGCCCTCCTCGACGGCCCGGTCGACCGCCACCATCGCGGCCGCGTCGTCCAGGTAGGCACCACGGTCGTAGAAGGAGTCCGGCGTGCGGTTGACGATCGCCATCACCACCAGGTCCTGCGCACCGAACTCCCTCGCGCCCAGCCGCACCGTCATCGGGCCAGCGTGGCACGATCGCCCCCGTGTCCATCGTGCTGCTCCTGGTCCTGCTGGCCGTGATCGCGGCGATCGCCGTCGTGGCCGCCGGTCGCGGCGGGTCGCTGCCCGACGCCGATCCGGACCGCTCCTCCCGGGGCGTGCTGCCGAGCGGTCAGGTCGACCGGGCCGCCGTCGACGGCCTCCGCTTCACGCTCGCCTTCCGCGGCTACCGCATGGGCGAGGTCGACGACGTGCTCGACCGGTTGCTCGACGAGCTCGACCAGCGCGACCGCCGGATCGCCGAGCTGGAGGGGCGCACGTGGCCGAGCTCGTCCTGACCCAGGACGTCGAGGCTCCCGCCGAGCAGGTCTGGGAGGCCCTCACCGACTGGGGGGCGCACGACCGCTGGATGCTGCTCACCCGCGCCGAGGGCGACCGCGCCGAGGGGGGCGAGATCCGGGCCTTCACCGGCGTCGGCCGGATCGGCTTCCTCGACACGATGACCATCACCGTCTGGGAGCCGCCGCGGCGCGCGGTCGTCCGGCACACCGGCAAGGTCGTCCGCGGGTCCGGTGCCTTCGAGGTCGAGGACCTCGGCGCCGGCCGCTCCCGGGTCGTGTGGTCGGAGTGGGTGCTGCTGCCGCTCGGGGCCATCGGCCAGCTCGCCTGGCCGCTGGTCCGCATCCCGCTGCGCGTGCTGCTGCAGGCGTCGTTGCGACGCCTCGCGCGGTACGTCGCCACGCAGCGGTGACCGGCCCGGTCGCGGGGCCGGACGGCCGCCCCCGGTGCCCCTGGGGTGCCGGGCCGCCGGCCGACTACGTGACCTACCACGACGAGGAGTGGGGCCGGCCGCTGCGCGGCGACACCGAGCTCTTCGAGCGGGTCAGCCTCGAGGCCTTCCAGTCCGGCCTGTCCTGGCTGACGATCCTGCGCAAGCGGCCGGCCTTCCGGGCTGCCTTCGCCGGCTTCGACCCGGCCGTGGTCGCGACCTTCGACCCCGACGACGAGGCGCGCCTGCTCGCCGACGCGGGCATCGTGCGCAACCGCGCCAAGGTCGCCGCCACCATCGCCAACGCACGTGCCGTCCTGGCCCTGGACGGCTCGCTCACCGACCTGCTGTGGTCCTTCGCCCCCGACCCGCCGCGGGCCGCGCCGCGGACGCCGGCCGACGTGCCGGCGGTCACCCCGGAGTCGACCGCGATGGCCAAGGCGCTCAAGCGCGAGGGGTTCCGCTTCGTGGGGCCGACCACGGCGTACGCCCTCATGCAGGCGACGGGCATGGTCAACGACCACCTCACCGGCTGCGCCTTCCGCTGAGCCGCACCGGGCCGAAGTTCGCGATGTTGGAGGACTTTCGGTCCTGCTCGCCGACCGCTGCCGGAGTCATGGTCGGGTCATGGGCGAGGCCGTGCAGGTCCCGGTCGACCACCTGGACGTCCGCGCGGTCCGGCACCGCCTCGAGCGCTCCGTCGCGGCCCTGGGGGAGATGCTGCGGGACGGCCAGCTCGACGTGCGCGCCGACAGCTGCGGCTTCGAGGTCGAGCTGGACCTGGTCGACTCCCTCGGCCGACCCCGGCTGGTCAACCCGACGGTGCTGCGCTCGCTGGCCCGCCGCGACGTGCAGGCCGAGCTGTCGCAGTTCAACCTCGAGCTCAACCTCGACCCGCGCCCGCTGCACGGCGACGTGCTGCGCCGGCTCGACGAGGAGCTGACCGGGGCGCTGGCCGCGGTCAGTGCGGTGGCCCAGGCGGTCGGGGCGACCGCGATGGCCGTGGGGACGCTGCCGACCCTGCACGCCGAGGACCTGACGGTCGAGCACCTGTCGGAGAACCCGCGGTACGCGCTGCTGGACTCGGCTCTCGCGCGGGCCCGTCGCGGCGTCGTGCACCTCGACATCATGGGGCCCGAGCGACTGACCATGACGACGTCGAGCATCGCGGTCCAGGCGGCGGCGACCAGCCTCCAGGTGCACCTGCAGGTGACGCCGGACGACTTCGCCCGCTTCTACAACGCCGCACAGGCGGTCAGCCCGGTGCTGGTCGCGGTCAGTGGCAACGCACGCTTCCTGCTCGGGCACCGGCTGTGGCACGAGACCCGCATCCCGCTCATCGAGCAGTCCCTCGACATCCGCACCCGGGCGGAGCGGGCGTCGCCGGCCCTGCACCCCCCGCGGGTCTGGTTCGGTGACCGCTGGGTGGCGTCGCCCCTGGACGTCCTCGGCGACAACGTGCGCCGGATGCCGCCGCTGCTGCCGCTGGTCGAGACGGCCGACCCGCTCGACGAGCTGCACAGCGGGCAGGTCCCCAGCCTGCACGACCTGCGGCTGCACAACGGCACCGTCTGGCGCTGGAACCGGCCGGTCTACGACGTGCAGCACGACCACCCGCACCTGCGGATCGAGAACCGGGTGATCCCCAGCGGGCCGACCGGCACCGACATGGCGGCCAACTCGGCGTTCTACCTCGGCCTGGTGCGGGCGGTGGCCGACCGGGCCCGCCCCCTGAGCGACGTGCTCGACTTCGACGGGGTCGCGGCCGACCTGCGGGCCGCCGCCAGGTACGGGCCGGCCGCGCTGCTGTGGTGGGTCGACGGGGACCGGCCGGTGCGCCGCCCGGCGGACCGCCTGGTGCTCGACACGCTGCTCCCGCTCGCGGCCGAGGGGCTGCGCGCCTGGCGCGTCGACGAGGCCGACGTCAGCCGCTACCTCGGCGTCGTCGCGGACCGGGTCGCCGGGCGCGCGACCGGCAGCGAGTGGCAGGACCGGACCGTCGCCCGGCTGGAGGCCCAGGGCGTGCCGCGGGAGGCGGCGCTGCGCGAGACGGTGCGCCGGTACGTCGCACAGGCCCGTACCGGTGCGCCGGTGCACACGTGGGACTGACCCGGGCCCCGGGGCTGGACCGATCCGGTCAGTGGTTGCGGAAGGCCTCGAGCCCGGCCCGGGCCCGGTCGCGCACCCGGTGCTGCAGCACCGGGGTCCAGCCCAGCAGCAGCCCGCTGCGGCCGAGCGCCTGCCGGGCCCAGCGCCAGAAGTCGAAGTCGTCTTGCTGGTCGACGATGCGCCCGGTCCCGTCGAAGCGGAACACCGAGCGCACGTCGTTGACGACCGGACGGCCGGTCCGGCCGAAGGTGTAGCGCGCGACCCAGTGCGCCGTGCCCCGGTCGTCCTCGGCGTCGCGCCCGACCAGCTCGACCGACATGTCCTGGGCACGGGCGGTGAGCATCCGCCACATGTCGCCGGGCTCGCCGTCGGAGAGGCCGACGAAGACCGGGTCGGTGAAGGTCGCCTGCGGCGCGTAGAGCCCGGCCATGGCCTCGCCGTCGCCGCGGTCGAGCGCCGCGTAGAGCGCCTCGACGGTCCGCAGGTTGTCCTCGGCCCCCACGTCAGCGGCCCTTGAAGACCGGCGTCTGCTTCTGCAGGAACGAGGCCACGGCGCCGGCGTGGTCGTCGGACGAGCCGGTGAGCTCCATCATCTGCTGCTCGAACGCGAGCGACTCGGCCAGGCCGTGCCCGGCCGAGTAGGCGAGCGCCTGGCGGATCGCCCCGAGCGCGAGCGTCGGGCCCTGCGCCAGCCGCACCGCCAGCTCCCGGGCCCGGGTGGCGACCTGGTCGGCCGCGACCACCTCGGTGAGCAGCCCCAGCTCGAACGCCTGCGCGGCGGTGAGGGTGGGACCGAGCATGAGCAGCTCCTTGGCCTTGGTCAGCCCGACCAGCCGCGGCAGCGTCCAGGAGGACCCGGAGTCGGCGGAGAGCCCGACCGCGGAGAAGGCCATCGTGAACTTCGCCGACTCGGCCGCGACCCGGAAGTCGCAGGCGAACGCGAAGGCGGCCCCCGCCCCGGCGGCCGTGCCGTTGACGGCCGCGACGACCGGCTTCGGCATCGTCGCCAGCAGGGTGGCGATCGGCGTGTAGTGCTCCGGCACCGTCGACCACACGGCGTCCCGGTCGTCGCGCAGGTTCCGGGCGTGCTCGGCCAGGTCCTGCCCGACGCAGAACGCGCGCCCGCTCCCGGTCAGCACCACCGCCCGCACCGCGTCGTCCTCGGCGAGGGCGGCGAGGGTGTCGCGCAGCGCGACCTTCAGCTCGGTGTCGAGGGCGTTCATCGCGTCGGGCCGGTCAAGGGTCACCGTGGCGACGGCATCGGAGGTCTCGAGGCGCAGGACGTCGGGCACGGGCTGGTCTCCTCCGGAGTGGGGTGTGCCCGATCAGGGTGCCAGCGTCAGACAGCTGTCGACGAAGCGGGTCGCCCCCGGGCGCAGCCGCTCGCTCTCGGAGTCGAAGAACTCGGCGGACTTCTCGCCGGGCCAGTCGTCGGGGAGCAGCGACCGGGGCAGGCCGGGGTCGAGGAACAGGAACTTGCGCCACTCGTGGACCAGCCGCGACCGGGTGGCGAAGGCCGTCTCGTCGTCGGGGTCCGGCCCCGCGGTCGAGACGAGGGACTCCGCGTCCGAGAGCCACCGGGCGTACGCCCGGCCCAGCCCCTCGACGTCCCACGCCCGGCGGACCAGGCCGATGGAGTCGCCGTCGTGGCGGGCGGTGAAGCGCTCGGCCCGCGCGCCCTCGACCTCGAGCAGCGAGTCGACCTCCTCCGACCAGCGCGGACCGATCCACGTCGCGTCGTCGAGCTGGGCGAAGCCGAGGAAGGTCATGCCCGCACGCAGCCGGTCGCGCCGGCTGCGCTCGCCGGGCAGCGACGTGACCGCCAGGTGCCAGGTCCCCTCCCAGCCGGGGGCCTGCGTGCGGTAGATACGGCTCGCGGCGTCGTCCAGGCGCCGCACCGCCCGCGGGGTCAGCTCGTAGCCGGGGCCGCCGTCCAGCCGGACCGGTTGCAGCCAGCCCTGCCGCACCATCCGCGAGACGGCGGTGCGCACGGCGGGGGCTGCCACGCCCAGCGGGGCGAGCAGCCGCACCAGGGCGGCGACCGGGGCCCGGCCGCCACGCGACCGCAGGTGGTCGCCGTAGAGGTCGAAGAGGGCCGATCGCGCGTTCACGCTTCTCGTTCTCCGGGGAGCCGACTGGGCGTCGCGTTTCGCGCGCCGGGGGTTTCGCGGGATAATGCCCCAACACACACGCCGTGTCGACGTCTCGCGGGCTGCAACGGGTCTTCGCAAGTCTGCTGGCGTGCACAAGCGAAGGGAGCCAGCATGGCGGCCATGAAGCCGCGAACGGGCGACGGTCCGCTCGAGGTCACCAAGGAGGGGCGAGGCATCGTCATGCGCGTCCCGCTCGAGGGTGGCGGGCGACTCGTCGTCGAGCTCTCGGCCGACGAGGCCGGTGCGCTCGGAGACGCGCTCAAGACCGCGGTCGGCTGACCGCTCGCTCTGCGGAGCGCCAGCAGCACCACAGGACTTCGGCCCCGGCCCGCGATGCGGGCCGGGGCCGAACCGTCGAGAGGGAGCCAGTGGCCGTACCCGAGGTGACCGTCGAGACCGCCCCGCTGACCGGCACCACCGCCGACGTCGTGGCGCTGGCCGTCCGGGCGGTCGACGGCACGCCGGCCGCGAGCGAGGACGCCACCTCTCTCGCCCGGAGCATGGGCCTGGACCTGGCCACCGGCCTGGCGCGGGCCCGCGCCAAGGGCGACGCCGGGGAGGTCGTCGACCTCGCCGTCACCGACCCTGCGGTGCCGACCCGGCGCCTGCTGCTCGTCGGTGTCGGGGCCGGGTCCCTGGTTCACCTGCGCCGGGCCGGGGCGGCGGCCGCCCGGCGGGCTGCCGGCGCCGGCACGCTCGCGACCGACCTGGCCGCCGGGCTGGACGAGGAGGCCGTCCGCGCCGTGGTCGAGGGGGCCCTGCTCGCGGCCTACCGGTTCCGCGCGGAGGGCGCCGCCCGCGACCCGCGGACCGCCCCGGTGACCGAGATCGCGCTGCACGTCGGCCGCCGCGGCCCGTCGGCCCGGGGCGCCACCCGCGCCGTCCGTCTCGCCACGGTCACCGCGGCCGCCGCGCACCGGGCCCGCGACCTCGCCAACACGCCGTCCCAGCTCAAGGACCCGGCCTGGCTGGCCCGCCGGGCCCGCGAGCTCGGCCGCCGCTCCGGGCTCGAGGTGACCGTGCGCGACGAGCGGGCCCTCGCGGCGGAGGGGTTCGGCGGCGTGCTCGCTGTCGGGTCCGGGTCGGCCCGGCCGCCGCGTCTGGTGGAGATGTCCTACCGACCGAGGGGCCGGCGGCTTCCCCACGTCGTGCTGGTGGGCAAGGGCATCACCTTCGACTCCGGCGGCCTCTCGCTCAAGCCGCGCGAGGCGATGGTGCCGATGAAGACCGACATGGCCGCGGGCGGGGCGGTCATCGCGGCGATGGCCGCCCTGCGCGAGGCCGGTGTGCGGGCCCGGGTCACCGCCCTGGTCCCCGCGGCCGAGAACCTTCCCGGCGGCTCGGCCCTGCGGCCGCAGGACGTCGTCACGCACTACGGCGGGCGCACCGTCGAGGTGCTCAACACCGACGCCGAGGGGCGGCTGGTGCTCGCCGACGCGCTCGCCTACGCCGACGCCCACCTCGACCCCGACCTGCTCGTCGACCTGGCGACCCTGACCGGTGCGGCGTCGCTGGGGCTGGGCCGACGGCACGCCGCCCTCTACAGCACCGACGAGGAGCTGGCCGCGGGTCTGCTCGCGGCCGGCGAGAGCAGCGGCGAGCGACTGTGGCGGATGCCGCTCGTCGACGACTACCGGCCGGCCATGGACTCCGACGTCGCCGACCTGCGCAACACCTCGGGCGACCCGCACGTGTCCGGCGGGTCGATCACCGCGGCGCTGTTCCTGCGCGAGTTCACCGGTGGCCGGCCGTGGGCCCACCTCGACATCGCCGGGCCGGCCCGCGCCGAGAGGGACGAGCACGAGGTGACCCGGGGCGGCACCGGCTTCGGCGCCCGGCTGCTGGTGCGCTGGCTGGAGGGCCTCGCGGCCCGCCCGGTCAGGGAGTCTTGACCGCGACGAGCAGGCCGTCGCCCGCCGGGAGCAGGGCACTGGTCAGCCGCTCGTCCTCGAGCACCGCACGGCCCAGCTCGCGGACCGCGGTCGTGTCCTCGTCCCGCTGCGTCGGGTCGGCCACCCGGTCGTGCCAGAGCGCGTTGTCGAACACCACGACCCCGCCGGGCCGCAGCAGCCGCAGCGCCTGCTCCAGGTAGCCCGGGTACTCCCGCTTGTCGGCGTCGCAGAACACGAGGTCGTAGGCGCCGTCGGTCAGCCTGGGCAGGACGTCCAGGGCCTCGCCGGAGATCAGCCGGACCCGGTTGGACGCGATGCCGGCCTCCGCGATGGTCTCGCGGGCGGCGCGGTGGTGCTCCGGCTCGACGTCGATCGTGGTGAGCACCCCGTCCGGGCGCATCCCGCGGAGCAGCCACACCGAGCCGACACCGGCCCCGGTGCCGATCTCCACGACGGCCTTGGCGCCGATGGCCGCCGCCAGGACCGCCAGGGCGGCCCCGCCACCCTGGCCGATCGGCTGGCAGCCCAGCTCGACCCCCTTGCCGCGGGCGGTGGTCAGGACCTCGTCCTCCGCCACGTACTCCTCGGCGTAGGTCCAGCTCGACGCAGCGATCCCGGTGATGGCGGCCTCCGGTGACGGATGGGGCGGTCGTGAGCGGCGGGTCGTCCTCCGCCCGTGGTGCGCCGGAGCCTAGCGGAGGGAACCCCGTCGGCAGGGGTGTCGTTGCAGGGGGACACCGGCTCGTCGGAGGAACACCCGGCAGCCGACCGAGGTTGGTCCGAGGAAGGAAGACGAGGCACCATGGGTGCAGTGGCCGTCGTAGGACGACCAGCACGACCGGCGCGGCTCACCCGCCGCTCCGGCCGGGCGGAAGGAGCGCGGGTGGTCGAGTCGACCCCGCAGCCCGGCGCGCCCGACGGTCCGCACGCCGCTCCCCCCGCCGCGGATCCGACCGTCCCCACCGCGGAGGCGGTCACGGCCTCGTGGACGCCGCCGAGCTGGGACGAGATCGTGCGGACCCACTCCGCGCGGGTCTACCGGCTCGCCTACCGGCTCACCGGCAACCCGCACGACGCCGCCGACCTGACCCAGGACGTCTTCGTCCGGGTCTTCCGGTCGCTCTCGACGTACAGCCCGGGCACCTTCGAGGGCTGGCTGCACCGCATCACCACCAACCTGTTCCTGGACCAGGTCCGCCGCAAGCAGCGCATCCGGTTCGACGCGCTGGGCGAGGACGCCGGCGAGCGTCTGGCGGCCCGTGACCCCGGCCCGGCCCAGGTCTACGACGACAACCACTTCGACGACGACGTCCAGCGCGCCCTGGACGCCCTGCCGCCTGACTTCCGGGCGGCGGTGGTGCTGTGCGACATCGAGGGCCTGTCCTACGAGGAGATCGCCGCCACCCTGGGCATCAAGCTCGGGACGGTCCGCAGCCGCATCCACCGGGGCCGGGCCCAGCTGCGCGCCGCGCTGGAGCACCGGGCGCCGGGTCGCCGGCCGGTCGAGGAGCGTCCGGAATGACCCACCTCGGCGACCGCATCGCCGCGCTGGTCGACGGTGAGCTCGGGCACCAGGAGCGTGACCGCGCCCTGGCGCACGTCGCCCACTGCGCCCGCTGCCGCCAGGAGCTGGACGAGCAGCGGTCGGTCCGCGCCCTGCTCGCCGGCAGTGCCGCTCCGGCCCCCTCGGCCGAGACGGTCGAGGCGCTGCTGTCGCTCGCGACGCCGGGCGGGCCGCTGCCGCCGCGGGCGCGCACCATGCCGCAGGGCCCGATCGTCCCCGAGCTGCCGCCGCCCGGGCGGTTCGGCCGCTCCGCGCCGCGCGGGTCCCGCGACCCGCAGCGCGCGGCCAACCGCACCGACTCACGCCGCCCCGGCGACGCGGCCGTCCGCCGCCAGAGGTCCGCCGGGCGAGGTCGGCTGGCCGCCGCGAGCGCCCTGTCGGTGGCCGGGCTGGTGCTGGGCACCGCATTCGTCGCCGGGGGCGCCGAGAGCGGCGGCGGGCCGGTCGTCCCGCCGGTCGCCCAGCTGACCGTTGAGCACGGCCGCACGGCCACCGCCGTGACGGTCGGCGACCCCGCGTTCGGCCTCACGGCCGGCCTGACCGGGTTCCCGGCGGGGGCCGGCGCGCCCACCTCGTCCGGACGGTGAGACGGCTCGCACCGGCCGTCGGGGCCACGGTCGCCGTGCTCCTCGTGGGGTCGCTGGCCCTGTTCGTGCTCCTCGCCGGGCCGCCCGGGGAGCCGTCGCGCGACGACGTCGACCGCCCGGACCGGAGCCGGCCACGACCCGACGTCGACCCGGCGGCCCGTGCCCTGCTGCGCGCCGCAGCCGCGGCCCCGGAGTCGTGGGCGTACCAGGGGACGCAGGTCGCCTCGGCCTGGGAGCCCGGAGCCGCCGAGCGGGTCGCCACCCTCGAGGTGGCCCACGACCCGCCGGACAGCACCACCTGGTGGGACCCGAGGCACCCGGACCGGGTGCACAAGGCCGCCCCCTCCCGGCCGTCGCTGCTCGGCAGCGGGGCGGTCGGCCTGCTGGTGCGGCACTACTCGGTGCGCACCGACGGGTCCGAGGAGGTGGCCGGCCGGCCGACCACCGTCGTGGCCGCTTACCGGCCCGGCACCTCCGCCGACGACGTGGTGGCGCGGTTCTGGCTGGACGAGGAGTCCGGCGTCGTCCTGCGGCGCGAGGTCTACGGCCGGTCCGGCCGGGAGACCCGCAGGAGCATCTTCCTCGACGTCGACCTGTGGCACGCCGGCGAGGCCGGTGGCGGAGGCGGTGACGCCGCGGGCAGCGCGCCGAGCCCGGCCGCCACCGACGACGGGCGGCCCTGGCGGGACGCGATGGACGCGGCCGCGGTCGCCCGCATGAGCAGCTACGGCTGGGACTGCCCGCGGCGCCTGCCCGGCCCGCTGCGGCTGGTCGACGCCCGCCGCGGCGGCGAGGACTCCGCGATCGTGCACCTGAGCTACGCCGACGGCATCGCCAGCATCTCGGTGTTCCAGCAGCACGGCCGGCTCGACCCGGCGAGCGTGGCCGGCTACCGGCGCACCGAGGTCGACGGCGACCAGGTCTGGGTCCGGGACTCGGTGCCGCGCCGCGTGGTGTGGTCCAGCGGCGGACGGGTCTACACCGTCCTCGCCGACGCGCCGCAGCGTACGGTGGACCGAGCAGTCGTGCTGCTGCACGAGCGCGCGGACCAGGGCGAGGGCGGCCCGGTGGACCGGCTGGGCCGTGGCCTGGACCGGGTCGCCTCCTGGTTCAACCCGTTCGAGTAGCCCGCGACCGACCGAAGCTCACAGCACCTTCCCCCAGCCCGGGAGCCCGACCGATGACCGACGAGCAGCGCCGCCCGGACGAGGCCGCGCCGGACGACTCGCCCTGGTGGGCGCGCTCTCCGCAGGACGTGTGGGCCGACCCGCCGGAGCAGGCAGCGCCGGCGGAGGCGCCCGGCCCCGCGGACGACGTGCGCCCGCCCGTCGACCGGGAGCCGGCGGCGCGGGCGGGCTCCGCGCCGTACGACCCCTGGTCGGACACCGAGGTGATCGACCGCGGCCGGTACGACCCCTGGGCCCTCACCGACACCGTCGGCAACGACCGCGCCCGTGCGCCGGGGCCGGGCCGACCCGCCCGGACGTCGGTGCTGGTCGCCCTCGCCGCGGCCGTCGCCCTGGTGGCCGGCACCCTGGGGGGAGCGGTCGGCTACCTGCTCGCCGAGCGGGACGACGGCGGGGTCACCGTCGACGGGTCCAACCTCGGCAGCGCGCCGGCGCGCAGCGTCGACCGGCCGGCCCGCAGCATCCCCGGGGTGGCCGCGCGCGTCCTGCCGAGCGTGGTCCAGATCAAGGTCGACACCTCCCAGGGCGAGGCCACCGGCTCGGGGTTCGTCCTGGACGACGAGGGCCTGCTGGTCACCAACAACCACGTCGTCGACGGGGCGCAAGGGGCGGTCGACGTGTCGTTCGTCGACGGCACCACGGCGTCCGCGGACGTGGTGGGGACCTCCGCCAGCTACGACATCGCCGTGCTGAAGGTGGACGCGAAGGACCTCCCGGCGCTGCCCCTCGGCAACTCCGACTCGGTCGTCGTCGGCGACCCGGTGGTGGCGATCGGCTCGCCGCTGGGGCTCTCCGGCACCGTCACCAGCGGCATCGTCAGCGCCAAGAACCGGCCCGTGACCGCCGGCGACGAGGGCGGTGGGGGCGACAGCGCCTACATCAACGCGATCCAGACCGACGCCGCGATCAACCCGGGCAACTCCGGCGGGCCGTTGGTCAACCTCGCGGGCGAGGTCGTCGGCGTCAACTCCGCGATCGCCACCGTCGGCGGCCTGACCAGCGAGGGCGGCAACATCGGCGTGGGCTTCGCGATCCCCATCAACCAGGTGCGCCGAACGGTCGAGCAGATCATCGACACCGGCGAGGCGCAGTTCCCGATCATCGGTGCGAGCCTCGACGGCGGCTACGACGGCGACGGTGCCCGCATCGCCACGACCTCGGCTGCCGACGGCACCCCGCCGATCGTGCCGGACGGGCCGGCCGAGCAGGCCGGCCTGCAGCCGGGCGACGTGATCGTCGCCATCGACGGCACGGCCGTGGGCGACAGCTCCGAGCTGATCGTGGCCATCCGCAGCCGGCAGCCGGGCGACACCGTGCGGCTCACCGTGAGCCGGGACGGCTCCGAGCGCGAGGTCACCGTCACGCTCGGCGCCACGGAGGGATGAGAGGATCGCGGCATGCTCGACATCGGCGCCGGCGAGTTCATCGCCCTCGGTGTGGTGGCGGTCATCGTGCTCGGCCCGGAGCGGCTGCCGCGCTACGCCGCCGAGGCCGGCCGGGTCCTGCGCAAGGTGCGCCGGATGGCCGACGACGCGCGCGCCGAGGTGAGCAAGGAGCTGGGCCCGGAGGTCGGTGACCTCTCGCTGCGCGACCTGAACCCGCGCACGATGGTCCGCAAGCACCTGCTGGACCCGATCGACCTCGACTCGCTCGACGACGACCGGCCGCGCCGGCCCACCCGACCCGGCGGCGGCGCCACGTCGGGCGGTGGCGGTGCCGCCTCGGCGGGCGACCGGCCGGCGGACGACCCGCCGCGCTACGACCCCGACGCGACCTAGCGGCCGGCGGGGGTCAGGCCGAGGGACCGGCCGACCAGGCCGCGGGCCCGCCGGCCGAGCTGGTCGGCGACCTGCTGCAGCGCCAGCGACGCCGGGGCCGCCGGGTCGTCGAGGACCAGCGGCCGGCCGGTGTCGCCGCCCTCGCGCAGCCGGGTGTCCAGCGGCACCTGACCCAGCAGCGGCACCGGCGCGCCGAGCGACCGGCTCAGCCCGTCGGCGACCGCCTGCCCGCCGCCGCTGCCGAAGACGTCGACCCGTTCCCCGCAGTGCGGGCACGGCAGCCAGCTCATGTTCTCGACCACGCCGGCGATCTGCTGGTGGGTCTGCAGGGCGATGGTGCCGGCCCGCTCGGCGACCTCGGCCGCCGCCTGCTGCGGGGTGGTCACGACGAGCAGCTCGGCCGGGGGCACCAGCTGGGCAACCGAGATGGCGATGTCGCCGGTGCCCGGCGGCAGGTCCATCAGCAGGACGTCGAGGTCGCCCCAGAAGACGTCGGAGAGGAACTGCTGCAGGGCACGGTGCAGCATCGGGCCGCGCCACACCACCGGCGCGTTGTCGGCGACGAACATCCCGATCGAGATGACCTTCACGTCGTGCGCCGAGGGCGGCATGATCATGTCCTCGACCTGGGTCGGCCGGCCCGTGACGCCGAGCATCCGGGGCACCGAGTGCCCGTAGATGTCCGCGTCGACCACGCCGACCGACAGACCGCTGCGGGCCATCGCCGCGGCCAGGTTGACCGTCACCGACGACTTGCCGACCCCGCCCTTGCCCGAGGCGACCGCATAGACCCGGGTCAGCGAGCCGGGCTTGGCGAACGGGATCTCCCGCTCGGTGACGCCGGACTCGGCGCGCAGCCGGGCCTGCATCTCCTGGCGCTGGGTAGCCGACATGACGTCGAGCTCGACCTGCACGCCGGTGACGCCCTCGACGGCGCCGACAGCGGCGGTGACCCGCGAGGTGATCGTGTCGCGCATCGGGCAGCCGGCGACGGTGAGGTAGACACCGACGCTGACGGACCCGTCGGGTGAGACGTCGACGGACTTGACCATGCCGAGGTCGGTGATCGGCTTGCGGATCTCGGGGTCGTCGACGGTCGCCAGGGCGGCGTGGACCGCTTCCGTGCTGGGTGCGGGCATGCCGCGATGCTACGTCGGGTCCACGGGCGACTACGATTCCCGTCATGCCGCCGGGGGTCCTGAGTGATCAGCAGCTTGCCGCGTGGCGGCTCTTCCTGCGAGCCCACGCGCGGGTGATCCGCCGGCTCGAGGCCGACCTGATGGCCCAGCACCAGCTCCCGCTCGGGTCGTACGACGTCCTCGTCCAGCTCGTCGAGGCGCCGGACCACCGGCTGCGGATGTCGGAGCTGGCCGAGCGGGTCCTGCTCTCGCGCAGCGGCCTGACCCGGCTGGTGGACCGGATGGAGCGCGAGGGGCTGGTCCGCCGCGAGCCGTGCGAGGACGACGCACGAGGGCTCTACACCGTGCTCACCGACGCCGGGTACGACCGGCTGCGAGGGGCGAGCGGCACGCACCTGCGCGGGGTCTTCGAGCACGGCACCGGCCGCCTCGACGACGCCGAGGCGCGCGACCTCGCCGACCTGCTGGCCCGCATCGCGGACGACCAGCAGGTCCCGCCACCGCGCCCGGGCGAGGGTCAGACGTTGGGCACCTTGGGCGCTTCGGCGCGGGTCCGGCGCACCAGCTCGTAGCCGCACGCGTCGCAGTACGGCTCACGGCCGGTCCGCCCGCACTGCTCGCAGGTCTGCCTGCGGTGCAGCCAGGGCAGCCGGTGCCGCCGGTGCGCCGGCCCGCTCGTCGACGATCCCCGTGGGGTCCGCCTGGTCATCTCGCGCCTCCTCGAGCCGCTGCGGACCTCTGCCGTCCGCGCCGTCCCCAGTCCCTGCCTACTCCGTCGGGTCGCGGCACGGCAGAGGCGAAGGACCGTCAGTCGCGCGGGCTGACCCGCGCGACCTCCTCGAACGTCGTCTCGCCGGCCAGGGCCTTGGCCAGCGCGGCGTCGCGCAGCGTGCGCAGACCCGTCGCGGCCCCGACGATCGCGCGCTCGGTCGGGTCGCGGCCCAGGACGCGACGCAGGTGCTGGTCGACGAGCAGCACCTCGTAGATGCCGGTGCGTCCGCGGTAGCCCGACGTGCCGCAGTCGGCGCAGCCCTCACCGCGGCGCGGTGCCGCCCCCGCCATCATCGACGAGTCGACGCCGAGCGACTCGAGCAGCGCCGGGTCCGGGTCATCGGGCACCGAGCAGCTCGAGCACGGTCGCCGGACCAGCCGCTGGGCGACCACGGCGCTCAGCGCCGACGCGACCATGAACGGCTCGACGCCGATGTCCACGAGGCGCGTCATGGCCGACACCGCGCTGTTGGTGTGCAGCGTGGTGAGCACCAGGTGGCCGGTGAGGGAGGCACGAACAGCCAGCCCGGCGGTCTCGCTGTCGCGGATCTCGCCGAGGAGCACGACGTCGGGGTCCTGCCGCAGCACCGCGCGCAGACCGCGGCTGAAGGTCAGCCCGCTGCGTTCGTGCACCTGGACCTGGGTGATGCCGGTCATCTGCACCTCGACCGGGTCCTCCAGGGCCACGATGTTGCGCTCGGTCGAGTGGATGTCGGCGAGCGCGGAGTAGAGCGTGCTCGTCTTGCCGGCTCCGGTCGGCCCGGTGATGAGGACCAGGCCCTGCACCGCCGACAGGGCGTGCCGCAGGACGGCGAGCTGGTCGGGCTCCAGCCCCAGCCCGTCCAGCGGCGGGATCTGGTCGGCCCGGGCGAGCAGCCGCACGACGACCTTCTCGCCGTGGATGGACGGCAGGGTGGACACCCGGGCGTCGACCTGCTGGCCGTCGACGGTGATCCGGGTCCGGCCGTCCTGCGGCAGCCGGCGCTCGGCGATGTCGAGGCCGGACACGATCTTCAGGCGGCTCACGACGGAGGCCATCGCGCTGCGCGGCACCGACATGACGTCGCGGAGGACGCCGTCGACCCGGTAGCGGACCCGCAGCGTCTCGCGCTGCGGCTCGAGGTGGATGTCGCTCGCGCCGGCGCGCACCGCGTCGGCGAGGACCAGGCTGACCAGCCGGACGGTGGGGGCGTCGTCGGCGCCGGCGCCGCCGTCCTCCTGCTCCGGCGACGAGAGCTCGATCTCGTCGAAGTAGGTCGTGACGTCGGTCGAGTCCTCGGACAGCGACCAGACCCGGGTGAGGTGGTCGCGGACCTGGCTCTCGGTCGCCACCAGGACGGTCAGCTCGCTCACGCCGGTGTGCAGCCGTACGTCGTCGAGGGCCACCACGTCGGTCGGGTCCGTCACCGCGACGGTGAGCTGGTCGCCGTCCTGGGCCACCACGATGACGCCGAGGCGCTGGGCGACCCCGCGAGAGAGCAGCCGCACCGCGTCGGGGGAGAGGGGGATCTTGGTGAGGTCGGCGACCTCCAGGCCGAGCTGGTCGGCGAGGCAGTCGGCGATCTGGCGCTCGGTCGCGAAGCCGAGGTCCACCACCACGTGGCCGAGCCGCCGCCGCGAGCCGATGATCGAGCGCTGCGCGTCCAGCGCCTCGGCCAGCTCGTCCGCGGTCACGACACCGGCGTCGACGAGCAGGTCGCCGAGGCGGAGGCGGTCCGGCAGAGGCGAGCTCACCTCTTGAGCATCGGGAGCGGGGCGGTGGAACTTCAGCGCTGGTCGCGCACCGTCTCGGCGTCGCCGGCGCGGCGCTCGCCGATGCCGTCGATGTCCTCGAGGAGCTGGCGCAGCTCCGAGCGCAGGAAGTCGCGGGTCGCGACGTCCCCGACCGCGATCCGCAGCGAGGCCAGCTCGCGCGTGAGGTAGTCGGTGTCGGCGATGTTTCGCTCGGCCCGGGCCCGGTCCTGCTCGTACTGCACCCGGTCGCGGTCGGCCTGGCGGTTCTGGGCCAGCAGGATCAGCGGGGCGGCGTAGGACGCCTGCAGCGACAGCATCAGGGTGAGGAACACGAACGGGTAGTCGTCGAAGACGAGGGTCTCGGCGACGACGTTCCAGACCAGCCAGACCACCACGAAGACGGTCATGTAGACCAGGAACCGGCCGGTGCCGATGAAGCGGGCGATGCGCTCGCTGAACCGCCCGAACGCCTCGGGGTCGTAGGTCGGGCTGGGCATCAGCGACCGGCGCACCTCGCGCGGCTGGTCGAGGCGCGCGCTCCGGCGCGGCTGGCGCGGCTCGCGGGGCTCACGGGCCACGGGTCACCTCCGGCCCGAGGCTCGGG
>Ga0210113_1000129_pt1 | contig 17303 bp, 16 predicted proteins | sample MayberryNW_Catta_5_FD_185523 | JGI IMG/M metagenome (GOLD analysis project Ga0210113, IMG submission 185523) | Wetland microbial communities from San Francisco Bay, California, USA, that impact long-term carbon sequestration -... | ecosystem: Environmental > Aquatic > Marine > Wetlands ...
TATTTAACGGCGTGATCGCTGTCATTTTGCCGCTGATTACCACATCGCTTGGCTTAAGTCTGGCGCAAGCTGGCGCTTTGGCTTCCGCGCGCACTTTGATGGCGGGGCTGGCAAGCTTTCCTTCCGGTTTTTTGGCCGACTTGGCAAGCCGCCGTAACATTTTGCTTGGGTTTTGCATCGTCATGATCGGCCTGGGTTGTCTCGGACTCAGTGCGGCGATGACGTTTCCATCGCTGCTTCTCTTTATGGGCCTGGCGGGATTCGGCGGCGGATGGTTTCACCCCCAGTCATTGGCGATCTTGTCCGCGAGATACCGTGAAAAGAAAGCCTTTGCTCTGGGCATTCACGACAGCAGCGCCAATCTCGGCGAGGTGGTCGGTCCGCTCGCGATCGGTTTCTTTTTGGCGTTTTTCGATTGGCGCACGACTTTGCAGATCTGGGCGATCCCGGGCTTATTGATCGGGGTGTTGTATGCGGTTTTCGGAGCGGAAGGAGAAACGAGTGCGCCGCGGCCTCGCGATTATCGGCGCGCGGTATGGGAAGATGTGGTCAAGAACAAGACCGTCTTCGCCTTAGTGGCCGTCTCAACGCTCCGCGCCATGGGCCAGACCGCTCTGGCGGCGTTCCTGCCGCTTTATCTGTCTTTGCATTTGAATTTATCGGCGGCCGCGGTCGGGGCTTACATGTCCGTGCTATTCTTATTCGCTGGTGTGGCTCCGGCCTTTGTCGGCTGGATCTCAGATCGCTTCGGACATAAGCCGTTAATTATGGCGTTTTCCTCCGCAAGCGTAATCGCGATCCTGGTTATTTCTTACCTGGGATCGGGATTTCTGTTGGCGATGGCCATGGGTGCTCTCGGCGCTCTTCTTTGGGCGCTTAGACCGGTGATAGTTTCGGCGGCCCTGTCGTCGGCGCCACAGCATCTATCCGGCAGCATCGTGGCATTTATCTACGGCGCCAATATGGGCGTCTCGTTCCTAGCGCCACTGATGGCGGGTGTGGTAGCAGATTTCTATGGTTTGCCGAATGCGCTGGCATCACTCGCCGTGTTTCCGCTGCTCGCGGCGATGATTTGTTTTGTGCTCGTCAAACCGTCCCCCCAACACGAGCCGCAATTGCACGAGTAGAGCCAATCACCTTTGCGACCGGTTGTTTCCCGCTTCTCTCTGGATGCTCGGCCGTTTAGCGCAGACTCTGAGAAAAGCCGCCCTCGGTGCCAAATGATATTATCGACGGCGTCTGCGGGTAGGTTTTGTCAGCGGTTTGGAGTTCTTTTCTTCGCTGGCGATAGAGCCGGTTAACTTGGGCCGCACGTTATCATCGATCCATTTCTGGTCCCACCACTCAACCGGCAAAACCGGCACGCCGTGAAGATAGATACCGAAGTGAAGATGATCCCCCGCCGCCAAGCCCGTCTCGCCGGTCTTGCCGATCGGCTGTCCTTGCTTGATGGGCTCGCCGATTTTGACGTCCATCGAGCTCAAATGTGAGTACAAGGTAAAAAGCCCCAGGCCATGATCGATGATCACGGTATTGCCGTAGATGCCGAGGTCTCCGACGAAGGCGACCACGCCGCTGTTGGCGGCTTCGGCGGGGTATTGCTTGGTGACCGAGAGATCGTAGCCAAGATGATAAGCCTTATCGATGACTTCATCTTTGTAGGTGTAGGTCCGGGCATCGGCGAAATTGGCTTCGACCTTCGAATTGCTGAGCTGGCGGAATGCGACATTCCAGAGCATCGACGGCGTCGATTTAAGGGTCGTCTGTTTGATTTTGTCGTCGTTCTCTTTTCTAAGGTGACGGTTGACTTTGATAAAAATGTCCTTCGAGCTTGCTTGGCGTGCGCCCACGTCGTTTACCAGAGGCGCGACCTTGGCGGCGATAAACTCATCGGAAATCGAGATCGTGCTCTTTTTGTATTTCACGTTTTTAAGCTCGTAGACAAGCCTCATTTCTCTGGTGTTGCCGGCTTTGTCGCTGGCCACCAGGACCGCCCTTTGATCCTCGGCCACATCATACGGATGGGCGAAGAAGGCGAGGAAATGATCCGGATGCTTCTCGATTTGCCCTTTGTAACCCGGGAAGAAATATTTCCCGATTTTCACGCCGGTGCTCACCGTATCGGATGATGGTTTGTAAGCAATCACGCCGACGCCGCCGAAGTTCACGTAACGGTCATCGGCGATCAGCTCGAGGGTCGGTGCGGTGATATCGATAGTGACGTTTTTTTGCAGGGCAGTTTCGTTGCCGCGGAAAAAGCTCCAGAGCGAGCGATCCCGCGCGCTCACGCTGAGCACGGCCGGGCCTTCCTTGAGCCCGGTGAGTTTGGAGGAGAGAGCCAGCGTGAATTTCTTCTGCATCACCGGCCGGTCGTACTGCTCGGAGAAGAGCGGGAAGTCGGCTCCGGCGGATTTTAAACTCACGCTAAACGACTTTAAGCCGCTGCCCCGATCGGTGGCTTCGACCTCGAGCACGCCGAGGCCAATGATATCGGTCTCGGGGCTGATCCTGATTTGCGGTTTATGCCATTCGAAGCGGGGCAGCAACCAAATACCGCCGCCGACGAAAACGGCAAGGAGCAAAATTAAAAAAAAGCCGCGGCCCGGAACAAAGCGTTTCTTGGGTCGACCGAACTCGAGTGCGCTCATGATTGAAATGGGTAAAGGTACAAATCCGGAATAGCGTTACCGCCGAAGGATAAACGGCGGCGCTGGCGAAGTCAATAAAAGTTTGAGCGGATAGAGGTTTTTTCACGAAGGAGGCGCGCGCGTTTGTCGACTCCAGCAGTGCTAAAGCATGCCTTTGTCGTTGAAGCTAAAAAACCGATCGTGACCGATCACCACATGGTCGAGCACGCGCACGCCCATCACATCGCCGACTTCTTTGAGCCGGCGCGTGATGTCGACGTCCTCAGGGCTCGGCGCCGGGTCGCCGCTGGGATGGTTGTGTACGAAAATCACCGCGGCGGCCGAGTCGCGGATCACTGGATTGTAAACCTCGCGCGGGTGGACCAGTGACGCGGTAAGCGAGCCTTCCGATATTTTTACTTCACGGATCTTGCGGTTCTTGTTGTTGAGCAACACGACATAGAAGAGTTCGCGTCTTTCTCTGCCGAGATTCTCGCGAAAGTGATGGTAAACATCTTCCGAGGAGCGCAGCGGCTGGCCGGTTTCCCATTTCACACCGGCGCTACGCCGGGCGATCTCCAGGCATGCCTTGATTTGGGCGATTTTGGCGGAGCCGATGCCTTTCACGGCGGCGAGCTCGCTTGCCGAGGCATCTTCGATGCCTTTCAGTCCGCCGAATTGATTTAACAGCATACGGGCGTGATCGACGGCGCTTTGTCCGGTACTGGCGTTGCCGTTGCGCAAAATGATCGCGAGCAGTTCTGCCTCGCTCAATGCGTGTGCACCCTTGGAAAGCAGCTTTTCCCTAGGACGATCTTCCTCGGGCCAATCTTTTATGGTCTGGTATGAAGCCATGCGCCCTCACGATGCGTGACGTTGATCGCGTTAAACCGCCGTTCAGATGGGCGAAGGGTCTACCACAGTGAGCGCCGGTTAGTCCAACGCGCGCAGCGCAAGGCCCTTCAGATATTCACCTTCCGGATGGTGCAGGCTGATAGGGTGATCGATCGGTTGGCCCAGTCGTTTGATGACGGCGATCTTGCGCCGCGCATCGACCGCGGCACCGAACACGATCTTCTGGAATAGGTCGGTGGAAAGATGCTGCGAGCAGGAAAAACTGAAAAGCAAGCCGCCGGGGTTCAGGTGCTTGAGAGCGTGTAGGTTGAGAAATTTGTAGCCGCCCGAGGCGGCGTCCACGTCGCTTCTCTTAGGCGCCAAGGAAGGCGGATCCAGGACGATCAGATCGAATTTTCGGTCGATTTCCTTGAGATACGCAAAGGCATCGCCTTTGAGCAGCTCTCCGCCAGCGCCGGCAAAACCGTTGAGCTCGAGATTACGCTCGGCAAGCTCCAGCGCCGCTTGGGAGGAGTCGAAGGTGACGACCTCCTTGGCACCGCCGGCGAAAGCGTACACGGAGAACGCTCCGCTATAAGCGAAGCAATTGAGGACCGAACGGTCGCGCGCGAGGGAGCTTAAAAACGCGCGATTGTCGCGCTGGTCCAAAAAAAAGCCGGTTTTTTGGCCGTGCCTTACATCAACCAGGAATTTGTTGCTGTTTTCCATGACTTCAATGGCCGCCGGCGGCGTTTTGCCGCCTACGACGCCGACCGAGGGCGGGAGTCCCTCCTCGTCTCCGACTCGTCCCTCGCTGCGCTCGAAAATTCCTTCGATCGCATCGATGCCGTGCAACGCCTCTAAGATCACGTTTCGAAAAACGGCCATGCCGGAGGAGAAGAATTGGCAGACGAGAAAGCCGCCGTAGCGATCGACAATCAACCCGGGCAAAAAATCGCCCTCGCCGTTGACGATCCGGTAGGCCGAGGTCGCGCTGGACAGATGGCGCTGTCTAAAAGCGTAGGCGTGGCGCAGTCGGCGGGCGAAGAAATCGCCGTCAACCGGCTCGTTTTGCCATGTGAGCACTCGAACGCGTATTTGCGATTTTGGGTTGTAAAGACCGCGGGCAAGCCAGTTCCCTTTGGAGTCAAAAACCTCGGCGAGTCCGACTTGTTCGTTGCCGTGACTCCGTTCGATGGCGCCCGAAAAGATCCAAGGATGGCCGCGCAGGACCGGCAGCTCTCGATCCTTTTTTAGATAAACTCGTGGCATGAGACCGCAGGGCCAACTTGGAAAAACCGGAATGTCAATTTTGTCCAGGCAAGGCTCAAACCATCTCGGGCGGCGCAAAATCAAAACTCCGCAATAAAATCATCCGTTTCTGATAAACGTGCCGCTTTTGCCGCCGCTTTTTTTTACCAGGCGAATTTCACCGATCGTCATTTCACGATCGACCGCTTTGCACATGTCGTAAATGGTCAAGCCGGCTACCGCCACCGCGGTCATCGCTTCCATTTCCACGCCCGTCTTGCCGCTCACCCGGACCCGAGCTTCGATGTCGATGCGGGCAGGATTGTGTTGCGCCGTCAGCTCGATTTCCACCGATGTGATGTTAAGCGGATGACACATGGGGATGAGCTCGGAAGTCCTCTTTGCCGCCATGATGCCAGCGACGCGGGCCACCGAAAAAACATCGCCTTTGGCGATTTTATTGTCCAATATCAGCGCGAGGGTTTCCGCACGCATGTGGATCGTAGCGCGCGCCACCGCGATTCTACTGGTCACGTCTTTGGCGCTTACGTCGACCATCCGTGCCCGTCCCTGCTCATCCAAATGACTGAATTCGGCCATGAATAACCTGCCTTCGTTTGGGCTCGACCGGCCGCGATTCTTCACGGGCCGGCATGCACATCACTTTTGTCGCGAAAACTCACCGACCGAGCTCACTGGTCGGCCATGTGCAGGCTTACTTTCTGGGTAATTTTTTTTATGTTACAGAAACCACATGGATAAGAAAAGTCGCTATCATGTGATTATTCTCGGCTCGGGCGCGGCGGGTCTAACTGCTGCGATATATGCGGCCCGGGCCAATCTCAACCCGCTCGTCATCGAAGGCTCTCAGCCGGGCGGCCAGCTGACCATCACGACCGACGTGGAGAACTACCCCGGTTTCCCGAGCGGCATCATGGGACCGGACCTGATGAATGAATTTAAAAAGCAGGCCGTTCGTTTTGGCACGGAAACACTATTTGGCGAAGTCACATCGGTGAAACTCCAAGAGCGCCCGTTTCAAGTCGTTGTGGGCAAAGAAACCTACTTCTCCGATGCGGTGATTGTCGCCACCGGCGCGACGGCTAAGCTTTTAGGGCTGGAATCGGAAATGAGACTCATGGGCCACGGCGTATCGGCGTGCGCCACCTGCGACGGGTTTTTCTTCAGGAACAAAGAGCTGGTTGTGGTTGGCGGCGGTGATACGGCGATGGAGGAAGCGACGTTTCTGACGAAATTCGCCAGCAAAGTGACGGTGGTTCACCGGCGCGATAAACTGCGTGCTTCGAAAATCATGCAAGAGCGGGCGGAGAAAAACCCGAAAATCTTTTTTATCTGGGATACCATCGTCGATGAAGTCTACGGCGATGCCAAGGCGGGCGGAGTGACCGGCGTACGGCTCAAAAACGTCAAGACCGGCAGGAGCGAAGACTTCAGAACCGATGGGCTCTTTATCGCGATCGGCCATGAGCCCAATTCAAAGCTTTTCGTCGGTCAATTGGATATGGATGCCAATGGGTACATCATCACGCGCGAAGGCACGAAGACCAATACCCCGGGGATATTTGCCTGCGGCGACGTGCAAGACCACGTTTACCGCCAAGCGGTCACCGCCGCGGGTACCGGTTGCATGGCCGCCATCGACGCCGAGAGGTATTTGGAGAGCCAGAAGGCTTAGCTGGATTGCTGTTCAATTGGGTCTGCGCCATCGCTGCACACATCCCCTTAGTCCAATCGCTATGAGCGAAACATGAAGTACACCGCCGCGAGCAAGCACAATCCCGCCCAAAGATAGTCGAGCTTCAGTGGCTCGTTCATGTAGATCACGGCAAACGGCGCGAAGACCGAGAGCGTAATCACCTCCTGCATAATTTTTAGCTGTGAGATGCTCAGTTCCGCGTGGCCGATGCGGTTGGCGGGCACTTGCAGCAGGTACTCAAAGAGCGCGATACCCCCAACTTGCGAAAGCGGCAATGTACCATTTGCGATCGTTGAGATTTTTTAGATGCGCGTACCACGCAAAAGTCATGAACACGTTGGATGCCACTAAAAGGAGTGTGGTTCTCACGACGACGGGCATGTCAGTTTTGCCTCCGAAAGGGCTGAGATCGTGGGCACAATGATATCCTATTGCTGAAAACAAGGCACCGAGCCGGCTAAAATTCGGGAGCGATGGAAGGGATTGAACCGCTCATGTTTCGAGCTTTTTGAGCTCGGTGAGAAGAAAGTCGCGGCTGGGAATTTCCTGGCCGTCTTTGAAGCGGATGTGATACGGTTTACCCGATGTGCCTGAAGCGCTCGCAACTCTATCGATAAAGTCGCGGGCTGTTTTCACGTCACTGTCGTTGGCCTTCCACTTCCCGCGCAGGAAACGGACCGCTGTGCCGACATTGTATTCCGTGCCGTTGCGAATAAATTTTGCGTCCTTCAGATTGCTCACCCGGCTAATGAGCGTTTCGATCTTTTCTTTTTCAGGTTCGGGTGCGGTTTGAGCTTGCAATATGGACCAGCCAAGGAGCAAAACCAACAAACAAGCCAGGGTTTTGAGATTTTGATGTGTCATGAAGCAGCCCGCCGATTAAATGCTAGCAGGGAAGAACCGGTGGTTTCCAGTCCTGCGATCAAAGTTCAAATGTAAGTGCGCGTCTCGTTCCGGGTTTGTCCTAGCGGTGGATCCGGTCTCACCCGCCGAGATTCCCCAGCGCGGCAAATTAGCACCGGAGGCCGCTATTTTGCTCCCTTGCGTATCATCTCAATAACTTGATCCGTGGTTCTGACCCGGGCCATCCGCGGAAACACTGTGTTCATGAACGCCGCCATGGAATCTTCATGGGAATTGTTGCACGCGTCACGGACAATGATGACATTGTAGTCGCGGTCGCGCGCGGAATAAACGGTGGAAGCGACGCCGACATCGACAGCGCCGCCGGAGATGATGAGCGTATCGATCCCGCGCGAGCGAAGCGCCAGGTCGAAGTAAGTCCCGTGAAACGTGCTCCAGCGGTACTTGGGAATGATGTAGTCTTCCGGCTGCGGCGCGATTTCGTCGATCACTCCTTGCTCCCAGCTTCCCTCGACCGCTCCGTGCACCGTCGGGTTGCACTCACCGCCGGGCCAGGAGCGAAGCCGCATATCGGTGTCGGTGATGATCATGCTGCGGCTCTTGCCGTCTGGGCGATGATTGGCCATGGCATAGAAGATCGGCATAGGCGCCCTGCGCGCCGCATCCATGAGGCGAACGGCGTTATCGACCACCGGCTTCATTCTCTTCTGTGTATCCGCCGAAGCGCCGAGATAATAGATGTTCAGCATGTCGAAAAAGAGCAAGCCCGTTTGTTTAACATCGAGATCATTGACGTTCATGGATGAGGCCTCATAAAAGATTGGAGTAATGGAGTGATGGAGTATTGGAGTAATGGTTTCGGAAAATACACTCGCTTCAGGTTAGTTTGCCGGGTCAGTTAGCTGCGAGCGCACTCGATCTCCCACCAGTTACGGTTGAGATCGCAGAGCAGAAACGACTGACCGGCGGAGCTTGACTGAATTTCGCTGAGGTCGCTAATGCCGAATTCGCTGCGACGAGCTTCGAGAGCCGCGCGAGCTTCAGCGAGCTTTGCCGAGGGTTTGGAGAACGAGCCCGCCTAATTTTCGATCCAGGCGATTTCCCACCAATTCCGGTCGAGGTCGCAGAGCAAAAAAGATTGCCCTCCGGGAATATCCCTGACGGGCTCGATGGAGGTGGTGCCGAAGTCCTCGCTTCGCTCTTTCATTGCATGGTGCGCGTCAGCGAGAGCCTCCCGCGAGCGGACACCCACCGTGTAGCGCTGGAGCGGCGTCAGATAATGTTTGTTTTTCGGCGGCACTTCCAAACTTACGACGTACCATGGAAACGCGGGATGTTTGACGTCGTGAGGCCTAACCGTCGGCACATGGGTGATCACGTCGAGTCCCAGGCCTTCTTTGTAGAACTTCACCGACGCCGCCAGATTGGTGCACTCCATCGTGCCGTGGGTCATCGCCTGGGGAATGTAGCCGCAGCCGGGAAGTCTTTCTTCGGTGAGCTTGTTCTTCCACGGATAAGCGATGTGTTGGGGTAGGCCGGCTTTATGGCGGTTTTCGTAGGATTCGATCTCCCAATAATTGCCGCCCGGCTCAACGAAGAACATCGAATAGGAACCGTCGCGCTCTTTGCGTTTGACGACCTTTTTGAGGCCAAGTTTCTGTTTGTTGCCAAGCAAATATTGATAAGCATTGTCGACTTCCCGATTGTTCGAGACGCGCACACCGTAGTGGTTGCGTTCCGGTTTGTCTTTAACGTCGGCGCCGCCTTCATGAAGGATGAGCTTCCAGTCTGTATTTGGGTGCTTCAGTATGGCTTGATGATCGTGACGCTCGATGAGTTCCAAAGCCAAAACGGCCGTCAAAACCGGCACGGACTCATCGAGATAGCGACACTCGCTGTGGCCGTAAATGAGGCCGGTGGGTTCAACCACCGAATTCACCGGGGTTGACATGGCGGTTCTCCTTTCGAGCAAGTTGCACGATCATCATTCGGCAACGATACGATTGTGCAGGCGCCCCACTTTCTCGACTTCGGCCTCGACCAGATCCCCGGGTTTTAGCCACCACGGCGGTTGATCGGGCTTTCGTCCGGCCGCGACGCCGCGCGGCGTGCCGGTTGTCAGCACATCGCCGGGATTGAGCCCCATCTGCGACCAGTAGGCGATCATCTCGCGAATCTTGAAAATCATGTAGCTTAAGTTGGAGTCCTGGCGCGTTTCACCGTTGACCGAAAGTTTTAGTTTTAAATTCTGCGGGTCGGGTATCTCGTCCGCCGTGACGAGATAGGGGCCCATCGGGGCAAAGCCGGGAAAGCTCTTCCCCATCAGATGAATGCCGGTTTTGTTCTCGCTACGAATGATGTCTCGCGCGCTGATGTCGTTGAATGCCGCGTAACCGGCGATGTAGTCAAACGCATCGTCCTGGCTCACATCGATGCAGGCCTTGCCTATAATGATCGCGAGCTCGACTTCGTAATCGAGATTTTTTACTTCCGGCGGATAGGGGATATCGTCTTCGGGTCCGATGACGGTGCCGGGTAGTTTGAGGAAAGCCACGGGCGAGCTGGGGCCTTTCTTCGATGCCATCTCCGCGACATGGTCGGAAAAATTTTTGCCGGCAGAAACCAGTGCGCCGGGCCGGGGTACGGGTGACATCAGCCGGATCTCTTTGGGGTCGAGGATCGCGCCTGCGCCGCCGCTCGGATTGCCGCTGGCGTAGGCCAGCGCTTTCCGCGCCGCCTCCAGAGCTTTGTCGCCGCGTTTTAAAAATTCCACCATGTCTCGGCCCAGAGTGACTTGGGCGCGTTCAAGCGCCGAAGGATTGGCTTCGACTTCGCGCAGATGGGACGCGTAAGCCGTGTGCAAATCAACCATCCGACCGGCGCCGTTGAGAGCGCCAAGTCGTTCCTGTTGTCGGAAGAGAAAAGTTGCAAGTTTCACCGACGCTGTCCTCCCCCCGATACGACCTGGTGCGAGAGCTCGCCGATGGCCGGCGACGAGCAGCGGAGATTTGAGCCAATTTTGAGCGGGACGGGATTTTGCAACCTGTTGTCTTGGATTGCCATACTGGCGCCGATGGCGAGAAAATCGCCCGGTTTGATGCCGAGGATCGACCAGCGGGCGATCATCTGCTCGATGGTAAAGACACAATCGCGAAGCGCGAATTGCTGCTTGATGCTGCCGTCCATTGCAAGCTCCACTTCCAACGCTTCCAACTCTGCTCTGGTCGGCTTCAGCAGGATGCAAGGGCCGAGGCAAGTGCTAGAGGGAAAATTTTTGCCGAGCAAGTTGTTGGTCGTAAGTCCCTCGCGACGATTGATATCACGAGCGGTGATGTCGATGAGCAGCGTAACGCCGGCGATATGGTCCCAGGCGCGTGCCGCGTCGATTCTCTTGCCGCCTTTGCCGATGACCAACGCAAGGCAGGCATCCGCGTCCACTTCTGCGGAGAATTTCGGCCAGATCACCGGCTTGCCGCTCGTGACGAAGGTCTGCGGCAGTTTGTAGAAGCCGGTCGGGATTTCCGCTCTGGGAACGGCCTCGAGACGCGATCGGTCGGAAAAACCAATGACGAAACTTTTTTCCGGATTCTGAAGCGGCGGCAATACTCGCACTTCCGCTAGGTCGTAAGCGACCTTCTCGCCGGCGGGACCGCGCAGATCGTCGCCGCCGATTTTGTGAACGTACGAAACGACTTCTTCCAGTGCTTGCAAGGATTGCTCGCCGCGCACTACAAACGCGCTGATCGTTTCGGGAAAATAAAAGGAGGCACGTTCGTAAGCAGTCGAGCGATCGCCGCTTAGACTAAGGTAACCCGCGTATGCCAGGGGTAAGTCGATGAGCTTTGTGTCGACAGCGACAAAAATTCGGGTTTGGTTTGGCGCGGAGCTTTCCAAAAGACCGAGGTAGATTCGCATGGAATAGCCTTAACACGCTGCAAAGCAGCTGTTTTTCGTCTACCATGGACGAGGTGAAATTCAAAGGCAGGTTACTTGCCGCGGGCCCGGCTTTTTAGAACCGTTTTTGCCGCATAGTAACCTGGAAGGCCCGTGATGCCGCCGCCCGGGTGGGTTCCTGAGCCACAAAGGAATAGATTGTCTATCGGCGTGTGATAGCGTGACCAGCCGGGAACCGGACGCATAAAAAAAATTTGATCCAGCGCCATTTCCGCGTGATAGAGATGGCCACCGGTGAGGCCGTAGCTGTCTTCCAGGTCAAGCGGCGTCAGCACCTGGCGGTGAAGAACCGAATTCTCGAATCCAGGTGCGTAGTCTCCGATCACTTTCATGACCGCATCGCCGAGAGCATCCCGCTGACTTTCCCAAGTTCCTGCTCGGAGCTTATACGGGGCGGACTGCATCCACACAGACATGACATGCTTTCCTGCCGGTGCGAGGGATGGGTCGGCGATCGAAGGAATGGTGATTTCCAAAAATGGCTGGGTGGAGAATCTCCCGTACTTTGCGTCATCGGCGGTCCGCTCAAGATAATCCAAGGTTGGACCGATGTGGATGATCCCCCCGAGCGCGGCCGTTTGATGGTTTTTGAACTTCGGCAATCCGTCGAGGGCTAGGTTAATCTTGGCCACCACGCCGCGCGAACGGATGTTTCTGACTTGCAACAAGAAGTGCGGATCGAGGTAGGTCGGTTCAACGAGTTTGAAGAAGGTGCGCTTGACGTCGGCGTTCGATATCACGCTGCTCGCGTTGACTTCCTCGCCATTGTGCAAAACGACTCCGGTCGCCGCGCGGTTTTTTGTGATGACCTTTATGATTTCCGCGTTGGTTCGGATCTCCACGCCGAGCTGTTGGGCGGCGCGGGCGAGCGCTTGAGAGAGATTGCCCATCCCACCCCGCACAAAGCCTGCCGTCCGCAGCGCGCCATTTGATTCGCCGATCTGGTGGTGAAGCAGATTGAAAGCAGTTCCCTGCTGGCGAGGACCGACAAACGACCCGAGCATGCCGCCGCTCGCCACTGCGGCTTTAAGAAGGTCGTTCTCGAACCATTCATCAACCAGGTCTGCCGCGCTCATCGGTAGAACGCGCAAGAATTCATACATTTCTTTCTTGCCGAGGCGGTGAAATTTCCAGCCGATTTTAACCAGTGCGGCGGGATTAAAACTTCCCGGCTCCGCTTTGTTGGGAAGCGGCAAGCGGTAGATCGTCGAAAGAAACGCCGATAGAGCTTTTAAACGCAAGCAGAACGACGAAAATTTGCCGGCATCTGACTTCGAATGACGCCCGATCTGTTCAGCTGTCACGCCCATGTCCCGGGTAATTGTCAGCGAATCTCCGTCGAGGGCCGGTGCAAAAAGCAGCGGATTGAAGGGCAGCAGCTCCAAGCCGTGCTTTTTGAGTTTCAGATCATCGATGACCTGGGTGGAAAATGAACCGGCCGAATGAGCGCAGGACGAATACTTAAAGCCTGAAAATATTTCTTCGGAAGCAACGATACCCCCCACCACCGGACGACGCTCGACGACTAGAACTTTTTTGTCCGCTTTTGCCAGATAGGCTGCGGTCACGAGTCCGTTATGTCCAGCGCCGATGACGATGGCGTCGTAGCTTTGCATCGCGAGTTATAGCAGGGTCCGGTTGGTGTCTTTGAGAATTTCCAACGCTGCCAGTCGTCCGGAGGCCGCCATCACGCCGCCTCCGGGGTGGGTGCAGGCGCCGCACATATAAAGATTTTTAATCGGCGTGCGATACTTCGCCCAGCCCGGTACGGGCCGGAGAAAGAAAAGCTGGTCGAGTGTCAGCTCGCCTTGAAAAATATTTCCTTCGGTGAGGCCGAATTCCTGTTCGAGGTCCCAGGGCGTTACGATCTGGCGGTGAAGGATGATGTCTTTAAGATTCGGTGCATACTCGCTTAGCGTTTCGACCACCGTATCGCCGAAAGCGTCGCGTTGTTCTGTCCAAGTGCCGCTTTTTAAATGATAAGGCGCGTACTGGACGAAGATCGACATCACATGTTTACCAGGCGGCGCCATGGACGGATCGAGCATCGACGGCAGGATGATGTCCATGTACGGCCGGCGTGAAAAATTACCGTACTTGGCGTCATCATAGGCTTGCTCGATGTAGTCGAGGCTCGGGCTGATCGAAATCGCGCCGGCCAGGTGCGGTCCCTTGCCGGGCATGCTGGTGAAATTCGGCAGAGCATCCAGTGCAAGGTTGACCTTGGCTGACGAGCCGCGAATCTTATAGTCACTCACTTGCTTAAAAAAGTCGGCGTCGAGATGACTGGTGCCGACCATTTTAAGAAAGGTTCGTTTAGGATCGACACCGGAGACGATGACTTTGGCCTCGAACTCCTCGCCGGAATCGAGTGCGACCCCATAAGCGCGGCCGTTTCTGACCAATACGCGGTCAACGCCGGCTTGGGTTTTAATCTCGGCGCCGTGGTGGCGAGCCGCATCCGCGATCACCCGGCTAATTGTCCCCATGCCGCCGCGGGCAAAGCCCCAGGAACGAAACGCGCCGTCCAGCTCTCCCATGTAATGATGTAGCAGCACGTAGGCCGTTCCCGGTGAGCGCGGCCCCATGAAAGTACCGATGATGCCGCTTGCCGACATGGTGGCTTTGAGCGCATCGGTCTCGAACCACTCGTCAAGAAAATCGGCCGAGCTCGCGGTCATGAGCTTGGTCAAATCGTAGAGGAGTTTTTCCCCAAGGCCACGGAAATGGTTACCCACACGGGCAAGCCCCAGGAGATCCTTGGGATTCCAAGTCGTCGGATCCGGCGGGATCATGCCGAGCAGTGGCTTTACTGCCATTGCCATTTGCACCATCAATTGGCCGTATTGCTCGTAGGCTTCTGCATCGGTTGTCGAGTGTCGCGCAATTTCGCGGCGCGTCTGGGCGTGGTCGCCGGAGCGCAGCAAGTGATCGCCGTCAGGCAGGGGCGTGAAGGTGCTATCGAGGGGGATGATTTCGAGATCGTATTTCGGCAGTTCCAGTTCTCGAATCACTTCCGGGCGGAGAAGACTCACGACGTAGGAGCAAACCGAGTATTTAAATCCCGGGTAGATCTCTTCGGTCACCGCCGCGCCGCCCAACACATGTCGGCGTTCCAGGACCAAGACCTTTTTTCCTGCCTTGGCCAGATACGCGGCGGTGGTGAGGCCGTTGTGGCCAGCGCCGATAACGATCGCGTCATAGTTGTACATAGCCTTAATTTGCTTAAAAGGGCATATTTGGTAATTTTGTCGGGCAAGTCAACGCGAACAGCGGATTTTCGCCTAAGCTTAGCCCAAATACCAAGAAGATGCCGTTCGGAACTCCTTTTCACTCGCGCACCGCCGCCTTGTGTGCCAGTCAAAACTGGCGCACGTGGTCGGGTTATTTCGTCGCAAGCTCCTATGAAGTGGTGCATGACTACGAGTATCATGCGATCCGCAACAGCGCCGGACTCATCGATGTCTCGCCGCTTTACAAATACGATGTTCGCGGCAAAGACGCTGCGGCGCTAGTTAACCGGGTGATCACCCGCGATGCGGCGAAGTGCGCCGTCGGCCAGGCGCTTTACGCGTGTCTTTGTGAAGGTGACGGCGCGGTGCTCCAGGATGGCACGGTGTTTCGCATCGCGGAGGATTATTTTCGATTTCACCTCGCCGATCCTGCGCTTCGCTGGCTCAAGCTCAATGGGATGGCGCTGGATGTCTCGATCGAAGAGATCTCGGAAAACATTGCCGCACTGGCGCTTCAGGGGCCGAATGCATTTAAAATTCTTGCTCAGCTCGTCGATTTTGAGCTCGGCCGGCTGCGATTTTTTCGCTTTGCGTCGGGTAAGATTCACGACGTGCCGGTCATCGTTTCGCGCACGGGTTACACCGGTGATTTGGGTTACGAGATTTGGCTCGGTGCCGCGCATGCGGAGCGGATTTGGGATGTTTTCATGAAGCAGGGAGCCGGTTTCGGGATCAAGCCCGCGGGATTGCTGGCGCTCGACGTGGCACGCCTCGAGGCCGGCTTTATTCTGCTCGAGGTCGATTACACCGGCGCCGAAAGGGCTTTGATCCCTTCGCAAAGGTATTCGCCCTATGAAATCGGTTTGGGCTGGACCGTAGATCTAAAGAAACCCCATTTCATCGGTGCCGAGGCGCTGAGAACAATCCATGAAAGCGGTCCGTCGCGGCAAATCGTCGGCCTCGAGATCGATCTGAACGATTACGAGGATCTATTTGCACGCGTCGGTTTGCCGCCCCAGTTTCCGACCGCCGCTTGGCGCGGCAGTTTGCCGCTCTATAAAGACGATCGCCAAGTGGGCCACGCTACGACCGGGGCTTGGTCGCCGGTGTTAAAAAAATACATCGCGTTGGCAACGGTGGAAAGAGATTACACTCCGCCTGAAACCCGGGTTGAAATGGAAGTGACCGTAGACAATAAGCGGAAAACCGTCGGCGCGAAGATTGTCAGGCTACCGTTCTTCGATCCGCCGCGAAAACGCGCGCTGATCGAACCGTAATCCAGTTCGCTGCTAAACGCGTACGAAGTCGTCCGTACCCAGTTCGGCACAAGTGCAACCGAAACTCCGAATAACTTGCAGAGAGGCGCAAAGGCGGCAGCGGAAAACTCGAAGCACGAAATCCGAAATTCGAAGTAAAATGATCAAAGTCCGCCAAACTCACGTCCCGTTTAATTTAAATTTTCGGAGTTTGCCGCTTCGTTTGTTTTGGATTTTGACGTTCGGCATTTGGATTTATGTTTGGCTCGTTTGCTGTGCCGGCCGCACGGTGAGACCGCGGCTTTCGAGGTAAGCCTTGCATTCGGCAATCGAGTACTCGCGGAAATGAAAGATCGACGCCGCCAGCGCGGCACTCGCCCCCCCTAGAGTCAATCCTTCATAGATATGTTCAAGGTTGCCCACGCCGCCGGAGGCGATCACGGGTATGCCGACGCAATCTGAGATCCTTCGAGTTAGCTCCAAATCGTAGCCGGCCTTTGTGCCGTCCCGGTCCATACTGGTGAGAAGAATCTCACCGGCGCCGAACCGTTCCATGCGCACAGCCCACTCACCCGCTTCGGTCCCGGTCGGGTTTCGTCCGCCATGAGTAAATACCTCCCAGTGATCGCCGACGCGCTTGGCGTCGATCGCCACTACGATGCACTGGCTGCCGAACATTTCGGCCGCTTGGCGGACGAACTCCGGCCGATTCACCGCGCCGGTATTGATCGAAACTTTGTCGGCGCCGGCTCTGAGCAGGAGGCCAATATCGTCCGTGCTGTTGATCCCTCCGCCGACGGTTAGCGGCATAAAAACTTGCTCGGCTGTACGCGCCACGACGTCGAGAATAATACCGCGGTTTTCATGCGACGCAGTGATGTCGAGAAAACAGAGCTCATCGGCCCCTTCATGGTCATACGCGCGCGCGATCTCAACCGGGTCTCCGGCATCGCGCAAATCGAGAAAGTTAACTCCCTTGACCACCCGGCCGGCCCTAACATCGAGGCATGGAATGATTCGCTTGGCTAACATCGATGTAGCAGAGTTTACTTAAGCGCTGTTGCGATCACAACGCTCGGGCCGGCCCAGGAGTCGACCTCGATTACCGGGGATTTTTGTCGTATTGCGTTGGCGGCCGACGACGGGAACGAGCTTTTGGGCCAAATATTCAGTTGCGCGGCTAAGGCGGCGAATAAATGGTTCTTTTTTGGCTGAATCTGTACTTCTAGCGTCAGGATCTACTACTTTAGGCTTGACAATTTGCCAGGATTTGGCTAAAAGCGGGCATTTCCGGCCTAATTTAGTCGTTATGGGCGTAGGGAGATTTGCTTAGAATACAACTTTTGGCTTGACAGGTTGTCGCTGTTAGGCTAAAAACCGGCGAAAGTAGTACCAATCGTGTATGTATAAAATTTCGGGAGGCAAAGGAGGCAAAATGAAGAAGAGGTTCGTGAAATTAGCGCTGCTGGCTGCGGTGCTTTTTGCTGCGGCCCCGGCTTCGGCGCAGAGCGTCGATGAGAAGATCAAGTCGCTCGAGCAGGAGCTCACGCAGCTAAAAGAACAGCAG
>Ga0210113_1000130_pt1 | contig 17213 bp, 12 predicted proteins | sample MayberryNW_Catta_5_FD_185523 | JGI IMG/M metagenome (GOLD analysis project Ga0210113, IMG submission 185523) | Wetland microbial communities from San Francisco Bay, California, USA, that impact long-term carbon sequestration -... | ecosystem: Environmental > Aquatic > Marine > Wetlands ...
GCAGGTCGAGGCCGCGGTGCTGCGGCTGCTGCGCCGCCCGGTCAAGGCCGCGTCGCGGCGCACGGCGAAGGCCGCCTGACCCTCATTGCCCGAGCTCCGCGCGCAGCGCGGCGACGGCGGAGTCGGCAGCCGTACGTACGTCGGCCGCCGCGGCGTCCACTCCCGGGTCGGCGATCACCTGCCACCGGATCTCGCCGTCGCCACCGGCACGACCCACGACGCGCGCCGAGCCACCGGGCACCGGGACCCGTCGGGTGACGACGATGCTCGCCATCACCCGCTCGTGCACCGTCTCGGGCAGCCGGCCCGGCTCGGGAAGCTCGGCCCGCCAGTCCGGCTGCTCGTGGTCGACCGGCTCCACGGTCAAGGTGCCGTCGTCGTCGACCCAGCGGGCATGCGCGACGTCGACCCACGGCAGCCGCCGCTCGGCGGTCACGAGAGCCCGGTCGCTGGCCACGACCCATGCGCCCGAGGCGTCCTTCGCGGCCGTCAGGAAGCGCTCGCCGGGCGGCAGCGGCAACGGTGACGGCCCGCGCGACGGCCGGGGCCGTCGCCACGACCCGAAGAGCGCGGGGCTCACGTCCCGAGGTAGTCGCGCAGCTGCGCCGACAGGTGGGGATGGCGCAGCTTGGCCAGGCTCTTGGCCTCGATCTGACGGACCCGCTCCCGGGTGACGCCGAAGGCCCGCCCGACCTCCTCGAGGGTCCGCGGCTCGCCGTCGGTCAGCCCGTAGCGCATCCGGACCACCTCGCGCTCGCGCTCACCCAGGTGACCGAGGACCGCCTCGACGTGGCTCTGCAGCAGGCCGCCGGCGACCAGCTCGGGCGGTGGGATCGACTCGCTGTCCTCGATCAGGTCGCCGAGCTCGGAGCCCTCCTCCTCGCCGACCGGCGAGTGCAGCGACACCGGCTCCATCGCCAGCCGCTTGATCTCGGCGACCCGCTCGGCCGGCAGGTCTACCCGCTCGGCGATCTCCTCGGCCGTCGGGTCGCGGCCCAGGGTCTGCACGAGCATCCGCTGTGCGCGCAGGATGCGGTTGACGGTCTCGACCATGTGCACCGGGATACGGATCGTGCGCGCCTGGTCGGCGACAGCGCGGGAGACCGCCTGGCGGATCCACCAGGAGGCGTAGGTCGAGAACTTGAAGCCGCGCGTGTAGTCGAACTTCTCGACGGCCCGGATCAACCCGAGGTTCCCCTCCTGGATCAGGTCGAGGAAGGGCAGGCCGCGGCCCGAGTAGCGCTTGGCGATGGACACGACAAGCCGCAGGTTGGCCTCGATCAGTCGCTTCTTCGCGCGCTGCCCGTCGCTCACGATCGCCCGCAGCTCCCGACGAAGCTCGGCGGGCAGGCCGGGCTCGTGGTCGAGCTTCTCGGCGGCGAAGACTCCGGCCTCGACCCGCTTGGCGAGGTCGACCTCGTCGGCGGCAGTGAGCAGGGCGACCCGGCCGATCTCGCGCAGGTAGACCCGGACCAGGTCGGCGGAGGCAGCCGGCCCGGCGTCGTCGAGAGCCGGCACCTCCTCCTCGACGGCCTCGGCCGCGAGGTCCTCGGCGGTGGGCTCGTCGGAGATGACCTCGACGCCCATCTCGGCCAGCCGCGCGACGATGTCGTCGATGCTCTCGGGGGTGAGGCCCGCGGCGGTGGCCTCGGCGGCGACCGCCTGCGCAGGGAGCAGTCCGGTCCCGGTGCCTTGCACGCGGAGCCGGTCCACCGTCTGCCCAACGGTGTCAGGTAGGACTGCAGCCTCCCCCACGACGATCAGTCTGCTCCCCCGAAGGGCCCGACGCAGCCATTTATCAGATGGATCTTCGCCATTCGGGCAGCCCGCGCTCCGCGCAGGCTCAGAGCGTGCCGATCGCCCGCTCGCGCAACGACCTCCGGTGTGCCTCGAGGGCGACCAGCTCGCCGAACAAACGGTTGTACTCGGCCATCTGCTCGACCGGGTTGAGTCGTTGCAGCCGCGACTTCACCTCGGTGATGCGCCTCGTCGTGGCGAGCTCCTCGAGCCGGGCGAGCACCTCGGTGGCGTAGCGCGTCAGCCCCTGGTCGGACGCCGGCAGCGACTCGACCGCGAGGCCGCGCACCAGCCCGCGCACCACGTCGTCGGCGGCGGCGAGGTCGACCTTCTCGACCCAGGCCGCCCCGCCGGCGCCCGCCTCCGCCACCCCACCGGCGGCCCGAACGGCAGCGCGGACCGCGGCGTACGCCGGTGCCGTGTAGACGCCGTCGTCGAGGTCGTCGTAGCCCGCGCCGGCGAGCGCCGGCGCCTGCAGCACGATCTTGAGGCTGTCGCGCTCCACCCGCAGCGCGGGGTCGTGCGGGTCCGGGCCGGCGGTCGGTCCGGGCTCGGCGGCGACCCGTCGGCCGATCTCGTTGACGCCGCCGCGGGAGGCGCGCACCAGCTCGTCGGGGTCGGCCAGCCCGATCCACCCGGCCAGCGAGCGCGCGTAGTTGCTGCGCAGCGACACGTCGCGGATCTGCCGCACGACGTCCATGCCGGCCCGCGTGGCCTGGGTGCGGCCCTCGACGGTGTCGAGGTCGAAGCGCCCGATGGTCGTACGCAGCGCGAACTCGAACAGCGGCACCCGGCGGGCGACCAGGTCGCGCACCGCGGTGTCGCCCTTGTGCTGACGCAGCTCGCACGGGTCCATGCCGCTGGGCTCGACGGCGACGAAGGTCTGGGTGACGAACTTCTGGTCGTCCTGGAAGGCGCGCATCGCGGCCTTCTGCCCGGCCGAGTCGCCGTCGAAGGTGAAGACCACCTCGCCGCGGAACTCGTTCTGGTCCATCAGCAGCCGGCGCAGGATCTTGATGTGTTCGTCGCCGAAGGCCGTGCCGCAGGTGGCGATGGCCGTCTCGACACCTGCCAGGTGGCAGGCCATGACGTCGGTGTAGCCCTCGACCACGACCGCCTGCATCCGCCGCGCGATGTCGCGCTTGGCCAGGTCGAGGCCGTACAGGACCTGCGACTTCTTGTAGATCGGGGTGTCGGGCGTGTTGACGTACTTGGCCTCGATGCGGTCGTCGTCGAAGAGCCGCCGGGCGCCGAAGCCGATGACGTCGCCACTGATGTCGCGGATCGGCCAGAGCAGCCGGGCCATGAAGCGGTCGATCGGGCCGCGCTGGCCCTCGCGGGCGAGACCGGCGGTCACCAGGTCCTGGGTGGCGAAGCCCCGGCCGCGCAGGTGCTGGGTCAGCTGGTCCCAGTCGCGCGGCGCGAAGCCGACGCCGAAGTGCTGCGCAGCCGCCTGGTCGAACCCGCGCTCGGTGAGGAACTGCCTCGCCGGTGCCGCCGCGGGCGTCGCCAGCTGCTCGGCGTAGAACTCAGCGGCGACCCGGTGCGCCTCGACCAGCTTCTGCCGCTGGCCGTGCTGCCGCACGGGGCCGGCCCCGCCCTCCTCGTACCGCAGCTGGACGCCGAACCGGTCGGCAAGCCGCTCGACCGCCTCCGAGAAGGGCAGGTGGTCGATCTGCATGACGAAGGAGATGACGTCACCACCGAGCTGGCAGCCGAAACAGTGCCAGCTACCCACGCTCGGGCGCACCGAGAACGACGGCGACTTCTCGTCGTGGAACGGGCAGAGCCCCTTGAAGTTGCCGCCGCCGGCCGGCCGGAGGGTGACCACGTCGCCGACCACGTCGGCGATGTCGGCCCGCTCCTTGACGAGGACGACGTCCTCGTCCCGGATCCGGCCTGCCACGGGACCGGAGTCTACGTGCGCGGCGGCGGCTCAGGCGGCCGCGCTGTGGGCATCCTCGATGATCTCGACCAGGCGGTCCCGGCCCGGCCCCTCGGCGTAGGGCGGCCGCCAGCCGCGGCGGTACACCGCACGGGCCAGTGGCTCGACGGGCGTCAAGGTCGCGGGGAGGGCCGCCATCATCTGGTAGGGACCGACGTACGGCCGCAGGCGCGGCTCGACGTCGGCCGCCGCCACGACCAGGTCCGAGGGCAGCGGCCCGGACAGGTCGACGTCGTGGCCCTGCCAGCGCAGCGCGGCCGCATCGTCCATCGCCACGTGGTCGGCCACCCACGGCAGGATCTGCGAGTCGGCCCACGCGCCGAACGGCTCGGCCACCGACGCCGCGCCGGCCCGGTCCTCCGCCAGCAGCCGCAGCAGCTCGTCCACCTGCATCGCGGCCATCGCGATGCCGCGTCCCGCGGTCGGCGCGGTGGTCGCGACCGCGTCGCCCACCGACACCAGGCCGGGCAGCAGCCGCTGCGGGTGGTAGGTGTTGCGCAGTGCTCCCCCGGCGGTCGCCGGACTGGTCGGGACCGAGCGCTCGAGGTCCGTCCAGGTCGCGAGCGCCGGCACCGCACGGCAGGCCGCGTCGAAGACCGCGTCGTGGCGCAGCTCCTTCAGCGCCGCGTCGGCGGTCGGGCGGACGAACACCACCGAGAAGTGCCCCCGCTCGTGCGGGAAGACGATGACCAGGTAGCCGTCGAAGGACCCGAACCACGCGATCGGCGAGGTCATCGGCCCGCGTTCCGCGCCCGGCCGCAGCCGGTAGGTGCGGTTGACGTAGGCGATGCGGCAGTCGCCGCCGAGCACCGTCTCGCTGCGGCCCAGCCGGCCCGACCGCCCGGTCGCGTCCACGACGAGGTCGGCGTCGACCACCGCCCCGTCGACCCGCGCGCCGACGACCCGTCCACCGCGCTCGACCAGCTGCTCCACCCGGCCCTGGCGCACGTCCAGCCCGGCCGTCCGCGCGGCCGTGGTCCGCAGCGCCCGCTCGAAGACCAGGCGCCGCGACAGCATCCCGCCGCTCACCGGGCCAAGCCCCGGCACCTCGATCTCCACCGTCTCGGCGCCGGCCGCCCGCCAGGTCGCGAGCGCGGCCGGCCAGCGCGCACCGAGCACCTGCGACACCTGGGGCCGGAAGCCGTGCGCGTGGCCGAACTGCATCACGCCCCGCCGCTCCCACGTCCCGTCCGCGCCTGGACCGCCGTCCCGGTCGACCACCGCGACCTCCGCCCCCAGCCCGGCCAGGCCGCCGCCGAGCATCAGACCGGTCGGGCCGGCCCCCACCACCAGAGCCCGCATCGTCCCCTCCATTGGCTACACTGTCGTTCGATTGATTACACCGAAGGTAACTCCAATCAACGAGGTGTCAAGGGAGATGGCGACCCGACCTGTGTCACGGGGTGCCGGCGGAGGGCAGGACGGCACGCCGAAGCGGGCCTACCGGTCGCCGTTGCGCGACGCGCAGGTGCAGGCCACCCGCCGGGCCGTCGTCGGGGCGGCGCACGACCTGTTCGTGGAGGTCGGGTACGCCGCGGCGACCATCGACGCGATCGCCGAACGGGCGGGCGTGAGCCGCAAGACGGTGTTCACAGCGGTGGGCGGCAAGGCCGTCCTGCTCGACCGGGCCCTCGACCTCGCGCTGCGCGGCGACGAGGACCACCGGCCGGTGGCCGAGCGGCCCGAGATCCGGGCGGAGGCCGAGGAGGCCGACCCGGTGCGACTGGTGCACCTGTGGGTCCGGCGGATGGCGGTCATCGAGCGCCGTGCCGCCCGCCTGGCGCTGGTCCTGGCGGCCGCCGCCGACGGCGACCCCGAGGTGGCCAGGCTGCACCAGCAGTCGGAGCGCGGCCGTCGCGCGACGGCGCAGCAGCTCGCAGAACGCCTCGCGGAGATCGGCGGGCTCCGGCAGGGCGTCGACGTCGACCGGGCCGAGGTCATCGCCGCGCTGGTGAGCGAGCCGCTGGTCTACCAGCGTCTGGTCCTGGATGCCGGGTGGACCGTCGCGGCATACGCCCGGTGGATGCAGCAGACGCTGGTGGACGCGCTGCTCCCCCGCTGACGAGGAGGACCTTCCTACCCGGACTCGGCGAGCTCGGCCAAGCGGTCCACCGACGCCTGCAGCCGTTGCGCGGTGGTGGCCCGGGCGCGTGGCAGGCGTTGCTCGTCGGTGAGCCGGGTCCAGTCGTAGGTGTGCGTGACCCGGGTGTGCCCGGCGTCGACCGGCTCGAGCTCCCACCGCCAGAGGTGACCGGGCGGCTCCTGGCCGGGCTCGGCCGGTCGCCAGGCGATGCGCCGACCCTCCTCGAACTCGACCACGTGGTTCTCGCGGACGTTCCCCTTCGTGGTCCGCATGGTGAAGACGTCCCCCACGGCACGGACCCGCTGGCCCGGCTCGGCCACGTCGAGGTTGTCGTTGCCGTCCCAGCGCGGCTGCTGCGCAGGATCGGCGACGAGCTCGAAGACCCGGCCGGCAGCGGCCGCGACGACGCGCTCGGCACGGACGACTCGGGGCAGGTCGTCGGTCACGACCGTCCCTCCGTCGCGTCGTCCCCGATCTCGTCGAGCGGTACGTCCGGGTCGGCCAGCCGGGCCGGGTCGACCGTCGCGCGAGCCCGGGCCAGCCGCTTGATGCCGTCGGCGGCGTCCCAGTCGTTGACGTTCATCCCGGCCAGCACCCGGCCGCCCCCCAGCCAGAACGCGAGCCACGAGCCTGCCGGCTCGGCACGCGGGTCGCCGCGCAGCACCACCTGCTCGCCCGCGTCTCTCGGGACGTAGCCGTGGTACTCCATGGACAGGTCGTACTGGTCGGTGAAGAAGTACGGCAGCTTGGCGTTGGGTTCCTCCTGCCCGGCCATCGACCGGCCGGCGGCCGTCCCCTGGTTGCCCGCGTTGGCCCAGTGCTCGACCCGCAGCCGGGTCCCGAGCAGCGTGTTCCACGCGTTCGCCACGTCGCCCGCGGCGTAGACGTCCGGGTCCGAGGTCCTCAGCAGCTCGTCGACGACCACGCCGTTGTCGACCTCGAGACCGGCCTGCTCGGCGAGGAGGGTGTTGGGCCGGATGCCCACGCCGATCACCACCAGGGAGGCCTCGTGCACGGCGCCGTCGGACGTACGCACGCCGGTGACCCGGCCGTCCTCGCCCTCGAAGCCGTCGACGCCGAGGCCGGTGCGGAGGTCGACCCCGTGCCGCCGGTGCAGGTCCGCGAAGACCTCGCCCACCTCGCTGCCGAGGACGCCGTACAGCGGCGTGGGCTGCGGCTCGACGAGCACGACCTGCGCCCCGTGGTGCCGGGCGGCGGCAGCGACCTCGAGCCCGATCCAGCCCCCGCCCACGACCACCAGCGAGCCGCCGGCCGAGAGCGCGTCGCGCAGCCGCTCCGACTCGCCGATGCGGCGCAGGTAGTGGATGCCGTCGAGGTCTCCGCCGGACACCTCGAGCCGGCGCGGGGACGACCCGGTCGCCAGCAGCACCCGGTCGAAGCCGATCCGCTCTCCCCCGGCGAGCTCGACCTGGTGCTCCTCGCGGTGCAGGGCGGTGACCGCGGTGCCGAGCCGCAGCTCGACCTCGTGCTCGTCGTACCACCCCTCCTCGTGCACGAACGCCTTCTCACGTGGCTTGTCGCCCTTGAGGATCTCCTTGGAGAGCTTGGGCCGCTCGTACGGCCGCTCCCGCTCGTCGCCGACCAGCAGCACCCGCCCGTCGAAGCCCGAGTCGCGCAGGGCCTCGGCGGCCTTCGCACCCGCGAGGCTCGCGCCGACGATGACGTAGGTCCGGTCAGCCATGCGGCTCATCCTCACCCCGGCGAGGCCCCGGCGCCAGGCGGCGCCGCAGCGAGACGGCGGACGCATCGGTCAGCGACGCGACCTGGTCGAGCACCACCCGCAGGCGGGCGGCGTCGTCGGGGGCGTCGGCCCAGGAGTCGCGCAAGATCGGGTCGAGCGACCCCGGCGCCGACGCCGACAGCAGGTCGACCAGCTCGTGCACCAGCTCGGTCTGCAGCGCGTACCGCCGGGCCGCCTCGTCGCGCGACATGACGTAGCGGTCGGCGACCGCCTTGAGCACCTCCACCTCCGCACGGACGACGGCGGGCACCACCAGGTCGGCCGCGTAGCGCGAGAGGGGCGCGTCACCGTAGGCGTCGGTCGTCGCGTCCTGGGCAGCCCGGGCGAAGCGACCGATCAGCTGGCTGGTGAGGTTCTTGAGGGCGGCGAGGTCACGCTGCGAACCGTCGTAGCGGATCGGCCAGTCCGGCAGCGACACCAGCCGGTCCATGGCCTGCTGCACGTCGTCGTCGGTGAGGGCCGGGTGCCGCGCCACCGTGAGGCCGGCCACGGCCGCCCGCTCGGCCGGGTCGCGCAGCGCGTCCAGCCGCAGGTGCCCGGAGTGCACGGCGTCCTCGAGGTCGTGTACGGAGTAGGCGACGTCGTCGGCCCAGTCCATCACCTGCGCCTCGAAGCAGCGCGCCCCTTCGGGTGCGCCCAGGCGCAGCCAGCCGAAGACGTCGCGGTCGTCGGCGTAGACACCGAACTTGCGCGGGTCGGCGTCGCGACCCCACGGGTACTTGCAGGATGCGTCGAGCACGGCCCGGGTGAGGTTGAGCCCGACGCTCCTGCCCTCCGGCGCGAAGGCCTTGGCCTCGAGCCGGGTGAGGATCCGCAGGCTCTGGGCGTTGCCCTCGAACCCGCCGGCCGGCTCTGCGACCGCGGCCAGCGCCGCCTCGCCGGTGTGGCCGAAGGGCGGGTGCCCGAGGTCGTGCGCGAGGCAGGCCGTCTCGACCAGGTCGGGGTCGCACCCGAGTGCCTGTCCGATGCCGCGGCCGATCTGGGCGCACTCCAGGGAGTGGGTGAGCCGGGTGCGCGGGAAGTCGCTCTCCCCCGGCACGACGACCTGGGTCTTGCCGGCCAGCCGGCGCAGCGCCGAGGAGTGCAGGACGCGGGCCCGGTCGCGGTCGAACGCGGTGCGACCCGAGCGCTTGGCCGGCTCGGAGACCCAGCGCTCGTCCGGGGGGGCGAGGCGGTCAGACAGCGTTCGGCCCCGAGTCGGAGCTGCGGTTGAAGACCTTCCAGTACAGGTAGGCGAACGTCTCGCGCACGATGTAGCGCAGCTCGGTCGCTCGGGTGCGGACGGCCGGACCGCGCCGGGTCGGCGACACGACCGCGTCCATGCCGGTCCCGCTCGCCATCGACCCGGTCCGCAGCGCGTGCCAGGGGTCGGTGACGACGACGGCTGTGGACCACCCGCGCTGCTGCATGCGCTCCTGCACCGCGGACAGGCTGCTGAGGGTGTCGCTCCCCGTCGGGACCGCGACGACCCGGTCGGCGGGCACGCCGTTGGCCGCCAGCCAGTTGCGGCCGGCCTCCGCCTCGGTGAAGCGGTCTCCCTCGAGCTTGCCCCCGACCGTGATGACCCGCCGCGCCACGTCGGCCTGCCACAGGTCGCGGGCATGGACGAGGCGGGCGGTGAAGACCGACGACGGACGGCCGTCGAACTGGGCCGCGCCGAGCACGACGATCGCGTCGGACACCCGACGGTCGTCCTGGCGGGCCGTCCACCAGACCAGGGTCGCGGTGCCGAGGAACACGAGCAGGCAGCAGACGACGACGGCCGCCAGTGCCTTGACGACCAGACGAGGAACGATCAGCAAGCGGTCACCGGCTGTCGCTCCCGTCGCTCACGACCGAGGCCCGGCCCGCCTCGAGGCGAGCCACCGGGACCCGGAACGGCGAGCACGAGACGTAGTCGAGGCCGACCTCGTGGAAGAAGTGCACCGAGTCGGGGTCGCCGCCGTGCTCGCCGCAGACCCCGACCTTGAGTCCCGGCCGCGTGGTCCGTCCCTCCTCGGTCGCGATGCGGACCATCCGGCCGATGCCGTCGCGGTCCAGCGACTCGAAGGGCGACACCCCGAAGATGCCGAGGTCGAGGTAGCGGCTGAAGAACGCGGCCTCGACGTCGTCACGCGAGAAGCCCCAGCCCATCTGGGTCAGGTCGTTGGTGCCGAAGGAGAAGAACTCTGCCGCCTCGGCGATCTGGCCGGCCGTCATCGCGGCGCGCGGCACCTCGATCATCGTGCCGATGAGCGCGTGCAGGTCCTGACCGGTGCGCTCCTGGACCTCGGCGAGGATCTGCAGCGCCTCGTCGCGGATCGCCTCGAGCTCCTGGATCGCCCCGACCAGCGGCACCATGATCTCGGCCTTCGGGGACTTGCCTTCCGCCTGCAGCTGGGCAGCCGCCTCGGCGATGGCCTTGACCTGCATGCCGAAGAGCCCCGGCACGACGAGCCCGAGCCGCACCCCGCGCAGGCCGAGCATCGGGTTCTGCTCGTGCAGCCGGCGGACCGCGTCGAGCAGCTTCTGGTCGTGGGAGGCGTCCTCGCCCCTCTCCTCGGCCAGGGCGACCTTGACCGACAGGTCGGTGAGGTCCGGCAGGAACTCGTGCAGCGGCGGGTCGAGCAGCCGGACCGTCACCGGGAGGCCGTCCATCGCCGTGAAGATGCCGACGAAGTCGTCGCGCTGCAGCGGCTCGAGGGTGTCGAGAGCGGCCTGCCGCTCGTCGTCCGTCTCGGCGAGGATCAGCCGCTCGACGTGCTGCCGGCGGTCGCCGAGGAACATGTGCTCGGTGCGGCACAGGCCGATGCCCGCCGCGCCGAAGCGTCGGGCCCGCTCGGAGTCCTCAGGCGTGTCGGAGTTGGCGCGCACGCCCAGCCGGCGCTTCTCGTCGGCGTGGCCCATGACCCGGTGCACGGCCTTGACCAGCTCGTCGGTGTCGTCGGCGGCCGGGTCGATCTCGCCCTCGAAGTAGAGGACGACCTCGGAGGACTCGACCGGGACCTCGCCGAGGTAGACCGCGCCGGACGTACCGTCGATGGAGATCACGTCGCCCTCGTTGACCACGGAGCCACCTCGCGCCGTGAACTTCCGGGCCTTGAGGTCGACGTCGAGCTCCTCGGCACCGCACACGCAGGTCTTGCCCATGCCGCGGGCGACGACAGCAGCGTGCGAGGTCTTGCCACCTCGGCTGGTGAGGATGCCCTGCGCGGCGATCATGCCGTTGAGGTCGTCGGGGTTGGTCTCGCGGCGGACAAGAATGACTTGTTGGCCTGCTGCCGCGAATTCCTCGGCCCGGTCGGAGTCGAAGACGGCCTTGCCGACCGCCGCGCCGGGCGAGGCGTTCATGCCCTTGGCGATCTGCTCCTTGCCGGCCTTCGCGTCGAACCGGGGGAACATCAGCTGGGCGAGCTGGTCGCCGGTGACCCGGGTGAGCGCCTCGTCGAGGTCGATCAGCCCCTGGTCGACCAGCTGGGTCGCGATCCGGAACGCGGCGGCGGCGGTGCGCTTGCCGACCCGGGTCTGCAGCATCCACAGCTTGTTGCGCTCGATGGTGAACTCGATGTCGCACAGGTCGCGGTAGTGGTTCTCGAGCTTCTCCATGATGCCGATGAGCTCGTCGTAGGCCGGCTTGTCCAGGCCTTCGAGGTCCTGCAGCGGGATGGTGTTGCGGATGCCGGCGACGACGTCCTCGCCCTGCGCGTTCTGCAGGTAGTCGCCATAGATGCCCTGGTGACCGGAGCCGGGGTCGCGGGTGAAGGCCACGCCGGTGCCGGAGTCCATGCCCAGGTTGCCGAACACCATCGTGCAGACGTTCACCGCGGTGCCGAGGTCGGCCGGGATGCGCTCCTGGCGGCGGTAGAGGATCGCCCGCGGGGCGTTCCACGAGTCGAAGACGGCCCGCACCGCGAGGTCCATCTGCTCGCGGGGGTCGGTCGGGAACTCCCGCCCGCCGTGCTCGCGGACGATGCCCTTGAACGTGTCGACGAGCGTGCGGAGGTCGTCCTCGTCGAGGTCGAGGTCGTTGTGGGTGCCCTTGGCCCTCTTGGCGTCGTCGATGGCGCCCTCGAAGTGCTCACCGTCGATGCCGAGGACCGTCTTGCCGAACATCTGGATCAGCCGTCGGTAGGAGTCCCACGCGAAGCGCTCGCTGCCGGCCTGCTTGGCCAGGCCCTGCACCGACTCGTCGTTGAGGCCGATGTTGAGGACCGTCTCCATCATCCCGGGCATCGAGAACTTCGCGCCGGAGCGCACCGACACCAGCAGCGGGTCGTCGGCCTGGCCGAGGGACCGGCCCATCGTCCTCTCCAGCGCGTCGAGGTGCTCGCTGACCTCGTCGCGCATCTCGACCGGCTCGTCGCCGGAGTCGAGGTAGGTCTTGCATGCCTCGGTCGTGATGATGAACCCGGGAGGCACGGGGAGACCCAGGTTGGTCATCTCCGCGAGGTTCGCCCCCTTGCCACCGAGCAGGTCTTTCATGTCCTTGCTGCCCTCGGTGAAGTCGTAGACGTACTTCGTCATCTCGAACCCCTCGCGCGATCGTCGTCGACCGGAAAGACCCTGCACGCCGAGCCTACTCATGGGCTGGTGCTGGACTCGGCCGGGACGGCCGTTGCATGATCCGGGCAGGAGGTCGGCTCGGGGCGTTCATGGGGACGGGGCATGGACAGCACGGTGCTGGTCGGTCGCGAGCCGGAGCTTGCCGTCCTGAAGGGGCTGGTCGACCGCTCCGCACAGGGTGGAGCGCCCCTGGCGTTCGTGCACGGCGAAGCCGGCATCGGCAAGACGACTCTGGTCCGGGCGCTGGTGGACGAGGTCCGGGACGTGACCGTCGTCGCCGCCTCCGGCGAGGAGACCGAGGCCTCCCTGAGCCTCGGCGTGGCCGGCCAGCTTCTCGACCGGGCGAGGCCCCTGGCGCCACGAGGGGTCACACCTCCCACCGCCTTCGCAGCCGGAGCCGCCCTGGTCGCCGCGGTCTCCGATCTCGAGGTGCAGGGTCCGGTCCTGCTCTGGGTCGACGACCTGCACTGGGTGGACGCCCTTTCGCAGCAGGCGCTCCTCTTCGCCCTCCGCCGTCTGACGGTCGACCCGGTCTGCACCGTGCTGAGCTCTCGCTCGCTCGACGACCCGGCGATCGCGCCGGGCTTCCTGCGGCTGCGCCGGGAGCCCCGGGCGACCGAGGTTGCCCTGCACGGCCTGGACGTGGCGGCGGTCGGCGCGCTCGCGCACCAGCACGGTGTGGACCTCTCCCTCGGGGCGGCCCGCCGGCTGGCCGAGCACACGAGCGGAAACCCGCTCTGGTCGACCGCCCTGCTCCGGGAGCTCTCCCCCGAGCAGCTCTCGTCACTGCCGCCGGAGCTTCCGGCACCCGGGGAGCTCCGGGCCGTGGTCGTCGCACTGCTCGACCGCGCGTCGCCCGACGCCCGCCGCCTCGTCGAGGCTTCGGCGGTGGCCGGGGCGGACTGGCCGCTCGGTCTGCTGGCCCGGGCCGGCACGGTCACCGCGCCGGCCACCGCACTCGCCGAGGGGGTCGGCGCCGGCCTGGTCACGGAGGTACAGGGACCGCCGCCGCACGTCCGGCCGGCGCACGCCCTGGTCCGGGCCGCCGTCCTGTCCTCCCTCACCACAGGTCGACGGCTCGACCTGCACGCCCGTCTTGCCGCGCTCGCCCCGGACGCACGTCAGCGGCTGCGCCACGAGATCGCGGCCTCGCCCGGCGCCGACGACGACCTCTCGGCGCGGGCCGCCGAGGCTGCGGCGGAGTCCGGCGCCCGGGGTGACCTGGTCGGGGCCACCGAGCTGCTGGAGGCGGCGGCCCGGCTCGGCACCGACCCGGAGCGGGGCGGCCACCTGCTCGACGAGGCGGCCGCCACCGGCCTGATGAGCGGGGACGTCCACCGGGCCCGGTCGCTGGTCGGGGCACTCAGCGGCCTCGAGCAGACGCCGCGCCGACTGGTGCTGCGGGGCTGGCTGGCCCTCAACGAGGGGCAGCACCCCGATGCGGAGGCCAGGCTCCGGGTCGCTCTCGAGCGCGCCGCGACGTCCGACGACCGGACGGTCCTGCCGGAGGCGAGCCGGCTGATGGCCCACGTCCTGCTGCTCGGCGGCCGCGAGGGCGAGGCGGTGGCCCACGCCCGACGGGCTGTCGAGCTCGAGCCGGCCGGCACCCTCGGCGCGAGCATGGCCCGGGCCGTCCTGGTCACGTCGCTCGCCCTGCTCGGCCGGCACGACGAGATGGAGGAGGCCGCCGGCTTCGACGACGACCCACGGCCGGACCAGCTGATCACCGCCGTCTGCCGCGGCAACGCGCGGTCGTACGCCGGGGACTGGGACGGTGCCACCCGCGACCTGAGCACCGTCGTGCAGGCCAGCCGCGACATCGGCAGCTCCGACTTCCTCAGCGCCGCCTGGGCGAACCTGGCCAAGGTCCAGTACCTCACCGGCGACTGGGATGCCGCCCGGCAGAACGCCGCGCAGGCCGTGGACGTGGTCGCTGACACCGACCAGTCCTGGGCGCTCTCGCCGGTGCACACGACAGCCGCGTTGGTCCCGGCTCGACGGGGCGACTGGGTCACCGCACGGACACACCTCGACGTCGCGCTCGCGGCGGCGCGTGCCCACCAGGACGCGATGAGCATCCGCTACGCGGGGACGGCGGCGGCCACGCTCGCGCACAGCCGGGGCCGTCCCGACGAGGTCCTCGAGGCCGTCGAGCCCGTCGTCACGAGCTACTCGGGCGACCTGCCCCGCCAGCCGGGGGCCCTCGAGTGGCCGGCGCTCTACGCGGAGGCACTCGTCCTCACCGGCCGGCTCGACGAGGCACAACACCTCCTCGACGAGCTCGAGGCGGTGGACGGGCGCACCTGGCTCACGGCTCCGCTCACGCGGGTGCGCGGCCTCCTGCAGGCCACCGAGGGGGAGGCGGAGCGGGCGCTGGAGACACTGAGCCGGGCACGGGACCTGGCCGGTGACGCCGGCCTGCCCTTCGACCTCGCCCTGACCCGGCTGGACCGGGGTGCCGTCCTGGCCAGGCTGGGCCGCCGGGCCCAGGCGCTCGCTGAGCTCCGGGCGGCCCTCGACGGCTTCGCCGCCCTCGTCGCCCGGCCGTTCGCGGACCGCGCGGCCTCCGCCCTGACGGGCCTCGGCGCCCCGGCGGCGGTCACCACCTCATCGGCTGCTCCGGCCCTGACTCCGCAGGAGCTCGCGGTCAGCCGCCTGGTGCGGGAAGGAATGTCCAACCGGGAGATCGCGACCGGGCTCTTCCTCAGCACCAAGACGGTCGAGTTCCACCTGCGGCACGTCTACATGAAGCTCGGCATCCGCTCGCGGACCCAGCTCGTCGCCCGCTCGGCCGAGCTCCTCGACCTGGGCGGCACGCAGGACGAGGCCGACCGCCCGCTCTGACCGGTGCAGCACGCGGGCCACGACGGCGTCGGGCAGGTCGGCGGCCGCCAGGAGGCGAGCCCGCGAGCGCCAGCCATGGGGAGCAGGCCACGGACGCCGTGACCTGCGGCGGCGACGCTCCACCAGTCGGAGCGCCTCGCGGTACAGGCATGCCTCCGGGTCCGGCTCCTCCCCCCAGTGGCCGAACATCCGGACGTACGCCTCGCTCGTCACCTGGCGGGCCGCCGCCTGGTCCCCCGTGAGGGTGGCGACCCAGGTCGAGACCGCGGAGTAGTACGCCGCCCAGACCTCCTCGGCGCGGCCGCCCGACCAGGCCGCCGGCCCTTGTCCCCCCACGTCGCCCCCCTCCCCCGGCCGTGCCTCGCACGCTAGTCACGCCGCCACGGGCTGCGCGCCAGGGAAAACCCTGGATTCTCCGGCCGGGACGGGCCCGGCGAGCCGCCGGGTGCACCAGGATGCGGCGGGTGCGCCGCCCCTCGACGACCCGCCGCCCGCTGGCGCCCATCGGCCTGGTCTCCTCGGCAGCCGCCCCGGTCCTGCTGATCGGCGGCTGGACGGCAGCCGCCGCGCGCCAGCCGGGCGGCTTCGACCCGCTCGAGCGCACGATCAGCGACCTCGCGGCGCTCGGCGCGGACGACCGGTGGCTGATGACCGGGGCCTTGGCCGGGTTGGGCCTCTGCCACGTCACCACGGCGGCCGCGCTGGGTGACGCCGCGACGGCCGGGCGGGTGGTGCTCGCGGGAGGGGGGCTCGCCACCGTCCTCGTCGCCGTGTACCCGCTGCCTGCGGACGGGTCCGGCTCGGTCCCGCACACCGTGGTGGCGTCGGCCGCGTTCCTCGCGCTGTCGGTCTGGCCGGCCCTCGCCGCCCGTCGTGACGCGGTCGGCCCGCTGCTGCGGCCCCTCCCGGCTGCGGCGGCCACGGCGACACTGCTCGGTTGCCTCGCCTGGTTCGGCGTCCAGCTGCGCGCCGACGAAGGGGTCGGCCTGGCGGAGCGGGTGACGGCAGGGCTGCAGGCGCTGTGGCCGCTGGCGGTCACGACGACGACAGCGACGGTCGCGCTCGCTGCGCGACGCCGTCGCTAGCCGGCGCCCGGTCCGAACGCCTGCAGCAACGCGACCGTGTCGACGCCGAGCCGGTCCAGCGCGTAGCCGCCCTCGTGCACCAGCACGGTGGGCAGCCCGAGCGCGGCCAGCCGGGCTCCGGCCGCGGCGAACCCGTCGGTGGTCACGTCGAGCGGGCTCTCGGGGTCACCGCCGGCGGCGTCCACGCCGAGGGAGACGACGAGAGCTTCCGGGCGGTACGTCGTCAGGTGACCCAGCAGACCGTCCAGCGCGGCCAGCCAGCCGGTGTCGCCGGTGCCCGGCGCCAACGGGGCGTTGACCGTCGCGCCCACGCCTGCTGCCGCCCCGCGCTCGTCGGCCGACCCGACGAAGTGCGGGAACCACCCGGCCGCCGGGTCGACGTGCAGCGAGGCGAAGAGCACGTCCGGCCGTTCCCAGAACACGGCCTGGGTGCCGTTGCCGTGGTGCGCGTCGACGTCGACGAGTGCGACCTTCGCGACCCCGCCGGCGAGCAGTGCCTCGGCGGCGACGGCCGCGTTGTTGAGGTAGCACGACCCGCCGAAGGCCCGCCGGGTCGCGTGATGACCAGGCGGACGGGTGAGCGCGTAGGCGGCCGGTGCGCCGTCGAGGACCAGGTCGGCGGCGGTCTCGGCGACGTCGACGGCCGACCGCGCGGCCGGCCAGGTGCCGGGACCGACCAGCGTCATCGTGTCGTAGCACCAGAGCCCTGCCTTGGCGTGCGTGGCCGTCGGCGCCATCGCAGGGACCCCGTCGAGCATCCCCTCGGTCGGGAAGACGTAGGGCACCACGCGGTCCTGCCCGACCAGCCGCTCGTACTCCCCCCGCGCCCACTCGTCGGCGATGGTCTCCAGGTGGGACAGCAGGCCCGGGTCGTGCACGGCGTGGAGCATCGAGTCGTCGTGCGGCGCGGCCGGGACGAGGGTCGCTCCGGCGGCCAGGCACGCGTCGCGCAGGACCGTCGCCCGCTCGGGGACCTCGGTGCCCGGCGTCATGACGCCGACCCACACCTCGCCGTTGGGCTCGTGGCGCAGGACGTCGTCGGACCAGACCACGGGCGGCAACGGAGCCATGTGGTGCATGCTGTCACGCGTGCCGCGCGCTGCTGATCTGCCGGTCAGGATCGGACTGCTCCCGTCGGGGCCCACGGCGTCGGTG
>Ga0210113_1000131_pt1 | contig 16944 bp, 19 predicted proteins | sample MayberryNW_Catta_5_FD_185523 | JGI IMG/M metagenome (GOLD analysis project Ga0210113, IMG submission 185523) | Wetland microbial communities from San Francisco Bay, California, USA, that impact long-term carbon sequestration -... | ecosystem: Environmental > Aquatic > Marine > Wetlands ...
AAATCGCAAGAGACACCTCACCACGAAGGACACGAAGAGCACGAAGTAGGAGATTAAAAAGTAATATTCCTGAACCTTCGTGTCCTTCGTGCCTTCGTGGTGGACATCATATTTACTTTTTGTTTCAGCAATTTGGGTCAGCATAAAATTTGCGCGAGCGGCGAAAACTCTCAATTATAGTTCTACGAAGTCAAGAGGTTCACATGTATATTCTTCGTGTCTTCGTTCGCTTCGTGGTGACGTGCTCTTTCCGCTGATTCAAACTTAAAATCGGCGCGCCAGAAATTTGCGCACGGCGCATCGAAACTCTCATTGCTCGAGTGATCAAGCGGTTCCGTCATTTGACTTTGTATTCCTGATGTAACTTGTCGATGAAGCCGCTGGCTTCGATTTCTTTTATCAGTGACATGTCGGCGTAGCGCTCGGGATTTTCCTTCAAGACTCTAGGATCTTTTTTGCCGACCTCCTGAATGGGCAGGTCGAAATACTCTTTCGACGGATACGGCCTCGTCGGAAAGTCATACTCGCGAAAATTCTCTTCGAGCACCTCGCGGTCCTGGAGCTTCATGTACTTGGCCAGAACCTTCAAGCTAAATTCTTTATCCGCCTTGTAGCGGTGCACGCCTTCGATCATCGCTTTAGTGAAGTTGACCAGTTCCGCGCGCATCTTCGTCAGGTAAGGCTTGCGCGCGACGAACATCAGGCTGGAGTAGGGGATGTTGAGTTTCGATGCATCGATCAGCAGGCTCATTCCCAATTTGCGCGCTTGCAAAGTCATTGGCGGGGTCAGCATTGCAGCGTCGGCATTATTCGTTACGACCGCCGCGATGCGATTCGATTGGTTGCCGACCTGCAAGAGCGCCACGTCGGTGTCGGGGCGCAGTCCTTCGCGCTGCAGCAAAAATCGCGCGGCGAAATCGGCGTTACTGCCGAAACGGCTGATGGCGACGCGCTTAACCTCTTTGAGGCTGGTGATGCCCTTCCTGACATAGATGCGATTGTCCATCGTGTTGCCGAGCCGGCCGAACATGATCAGTTCGAGCGCCGGCGTCGATATCACGACTTGCGGCGAGAACATGCCGACCTGCGCGTCGCCCGACGACAGCGCGGCGGCGGCGGAGGTGGCGCCCTGAATGAAGATGAGCTGGACATTGTTGCCGTATTTCTCGAACAGTTTTGCTTCCTTGGTCACCCAAAGCGGCGCGAAGGAACCCACTTCGCTGGTCCATACAACGTTGATATTTGCGGCCGAAGCGGGCACGGCCCCGACGAGCAGGAAGGCAGCGACCCAATGCAAAAGCGAGCGATTCATTTTCATGGTATCTCCTTTGACTTTAACGCACGGCGGGCTTGATTTTTTACGTGGTCCTAGCCCGGTTCCCCTATACTGCCGAAACGAGACTGAATCAAGTTCAAGGAAGCTCCGCGACGAGAGCCATGAATCTCGCGCGGCGTCGCCGCCTGTGGCTTATGGCTGAGTCGATCTGCTCGAGTCGAAATCACGGTCGCTGGTCAATTGTTCATCAAAGCAACGCCGAGAAGCACCGCGATCGGGCCGAGCGCAGCGTTGATTTTCAACAGCAGAAACCAGCGGCGCCAGTAAGACAGTAGAGGCTCGGGCCAGGCGGTGAGACGTTGCGGCAGTTGCCGGATGAGACCGGAGATGACCGGCGCGTGTTTAAAGACTTGTAAGCAGTGATGCACGACCATAGCGGCGAAGATAAGAAGCTTCGCGCTCAACAAGATGCCCCAAGCATCAGGCGCGACCGGCGCGGCTTGCGCGTGCACGATCAGATTGAACATGCCGGTCACCACCAAAAGGCCGATGGCGATCCAAGATATCTTCTCGAGGCCGATTCTTCCCTGATTGAGTGTTTGGATGGCGAGCTTGGGGTCTAATTCGTGCACCGCAGGTTCCAGGACGACCAAAAAAAACACGATGCCGCCGAGCCAGAGCCCGAGCGCGATCAGATGAACCATCAAACTTATGGAATACCAGATAATCACCGGAGTGGTTTGCCGGGTCCGCTGATTGTCTGCTAGCACTCGCCGAAAGCCTTTGCAAATCAACGGTGTCTCTCTTGAATTGACCTGGTAGCTATGTTAGCAAAAGGCAGGTTTCCTCCTTTACTTCCAATAACACAAGGACGGATCGTTAGATGCTCAGCTGGTTGCCAGAAGACGTATCGACCTATGGTCACGAGATCGATTCTCTATTTTACCTCATCTACTACATCACCGGCGCCACGTTTATCCTGGTCACCGTCTTAATGGTTGTTTTTCTGTTCATGTATCGCGAACGACCGGGGCGGCGGGCGGTGTATAGTCATGGCAACACGACGCTGGAAATTATCTGGACGATTATTCCCGCCGTGATTCTGGTTGTGCTCGCTTTCATGAGCGTGTCCACCTGGGCGAAGGTCAAGCGGGAAGTGCCGGACACCGATTTCGAGCTGCGTGTCGTCGCCAAGCAATTTAACTGGGAAGTGAGTTATCCGGGGCCGGACGGCAAGCTCGGAAACGAAGACGACATCAAATTCGATAACGACATGCATGTTCCGGTCAATAAGCCGATTCGTTTAGTCCTGACGGCCAGCGACGTCATCCACAGTTTTTTTATTCCCAACATGCGTTTCAAGCAGGATGTGGTACCGGGCCGCGATATTACTGCTTGGTTCGAGGCAACGAAGCCGGGTAAATACGAGCTTCCCTGCGCCGAGCTTTGCGGCTTCGGACATTCCGGCATGAAGGGCTGGCTGTTCGTCTATACGCCCGAAGATTATAAGAAATGGGCGGACGAGCATCTGGCTGCAAAAACGCAGTAGATCAATTCTTACCATTGCAATTTCAGCCGAAGCGAGACACGGAGGTTTTTGAGCGATGAGCGATACAGCGGCGGCGCACGCGTCGCACGAACAGCACCACGAGCTGGGTTTTATCAGGACCTATATCTTTTCGACCGATCACAAGATGATCGGCCGGCAATTTCTCTTCATGGGCCTGCTCATGATCATCGTCGGCGGTCTGCTCGCCATGCTCGTGCGTTGGCAGCTGGCCTGGCCGGAGACGCCGGTTCCGGGGATGACCTTTATTCCCGAGCCCTACATGTACGAAGGGATCATCCCGCCGCAGACGTATAACGCGATCTTTACCATGCACGCGACGATCATGATTTTCTTCGTCGTGATGCCGATTATGGTCGGCACATTCGGCAATTTTCTGATTCCGCTGATGATCGGCACCGGGGACATGGCTTTTCCCAAATTGAATATGCTCTCGTTCTGGGTCGGCGCGCTCGCGACCGTGGTGATGCTCGCGAGCTTCTTTGTCCCGGGCGGCCCGGCGGCGGGCGGCTGGACCAGCTATGCGACGCTGGCGGCTAAAGCGCAGTATACCGGCGTCGAGTGGGGCCAGCATCTGTGGATCATCAGTTTGCTGATCCTTGGTGTTTCTTCTTTGATGGGATCGATCAACTACATCACCACGATCGTCAACATGAGAGCGCCGGGGATGTCTTACTTTCGCATGCCCCTCACCATCTGGTCATTGTTCATTACCGCCATCCTGTTGTTGCTCGCCTTGCCGGTATTGACCGCCGCGTTGGCCATGTTGCTGTTCGACCGTGTGGCGGGGACGAGCTTCTTTCTGCCCGACGGCGGCGGTGAGCCGTTGCTCTGGCAGCATATGTTTTGGTTCTTCGGTCATCCCGAAGTTTACATCCTGGTTTTGCCGGCCATGGGCGTGACCTCCGACGTTCTCTCGACGTTTTCTCGCAAACCGATCTTTGGTTATCACGCCATGGCGTTCTCGATGATCGCGATCGCATTTCTCTCATGGATCGTCTGGGGCCATCACATGTTCGTCAGCGGCATGAATCCGCTGCTCGGCACCGCGTTCATGATGACGACCATGGTCATTGCGGTCCCCTCGGCGATCAAGGTGTTCAATTGGCTCGGAACCCTCTGGGGCGGAAGCATCCGCCTGACTTCGCCCATGCTGTTTGCCCTGGGATTCGTCTCGAATTTTTTGATCGGCGGCTTGAGCGGCATCTTCATGGCCTCGACGCCCGTCGATATCTTCATCCACGACACGTACTACATTGTCGCGCATTTCCATTATGTCGTCGCCGGAATCGTCTTCGCCTTGTTCGCCGCGGTTTACTACTGGTTTCCGAAAATGTTCGGCCGCAAAATGAACGAACCGATGGCGAAAATCCATTTCGTGCTGACCTACATCTTCTTTAACGGCGCATTCTTTCCAATGCATTTTCTTGGAGTCGGCGGCCACATGCGGCGGATTTATAACCCCATGCAGTACGAGTTCTTGATGCCGATGCAGCACTGGAACGTGTTTATCACCGTGAGCGCGCTGCTCTTGGGAGCCTCGCAAATCTTTTTCCTGGTGAATTTTATCTGGAGCCTCTGCGCCGGAAAGAAGGCGGAGAGAAATCCCTGGCAGGCCAACACGCTCGAGTGGTCTGCGCCGACGCCGCCGCCTCATGGAAATTTCGAAGTCCAACCGGTGGTCTACCGCGGCCCGTATGAGTACAGCTCGCCCGAGGTCAAGGAAGACTGGCTGCCGCAGGACCGGGATCTCGGCGCCGGCGCCGCGGCACGGGCGCATTAACGGAGACGGCGCGATGAAAACGGACCGCTCCGGGATGGGAGGCGCCGTCGACTCCCTTCCTTCGTCTTTTTCGCCATGGCCGCACCGGATTGCGCTGGTGTTGGTCTGGGCAACGTTTCCTCTCCTCTTCATCGGTGGTCTGGTAACCAGCAAAGGAGTCGGGCTCGCGGTGCCCGATTGGCCAACCACCTTCGGCTACAACATGTTTCTTTACCCGTGGTCGAAGATGGTCGGCGGTATTTTTTATGAACACAGCCATCGCTTGATCGCGTCGTTCGTCGGCCTGCTGACGATCGTGCTGGCGCTCACGTTTTGGCTGCGCGAGCAGCGCAACTGGTTGCGCTGGTTAGGATTGGCCGCCTTGGTCCTGGTCGTCGTGCAAGGCGTACTCGGGGGTCTGCGCGTGGTTCTCCTCGAACAGTTTCTGGCAATCGTGCACGCCGCTACGGCGCAGATTTTTTTCGCCTTGACGGTTTGCCTGGCGATCTTCACTTCGACGGATTGGCGGGGCGCGCCCGCTCCACGGATCTACGACGGCGGCCGGCTATGGCGCCTGTGCGCCGTCACGACCGGATTCATCTATTTGCAGATCGTCTTCGGCGCGCTGCTGCGGCACACCGGCGAACGTCTGGACGCCCATCTTGCGTTCGCGTTACTGGTGTCGCTGCACGTCATTCTCATCCTCGTGCGCGTGAGCCGGCACCATGCCGACGTCGCGCAAATCAATAGACTCGCGCGAACGCTATTGGCTCTGCTCATGCTCCAAGTTATCCTGGGAGGTGTGTCCTACGTCGCCAAGTTCACCGCCTTGTGGCGAGTCTCGTTTGATTTCATCGTCTTGTTCACGACCGCGCATCTGGCGGTGGGGGCGCTGATGCTTGCCGCCGGCGTGGCTCTGACTTTCAAGTCGTACCGCTTATCGGCGCGTGCGTCCGATGACCGTTCCAGGAAAGAATTTCTCGCGGAGCAGTTTTCGTCATGAATTCGAGCACCGGGACCGCCAATATCGCGATCGTCAGCGCGAGCCGCAGAGCGGTCGATTTTTTCGAGCTGACCAAGCCGCGCATCGTCCTGATGGTTTTGATCACCGCCTTCGTTGGCTACTACGCGGGCTCGGCGAGCGTTCCCGATTACCTGCAACTCCTGCAGATGCTGCTCGGAACGGCGCTTGCCGCCGCCGGCACACTCGCGCTGAACCAGTTTCTCGAGCGCGACACCGACGCCAAAATGGACCGCACTCGGCGCCGGCCGTTGCCGGATGGCCGGGTGCAGCCCTACGACGCGCTTTGGTTCGGCGTCGCCTTGACGATGCTGGGGCTCGCTTATTTGGCGCTGGCGGTGAATTGGCTCAGCGCCGCCGTCGCCGCCGCGATCACTCTGAGTTATCTCTTGGCTTATACGCCGATGAAACGCTCGAGCTCGCTTTGCGTGCCGGTGGGCGCGGTGCCTGGCGCCTTACCGCCGGTGATTGGCTGGGTGGCTGCGCGCGGCGAATTGGCGGTCGATGCCTGGGTGCTGTTCGCCATTATGTTTCTCTGGCAGATTCCCCACACCTTGGCGATTGCCTGTCTTTACCGCGATGACTTTGCCAAGGCGGGGATTCAGTTTTTGCCGGTCATCGAGCCGGACGGCGAAAGCACGAACCGGCAAATCATTGTCCATTGTCTGGCGTTATTGGCCGTCAGTCTGTTGCCGACGTTGATCGGGCTCGCCGGTGCGGTCTATTTCTTCGCGGCATTTCTGCTTGGCATCGGCTTTCTCGGCAGCGGCGTCAGTCTGGTCATGGCGCCGACGCGCACGGGTGCGCGCCGATTATTGTTTGCATCGCTCATTTATCTTCCCGCGCTGTTGCTCGTGATGGCGTTGGATCGAGTGCCTTTATGAATTCATCGATGACCGGACCGGCAGACGCCGGCGGTTCGCGGAACCGGCGCATCGGCGCCGGCCTGGCGCTGCTGATCGCGCTGTACATCGCCGCAGTGGTGCTGTTTATTGTTGTCTACTGAAGAGCCGAGTTCTAGGCATGGCAAAAGACTCGACTGCGCGAAAATTGCCTGAAGCGCCGGTGCTCACCGAAGTCAAACGGCCGGCCTTCGGCGGCGGCGGACCGCCCGTGCCGCCGGTGCGCCCGAACACGCCGATCGGAACAAACGCGTGGCTTGGGACGGTGATGTTGCTTGGCGCCGAAGCGATGTTTTTCGCCGGATTGATGGGCGCGTTTTTGGTTTTTCGTATCGGCAGCGCCGTCTGGCCGCCGCCGTTTCAGCCGCGCTTGCCGACCGGTATCACCGGGATTAACACCCTGATTCTACTAACCAGCGCGGTGACCATGAGATGGGCGCTGCGGGCCGGCCGGCGTAACGACAGCGCCCGCCTGGTTCGGCTATTGTCGTGGACGGCGCTGCTGGGCGCGGTTTTTCTTTTGGTCCAGGGCTACGAGTGGATGCGACTGCTCCATTTCGGCCTGACGGTTTCGAGCAGCGTTTACGGCGGTCTGTTCTACACCTTGATCGGCTTACATGCGGCGCATGTGTTCGGCGCGTTGATCTGGCTGGTGGTGGTCTGGCTGAACGCGCGGCAAGGAAAGTACAGCAAGCAAAACGACACCGGCTTGCAGATCTGCAGCATGTATTGGATTTTTGTCGTAGCGCTGTGGCCGGTGCTCTATGGACTCGTGTATCTTTATTGAGTTTGGTTGACACTCCGGAATCGATGCGTTAATTTTTCAACCGTCTGTCTCCACGATGAAAAAAATTTTCTTGATCTTTCTCACCATCTCGACAGCCTTGCTGGCGCGAGCCGCGCGCTCGTTGGCTTGCGCGGTTTGTCTTGGCGGCAGCGACGGGGCCACCGACGGTTATAATGCCAGCGTGTTGTTTCTGTTGTCGACGCCTTACCTGGTCGGCGGCGCGATCGCCGGCGCGCTGATCTGGACTTACCGGCGCGCGCAGAAACGATCTGTTGAGAATGCTGACCTAGCGGTGCCAGTAGCTTGGAAACAGGAGGAGAGTGGTCGATGAGCGAAGTTGCGGCAATGCACGCGGGCGCCGAGCCCGCAGAAACGCCCTTGACGCCCGAGAGCTGGGGCAAACTCGGCATGTGGTTGTTTCTCGCCGGCGACGCGATGTCGTTTGGTTGTCTGATCGTCGGCTACGGTATTCTCCGTTACGCGAGCACGACCTGGCCGGTCCCCGCCGCGGTTCTCGGCATCAACCTGACCGCGCTCATGACGTTTTTGTTGATCGTCAGCAGTGTCACGATGGTTCTGGCGCTCGCCGCGATTCAAGAGGGGGACAAGGCGAGATTCAAAAAATTCATGGGCTTCACGATCCTCGGCGGTCTGATCTTTCTCGGCCTGCAAGCCTATGAATGGACGCACCTGATCGGCCACACCTTGCCGGAGCATAACTTGTCTTTTAGCAAGGATCTGTTCGCCACCACGTTCTTCGTTCTCACCGGGTTTCACGGCATGCACGTGACCGGCGGAGTCATTTATAATAGTTGCGTGCTCGCGGCAGTGAGCCGGGGGCGCTACGGCGCCAAGCACGTGGAGATCGCCGGCCTTTACTGGCACTTCGTCGATCTGGTGTGGATCTTGATCTTTACGTTCGTTTATTTACTGTAGCGGTCATTTTCGAGGAAAGCTCATGGCGTCAACAGCCCATTCCACTTCCCAGTACGTCAAGATTTTTTATATTCTGTTGGTGCTGACCGTGGTCGAGGTCGGCATCGTCTACATGGGGTTGCCGAAAATGTTGCTGGCCGGTTTGCTGATCATTCTGGCGGTCTGGAAAGCGGCTCTCGTGGCCTTGCACTTCATGCATCTCAAATTCGAGAAGACCACCCTGATGATGATCGCGCTTTCGCCGTTCATTCTCTGTGTGTTTTTGATTCTCATGTTGTTGCCGGACATCTTTCCGGGGTGATCTCCGCCTCCCAGCTTCCGGATCTCAACGCGGCGCTGAATTCCCTCAGCGCCGTTTTTCTTTTGACCGGGTATGGTTTTATCAAATCGAAAAATCAGCGGGCGCACCGCCGCTGCATGCTCGCCGCATTCGCCTGCTCGATCTTGTTTCTGATCTCCTATCTGATCTATCACTATCAAGTCGGCTCGGTACCATTTAAAGGACAGGGGCCAATCCGGACCGTCTATTTTACGATCCTGATCACGCACACGGTCCTGGCGACGACGGTTGTGCCGCTCGTGCTGATCACTCTAATTCGCGCTCTGCGCGAGCGCTTCGACGCGCACCGGCGCATCGCGCGCTGGACCTTTCCCATCTGGCTCTATGTCTCGGTCACCGGCGTGATCGTTTATTGGATGCTTTATTGGCTCGTGCCCTCGCGTTGACAGGGAAAAACGCTTCGCGATAGAGAGCAGGGATGGAGACGACAAAAATGACATCGATCGGTATCGTGGGTTGCGGCGCGATCGGCAGAGCGCTGATACGGGCGGTGGAGAGCGGTCAGCTTTCGGTCGGCATCGCCGGCGTGACCAGCCGCAGCGAAAGCCGGGCGCGCGAGTTTCTCTCGACGTTCGGCCGTCCGCCGGCCTATCGCTCGCTGGACGATCTGATCGCATCCGCCGACCTGATCGTGGAAGCGGCCGGCGGCGCAGTGGTGCCGGCCTTGGCCGAGCAGGTGTTCGCCGCCGGAAAAGATCTCATGGTCATCAGCGTCGGCGCGTTGCTCGATCACCCGGAGATCATCGAGAAGTCGCGCAGCAGCGGATGCCGCCTATACGTTCCCTCCGGCGCGATCGCCGGACTGGACGGCATCAAATCCGCCGTGATCGGCGCGATCACTCACGTCACCCACACGACGCGCAAGCCGCCCGCCGGCTTGGAGGGCGCGCCGTATCTGGTCGAGCGGGGAATTTCACTGGCTGGACTAAAAGAAGAGAAGGAAATTTTCTCCGGTTCGGCGCGCGCCGCCTGCCGCGGCTTTCCCGCCAACGTCAACGTCACCGCGTCGGTCAGTTTGGCGGGCATCGGCCCGGATCAAACTCGGGTGAAAATTTTTGCCGTGCCCGGGCTGGCGCGCAATTGCCACGACATCGACGTCGAAGGCGAGTTCGGCAGACTTCACGTGCATATCGAAAACGTGCCGAGCGAAAATCCCAAGACCGGGAAGCTCACTGCGCTATCGATTATTCGCGCGGTCAAGGACGCCGTCGATCCCGTGCGGATCGGCAACTAGGATGGTGGACCCGAAGTTCATTGAATAGCTTGGAGCGCCTCCGGCGTCATTTCCGCGCACGCGGAAATCCAGAATCTTTGAACCTGGATTCCGGGTCGCGCTTGCTATCGCCAGCTTGCCCGGAATGACAACTGTAATTTTTAACGAACTTCTCTGGCATTACGCTTCTCGGAGATTTCGCGCGCAAAGCATTTGTTGAGCGATGTCGAAGTGACGCAAAGGCTTACGGTTAACACTGCAAAAATTGTGAACAACTGCGATCTGATCGTCCGAATGCTTGAGCAGGCCGGAGTGCGCTGGGTTTTCGGCGTGCCGAGCGGGCCGGTGCTGCCGCTGATCGATTCGCTTCGGCGCAGCCCGGTCCAATTCGTTCTGACCGCGAGCGAGACATCGGCGGGCTTTATGGCCGCCGCAGTCGGCTACTTGACCGGCATACCCGGTGTATGCGCTTCGACGGTCGGGCCGGGCGCGACCAATCTTACCACCGGCGTCGGCTGCGCCTGGCTCGATCGCGCGCCGCTGCTCGCGATCACTTGCAACGTCGGCACCGCCTGGCTCGACCGGCGCATCCAGATGCGCATCGATCACCAGGCTTTGTTCCGGCCGCTTACCAAAGCGACGATCTCGCTCCGCGATGCTTCGGCCGGAGAAGCGCTTGGAAGCGCGCTCGCAATCGCCAGCGACGAGCCGCCCGGTCCGGTGCATCTCGATTTGCCTGAAGACATCGCGCAAGCGGCGCCGGCGGCGTTCGTCGAAACGCGCCGCGGCTCAATTTGCCTGCCGGACCGATCGCAAGAAATCACCGCCGCTCTTTCGGCCGCGCTCGGACGGGCACGACGCCCGCTCGTGGTTACGGGCTTGAGCTTCACGCGCAGCCGGGCGGCGCGAGAGTTGGTCCAACTCCTCGAGCGGCAAAATTGGCCCTTTGTCACGACCATGCACGCAAAAGGATTCCTGCCTGAAAGCCATCCCAACTGGGCGGGAGTCATCGGCCGCGCGCGCCGCAGCGACATCAAAGCTTTTACCGATCGCGCAGACCTGATCATCGCTGTCGGCTACGATCCGATCGAGATCAACTACGAAGAATGGGCCGGCAACACACCGATCGCGCATATCAGCACGGAAGCGGCGGAAGCAGGGAAGGAGCTACGCTTCGTTTGCAACCTGGCCTGCGATCTCGATGCCGCGATCGAAGCGCTCAGCGCGATCGCGCCCGTCCAGAACCGTTGGTCGAGCGACGAATGGCGGCAGCATCGTTCCGATCTGGAACAGGCGCTCCGTCCGAGCAGCGTTAGTTTCTCGGCGCATCATGTGCTTGACGGATTGCGCGGATGGTTACCTGCGGATGGCATTCTTGCTTACGACGTGGGCGCGCACACGCACCAGATCGCCACGCAATGGCGCACCGATCGCCCGCGTACCCTGCTCGCCACCAACGGTTGGTCGTCGATGGGCTACGGTATGCCGGCCGCTTACGCCGCTAGATTGGTTTTTCCGGAGCGCCGCGTCGTTGCCGTGATCGGCGACGGCGGGTTTCAGATGACCGCCGGGGAGCTCGCGCTGGCGCGGCGCTTGAATCTCGCCGTGCCGATCGTCGTGCTCAACGATGGTTGGCTCGGTCTGATGAAAATCAAGCAGGAGCGTCGAAACTATCCGCTCTCCGGAGTACGGCTGGGTGATCCCCCCGACACGCCGCCGCATTATTTTGGCGTCCCCTGCCGCGCGGCCAAGACTTCCGAGGAGCTTGGCGTCGCGCTCGAGTGGGCCTCAAGTCTCAATGGACCGAGTGTCATCGAAACCTTCATCGATGCCGAAGCCTATTCAAGCACGGTCTTTGACTGAAGGCCGCGTCGCATTTTTCCATGTCCGAAAGTTCAGCGCAGCGCGATTCAAAACGTTGGACGATCCTCGGCCTGATCTCGGTCTCGCATATCGTCGGCGCGGCGGCGCAGTACGGCATCAACACCCTGGCGCCTTTTTACAAAGATGAATTGGGGCTGTCGCGCGCTCAAGTCGGCTTGTTCTTCTCGGCTTTTTACCTGGCGATGACCGGCGCCTCGTTCGGCACCGGCTGGCTCGCCGACCGGCTCGGCGTGCGCAAGACCACACTGCTCGGCCATGTCGGCCTGGGCATCTGCATTACCGCCGCGGCGCTGTCTCCTTCGTTCGAATCGGCCAGCATCAGTTTTTTTCTCGCCGGGGTCGGTTATAGCTTTCTCAATCCGGCCTCCACGATCGGCGTGATGACGTGGTTTCATCGGGACGAACGCGCCACGGCCATGGGTATCAAACAAACCGGCGTTCCGGGCGGCGGCGTGCTCGCAGCGGTCCTGGCGCCGTCACTGGTCTTGCTTATCGGTTGGCGCGGCTCGCTGGCCGCGCTGGGCATCATCAATTTCGCTTTCGGCTTTTTGTTCTCGCTTTTGTGGCGCGAACCTGTAACCGCTTCGATCGAGGCGGAACCGGCAAGGAACACCGACGCCAACCGTCCGCCCCTGAAAGTCTGGGCATTGTTACCGGTCAGTTGCGCGACCGGGATCTATCTGATCGGTCAGCTGGTGCTGATTACGTACGTACCGCTCTACCTGAAAGACGTCATGGGTTATACCTCTTACGCGGCGAGCCAGGCTCTGGCCTTGACCCAGGCGGGCGCCATGTTCGGGCGAGTCGGTTGGGGCGTGGCGAGCGACCGCCTATTCGGCGGCCGGCGCAAGATCGTCTTGATCGTGATCGGCTTGCTATCGTTGGTCTTGATCGGCACTCTAAGTTTAATGGACCGGGAATCTTCAGCTTTTCTATTGATGCCGATTCTTTTTCTCGCCGGCGTATCGCTCGTCGGCTATCAAGGCGTTTCGTACGCGTTGATCGGTGAAATTTCCGGCAAGGCGAGAACCGGCGCCGGTCTCGGTATGATGATCACGATCAATGCCGCCGCGGCGACGGTGGGAACGCCGGTGTTCGGCTACATCGTCGATCGCACCGGCTCGTACGCGTTCGCGTGGCAAATCCTCGCCGCTACCGTCGCGATCGGGATCGTCGCGGTCGCCTTCCTGCTCAAAGAACCCAGGCGAGAGCCGTAACTGTTTTGCTTTCGTCGCGGCGGTGCTACGCTCAAATTACCGCCAGATTCGGCGCTACCGATCGGAGGTCCAATGGTCGATCCAGGCTTTCGTACCGAACGCGACTCCATGGGCGAAGTCAAAGTGCCGAAGGCTGCCTACTACGGCGCGCAAACCCAGCGCGCGCTCGAAAATTTTCCCATCAGCGGCATCGGCTTTCCACCGCCATTCATTCACGCCCTCGGTTGGATCAAGCTCTGCGCGGCCGCAGCCAATGAAGAGCTCGGCTTGCTCGAAGCGCGTCTCGCCACCGCGATTCGTCAAGCGGCGCAGGAGGTGATCGACGGTAAGCTCGACCGCGAGTTCGTGGTCGATATCTTCCAAACCGGCTCGGGCACCTCGACCAACATGAACGCCAACGAGGTGATCGCCAATCGCGCGCTGGAAATTCTAAAAAAGCCGCGCGGCAGCAAAGAGGTTCATGCCAACGATCACGTCAACATGTGCCAGTCGAGTAACGACGTGATTCCCGCCGCGCTGCACTGCGCGGCGCGGATTGCCATCGAGCGCGAGCTCCTGCCGGCGCTGGCGAAATTGCATGCGGCGCTGCAGCGCAAAGCCGCGGAATTCGATGACGTGATCAAGATCGGCCGCACGCACCTGGCGGATGCCACGCCGATCCGCCTCGGCCAGGAATTCGGCGGCTATGCGCGCCAGATCGCATTGAGTATCGAGCGCATTAAAACAGCCAGCCTCGGGTTGGAGGAATTGCCCTTGGGCGGCACCGCCATCGGCACCGGCATCAATGCTCATCCCGAGTTCGCCCGGAGAGCAATCGCCAAACTTTCCGAGTTGACCGGTCTGCAGTTTCGCGAAGCGGAGAATCATTTCGAAGCTCAGGCAGCCAGAGACGCCGCCGTGCAGGTGAGCGGCAGCTTGAAGACGCTCGCCGTCAGTTTGAGCAAGATTGCCAATGATCTTCGCTGGCTTGCCTCCGGCCCGCGTTGCGGCATCGGCGAGATCATTCTTCCCGATCTGCAGCCCGGTTCGTCGATCATGCCGGGAAAAGTCAACCCGGTGTTGTGCGAGTCGGTGCTCCAGGTCGCGGCCCACGTGATCGGCTGCGATGCCACGATCACTCTGTGCGGCCAGGCGGGCAACTTCGAGCTCAATACGATGATGCCGATCATGAGCCTGCGCTTGCTCGAAGCGATTCAGTTCAGCGCCAACGTCGTGAACCTGTTCAGTGACAAATGTATCGACGGCATTGTCGCCGACCGGGCGCGCTGCCAGGAGATGATCGAGCGCAGCCTGGCGATGGTCACCGCTTTGGCGCCGGTGATCGGCTACGAGAGCGCCGCCAAGATCGCCCAGGAAGCGTTAGCGACCGGCCGGACCGTCCGCGAAGTGGCGCAGGAAAAGAACCTGATCGCGGAACGGGAATTGGACAAGCTGCTCGACCCGTGGGGCATGACCGAGCCCGGTGTTCCGGGGAGGAACTAAAAAAGATAAATCATGATTTATTTTGCAAGTAAGGGTTCTCGCAGACAATCGGCTTCGTGAGGAAACGATGATGCGCACGCTCCTGCTTTTCGCCGTTTTAGTGTTCAGTTTGACATCGGGCGCGCCTGTGCTCAGCGCGGCAACCGAAAGATCGCGGTCGGCGCTCCCGGAAGAATTGGTCGACGCCTGGGAGCGCCTGCAGCGCGCGCTGCAGGATTGGAGCGGGCAGCTGCGCGAGCGTTTTGGCTCTCGCGATGCGCGCGAGGACCGGCCCGTGATAACCCAGCTGTTGAACGACAAAGAGTATCTTCGCCTTTCTCCGGAACAGGTGAAAAAGCTCGAGCAGTTGCGCGACAATTATCAACGCCTGAGCATCCGCAACGACGCCGATGCGCGGCTGGTCGAGTTGGACATCGCTGCTCTGCTCGATGCGCCGACGGTCGACGTCTCGAAAGTCGAAGCGAAGATTCGCGAGGCGGAAAAGTTGCGAGCGGATTTACGAATCGCCCGCGTGCGCGCGATCGAGCAAGCCAAAGCGGTGCTGACGCCGGAGCAGCGCAAGAAATTCGACGATGCCGGCGCGGCGCGACTGCCGCGCGGCAGTCAAAATCCTTCCGCTACGGAACGAGAACGATCTTCCCGGTAGTTTTTCGGCTTTCCAACAGGCGCTGTGCCTCGGCGGCTTGGCTCAGTGAGCAAACCTTGTCGATGCGCAGTTTTAGCTTGCCCGACGCGCTCCAGCCAAACAGATCTCCGGCGCGTTGCAAAAGCTCGGCGCGGTCGAGCGTGTAATGGGCCAAGGTGGGGCGGGTGAGGAAGAGCGAGCCCTTGGCGGCCAGTTTGCCCGGGTCGAGGGGCGGCACGGGCCCGCTCGACTGGCCGAAGAGCACCAGATAGCCGCGCGGGCGCAGGCAATCGAGGCTCTTTTCAAAAGTGGTCGCGCCGACCGAATCGTAGACGACGTGAACGCCCTTGCCGCCAGTGAGTTTTTTTACTTCGGTGAGAAAGTCGGACTGGGTGTAAAGAATCACTTCGTCGGCGCCGGCCGCTTTCGCCAGTTGCGCCTTGGCTTCGGTGGATACCGTGCCGATCACGCGCGCGCCGCGCATCTTGGCGATCTGCACCAGCAGCAAGCCGGTGCCGCCGGCCGCGGCATGAACCAGGGCGGTCTCGCCGTCTTTCAGGGCATAGGAGCTGTGGGTGAGATAGTGCGCGGTCATGCCTTGAAGCATCAGCGCCGCGGCGGACTGGCTATCGACGTCCGCCGGCCGCGGCACCAGCTTTGCCGCCGGCACGAGCGCGTACTCCGCATAGGATCCGAGAATCATCGCATAGGCGACGCGCTCGCCTTTCTCCACTTCGGTGACATTCTCACCAATCGCGTCGACCACGCCTGCGCCTTCCATGCCCAAGGTAAAAGGCGTCTTCAGCGGGTAGAGCCCGGTGCGCTGATAAATGTCGATGAAGTTGACGCCGATCGCTTCGATCTTGACGCGCGCTTCGCCCGCCTGGGGTTCCGGCACGGCGATATCTTCAATGGCCAGGACTTCAGCGCCGCCGTAATCGTGAACTCGTACTGCTTTCATCGGAACGGTTCCTCAGCCGCATTCTGCTTATCGCTTTACCAAAAGAAATTCAATTCGGCGGGCTTTCTAGAGCCGCACGATCACGATTCCCACGACCACGAACACGGCAGTTCTCACCGACACGATCACGATTCCCACGAGCACGCGCACGATTTCGAGCCACGATGATCACCGTGCCGAGCCGAATACTTTGGCGAGCACTAAATGAGTCGGCAAGTAAATCACCAGTGGAAACATCAGAATTAAAAATGCGAGGAACCATGGCCCGGCTACTCGAGTCTGCGGCCTCTCACCGAACCCGTAAACCCAATTCACGTTGCGCTGCGGGTCGCTGAAGAAATACGAGAGCGGCAACACGACCGCGGCGAGAAGGGTTTGCGCGAGCAATGCGTTGGGATCATAACCGAGCCGGTGCACCATCCAGATAAGCATCACCGGCAAGCCGACGTGAAATAATGAAAGCGCGCGGAGAAATAGCGGAAGGCCACGGTCGAACATATAGGCGCTAAGTCCCAACCATGATGAGCCGGTCGTCAATCGAACAAAAAAATCGACGTTCCACGCCAATTCCGGTAAAGCGACCCCGAGCGCCATCATGCTGGCGAGCAGCGGGCTTTCCAACCAAAGTGCAGGCACGGCAACGAGCAATGCGATGTCAGAGAACCAGAGAAAATTGGCGGGTCCATAGCGCCGCCAGTAAATCGGCACGATCAGACAGACAAACAGGGTATACGCAATCTTGAGCCAGAGCGGAATCACAACCCCTACTCTTGGCGCATCGAGAGAGCACCGCAAAACGGCTCTCGAACTGAGGCCAGCTCTCCCGATTCACGCCGTCGCCCGTCCTATGACACGATCAGCAACAAGTCAACGGTTTTTGCTGGCGGTGAATTTTTTAACCCTTCTGTGATTCAGGCCGTTCAAAAAGGTCTCAGATGCGAGGCGCGCGAGAAATCGACGAGCGGAGGCGT
>Ga0210113_1000132_pt1 | contig 16881 bp, 11 predicted proteins | sample MayberryNW_Catta_5_FD_185523 | JGI IMG/M metagenome (GOLD analysis project Ga0210113, IMG submission 185523) | Wetland microbial communities from San Francisco Bay, California, USA, that impact long-term carbon sequestration -... | ecosystem: Environmental > Aquatic > Marine > Wetlands ...
GAGGAGCAGGTCGAGCTGCTGACCCCGCTGGGCCAGCTCGGCCACCTGGTCGGGGACCGTGGGGTCGACGGTGACCTTGGCCTGCAGGGTCAGCAGCTCGACCTGCTCCTCGACCGCGTGCAGCCGGTCGGCGAGGTCGCGGCGCAGCGCGTCGCGCGACGGGTCGTCGAGCTGGCTGCGCAGCATCTCGGCCTGCTCGCGCAGCTGCCGGTTCTTCAGGTAGAGCTCGACGAAGACCGACACCTTGGCCCGCAGCACCCACGGGTCGAACGGCTTGGCCAGGTAGTCGACCGCGCCGGCCGAGTAGCCGCGGAAGGCGTGCTGCGGCTCCCGGTTGATGGCGGTCAGGAAGATGATCGGGATGTCGCGGGTGCGCTCGCGCCGCTTGATGTGCGAGGCGGTCTCGAAGCCGTCCATGCCCGGCATCTGCACGTCGAGCAGGATCACCGCGTAGTCCTCGGCGAGCAGCGCCTTGAGGGCCTCCTCTCCGGAGCCGGCACGGACGAGGGTCTGGTCGAGCGAGGACAGGATCGCTTCGAGCGCGAGGAGGTTCTCCGGCCGGTCGTCGACCAGCAGGATGTTGGCCCGCGCGGCGCCGGCAGCGGTCACGACGGCGACCCGACGAGGGCGGCGACCTGCGCCCCGAGGACGGCCACCGGCGCGACCGCGTCGACCGCCCCGGTGGCGATCGCGGCGCGGGGCATGGCGCCGCGGTCCGCCTCGTCCGGGTCCTGGACCAGGGTGCGCCCGCCGGCCCGGTGCACGGCGGCGATCCCGCGCGCCCCGTCGCGACCGAGACCGGAGAGGAGGACGGCCACGAGGGCGTCACCGTGCTCGTCGGCCGCGGACTCGAAGACCAGGTCCAGCGAGGGACGGCTGTGGTTGACGTGCTCCTCCACCGACAGTGACACGGAGCCTCCTTCGACGAGCACATGGTAGTCGGGCGGCGCGAGGTGAACGGTGCCCGCAGTCAGCTCGTCCTTGTCCCCGACCTCGCGCACCGGGTGACCGGCGTCGCGCTCCAGCACCCGCTCGAGCACGGTGGCCTCGGAGCTGCGCGACCGGTGCAGCACGAGCAGCACCGGCACCGGCAGCGGCGCCGGCACCGCGCGCAGCAGCTCGGTGGCGGCCGCGGCACCGCCCCATGAGCCGCCCACGACGACGAGCCGCACGCGGCGTGCGGGCGGCTGCCCGGCCGGCGCTGTCACGGGCGCTTCCGGTAGATGCGCTCGAGGTCGTCGACGACGTCGAAGCGCTCCCCCGCCCCGCTGTGCGCGAGCGTCTCCTTCCGGCCCAGCGCGAGCACCCCGAACGGAGCCAGGCTGTCGAGGAACAGCCGGTGCACGTGCTCCTGGAGGGTCCGGTCGAAGTAGATGAGCACGTTGCGGCAGACGACGACGTGGAACTCGTTGAACGATCGGTCGGACACCAGGTTGTGGGCGGCGAAGACGATGTTCTCCGAGAGCGAGCGGTCGAGCTGGGCCCGGCCGTACGCCGCTCGGTAGTAGTCGGAGAACGACCGCGACCCACCGGCCGCCAGGTAGTTCTCGGTGAACTCCTGCATCTTGGCGAGCGGGTAGATGCCCTCGGCGGCGGTGGCGAGGACCGCTTCGTTGATGTCGGTGGCGTAGATGCGGGACCGGTCGTAGAGGCCGACCTCGCGCAGCAGGATCGCGAGCGAGTACGTCTCCTCGCCGGTCGAGCAGCCGGCGTTCCAGATCCGGAGGAAGGGATACGTCCGCAGCGAGGGCACCACGTGCTGCCTGAACGAGGCGAAGAACCCGGGGTCTCGGAACATCGACGTGACGTTGATGGACAGGTCGAGCAGCAGCCGCTCCATGGCCGACCGGTCGTGCAGGACCCGCTCCTGCAGGCCGCTGATGGTGTGCAGCCCCTCGGCGTGGACCCGACGCCAGAGCCGTCGGCGCAGCGACGCCTTCGCGTAGTTCCGGAAGTCGAAGCCGTAGTGCTGGTAGACGCCCTCGAGGAGCAGGGCGATCTCCACGGTTTCGCGCTCGGAGTCGGCTCGCCCGGGCATCTAGCGGTAGAGCCAGACCCGCATGAGCGACAGCAGCTGGTCGACGTCGACCGGCTTCGTCACGTAGTCGGAGGCGCCGGCCGCGATGCTCTTCTCCCGGTCGCCCTTCATCGCCTTCGCGGTGAGAGCGATGATCGGCAGCCGGGCGAACCGGGTGGTGGCCCGGATCGCCTCGGTCGTGGCGTAGCCGTCCATCTCCGGCATCATGATGTCCATCAGGACCAGGTCGACGTCGGGGTTCTGCTCGAGCGTGTCGATGCCCTCGCGACCGTTCTCGGCGTAGACCACGACCATGCCGTGGCGCTCGAGCGCGCTGGTGAGCGCGAAGACGTTGCGCACGTCGTCGTCCACGATGAGCACCTTCTTGCCCTCGAACACGGCGTCGTCGTCGCGCAGGTGCTCGATCATCCGACGCCGGGACGCGGGCATCTGCGCCTCGACCCGGTGCAGGAACAGCGCCGTCTCGTCGAGCAGCCGTTCCGGGGAGCGCGCGTCCTTGACGATGATGGTCTCGGCGTAGCGCCGCAGCCGTGTCTCCTCGCGCCGGGTCAGGTCCTGGCCGGTGTAAACGATGACCGGCAGGGTGCGCAGGTCGGCCCGCTTCTTCATCCGCTCGAGCAGCGTGAAGCCGCTCGTGCCGCCGAGCTTGAGGTCGAGGACCATCGCGTCGAAGCGTCCCTCGTCGAGGGCCGCCACTGCCGCCTCCGCGCTGTCGACACCGACCACCTCGACCTCGTCGCCCGTCCCGATCAGCTCGATGATCGCGGCGCGCTCGGTCTCGTCGTCCTCCACCACGAGCAGCCGGCGGACCCGGCGGTCCAGGAAGGAGGCCATCTCCGCCAGCCCCTCGGCCAGCGTCTCCGCGGTCACCGGGGTCTCGAGCACCGCGAGTGCCCCGGCCTGCATGGCGCGGCGGCGGCGCTCGGCAGCGGCCGCGGCGTCGGCGTCGGCTCCGGCCTCGCCGTCCGGGGCAGGCTCGACGACGTGCACCGGGATGTGGCGGGTCTCGGGCGACTGCTTCGCCGCCTCGAGCAGCGGCGTGCCGGCCGCGGTCACCTGGTCGAGCCCGAGGACCATCGCGTCCGGCGCCAGCTCGCGCAGGGCGGTCAGCGCTCGGTCCGCGTCCTGGGTCACCACGGCCTTGAACCCGCGGCGCCGGGCCTCGGCTACCGCCAGCTCGGCCGTGCCCGCGTCGGCCAGTGCCACCAGCAGCAGCCGGTCGTCGGGCTGCAGGTCGTGCCGGTCGTCCTCGACGCCCGCGTCGCCGAGGAGGGCGGGCGCCACCGGCGGTCCCGCGACGACGAGGTCGTCGGTGGGCGTGCTCGGCGCGGGGAACGCGACCTCGACGGCGGGCCCGGTCGTGCCGGGCGCGCTGCCCGCTCCGGACGCGACCCGGTCCGGCGCGACGGCCGCGTCGACGGTGCCGGCGGTCGGGTCGGCCAGCCCGGCAGCGAACGCGTTGACCGGCAGGAAGAGCGTGAACGTGCTGCCTTCGCCGACCCTGCTGCCGGCGTGGATCTCGCCACCGAGCAGGCGGGCGATCTCACGGCTGATGGACAGGCCCAGGCCGGTGCCGCCGTAGCTGCGGCTGGTGGTGCCGTCGGCCTGCTGGAAGGCCTCGAAGATGATCCGCAGCTTTTCCTCGGGGATGCCGATGCCGGTGTCGACCACGGAGAACGCGATGACGTCGTCACGGCCCTGCAGCCGCGGGTCGACGAAGCGCTCACCGGCCGCGGGCCGGACGACCAGCCGCACCTCGCCCTCCTCGGTGAACTTCACCGCGTTGGACACCAGGTTCCGCAGGACCTGCTGCAGCCGGTGCTCGTCGGTGTGCACGGCGGGCGGCAGCCCCGGCGCGAGGGACACCGAGAAGCCCAGCGACTTCTCCGACGTGAGCGGACGGAAGGTCTCGTCCAGGTAGCCGACCACCTGGTCCAGCGCGACGTCGCCCGGGTGGACGTCCATCCGGCCGGCCTCGACCTTCGACAGGTCGAGGATGTCGTTGATCAGCTGGAGCAGGTCGGCACCGGCGTTGTGGATGGTGCGGGCGAAGTCGACCTGCTTGCCGGTCAGGTTGCCGTCGGGGTTGTCGGAGAGCAGCCGGGCCAGGATCAGCAGGCTGTTCAGCGGCGTGCGCAGCTCGTGGGACATGTTCGCGAGGAACTCCGACTTGTAGCGGCTGGACAGCGCCAGCTGCTCGGCCCGCTCCTCCAGCGCGCGCCGGGCCTCCTCGATCTCGCTGTTCTTGATCTCGATCGCCGAGTTCTGGTCGGCGAGGAGCGCCGCCTTCTCCTCCAGCTCGGCGTTGGACTGCTGCAGCTCCTCCTGCTGGGTCTGCAGCAGCTCCTCGCTCGCCTTGAGGGACGCCGCCTGCTGCTCGAGCTCCGCGTTGGACATGCGCAGCTCCTCCTGCTGCGCCTGGAGCTCGGCCTGCTTCTCCTGCAGCTCGGCGGCGAGCCGCTGCGACTCGAGCAGCAGCTCCTCGGTGCGCGAGCTGGCGAGGATCGCGTTGAGCGAGACGCCGATCAGCTCCATCAGCTGGTCGAAGAACGCCAGGTGCACGGCGGTGAACGGGGTCAGGGACCCGAGCTCGATGACGCCGAGCACCTGGCCCTCGAAGAGCACCGGCAGCACGATGACGTTGACCGGGCTGGCCTCGCCGAGCCCGGACGAGACCTTGATGTAGTCCGACGGCGCCTGCGAAATCAGGATCGGCTTGCGCTCGAGGGCGGCCTGGCCGACCAGCGCCTCCCCGATCTTGAAGTGGTTGGACACCGTCTTGCGGGCCTTGTAGCCGTACGTCGCCACGAGCCGCAGCTGCTCGTCGTCGCCCTCCCCCTCCGCCAGGAAGAAGGCACCGTGCTGCGCGTTGACGGACGGCGTCAGCTCACGCATGACGACGTCGGTGACGTCCATGAGGTCCCGCCGGCCCTGCACCAGGCCGGTGATGCGGGCGAGGTTGCTCTTGAGCCAGTCCTGCTCCTCGTTGGCCTGCGTGGTCTCCCGCAGGTTGGCGATCATCTGGTTGATGTTGTCCTTCAGCTCGGCCACCTCTCCGGAGGCCTCCACGGCGACCTGACGCGTGAGGTCGCCGCGGGTGACCGCGGTGGAGACCTCGGCGATCGCGCGCAGCTGGATGGTCAGGGTGCTGGCCAGCTGGTTGACGTTCTCGGTCAGCTTTTTCCAGGTCCCGGAGACCCCCTCGACCTCGGCCTGACCGCCGAGCTTGCCCTCGGTGCCCACCTCGCGGGCCACTCGGGTCACCTCGTCGGCGAAGGCCGACAGCTGGTCGACCATCGTGTTGATCGTCGTCTTGAGCTCGAGGATCTCGCCGCGGGCGTCGACGTCGATCTTCTTCGAGAGGTCGCCGTTGGCGACGGCCGTGGTGACGAGGGCGATCGACCGGACCTGGCTGGTCAGGTTGTCGGCCATGCCGTTGACGTTGTCGGTGAGGTCCTTCCAGGTGCCGGCGACGTTGGGCACCTGGGCCCGGCCGCCGAGGCGGCCGTCGGTGCCGACCTCGCGGGCCACCCGGGTGACCTCGTCGGCGAACGCCGACAGGGTGTCGACCATCGTGTTGATGGTCTGGGCGAGCGCGGCCACCTCGCCCTTGGCCTCGACGCTGATCTTCTGGCTCAGGTCTCCGCGCGCGACGGCGGTGGACACGGTGGCGATCGAGCGGACCTGGCCGGTCAGGTTGCTCGCCATGCCGTTGACGTTGTCGGTGAGGTCCTTCCAGGTGCCCGCGACGCCACGGACCAGGGCCTGGCCGCCGAGGACGCCCTCGGTGCCGACCTCGCGGGCCACCCGGGTCACCTCGTCGGCGAACCCGGAGAGCTGGTCGACCATCGTGTTGATCGTGTTCTTCAGCTCCAGGATCTCGCCGCGCGCGTCGACGGTGATCTTCTGGGTCAGGTCGCCCCGGGCGACCGCCGTGGTCACCTGCGCGATGTTGCGCACCTGGCTGGTCAGGTTGTCCGCCATGAAGTTGACGTTGTCGGTCAGGTCCTTCCAGGTGCCGGCGACGCCCTTGACGTCGGCCTGACCACCCAGCCGGCCCTCGGTCCCGACCTCGCGGGCCACCCGGGTGACCTCGTCGGCGAAGGCCCGCAGGGTGTCGACCATCGTGTTGATGGTGTCGGCGAGCGCGGCGACCTCGCCCTTGGCCTCGACGCTGATCTTCTGGCTCAGGTCGCCGCGTGCCACGGCTGTCGAGACCGCGGCGATCGAGCGCACCTGGCCGGTCAGGTTGCCCGCCATGCCGTTGACGTTGTCGGTGAGGTCCTTCCAGGTGCCGGAGACGCCGGGCACCTCCGCCTGGCCGCCGAGGACGCCCTCGGTGCCGACCTCGCGGGCCACCCGGGTCACCTCGTCGGCGAAGGACGACAGCTGGTCGACCATCGTGTTGATCGTGTTCTTCAGCTCCAGGATCTCGCCGCGCGCGTCGACGGTGATCTTCTGGGTCAGGTCGCCCCGGGCGACCGCGGTGGTCACCTGCGCGATGTTGCGCACCTGGCTGGTCAGGGAGCCGGCCATGAAGTTCACGTTGTCGGTCAGGTCGCGCCAGGTGCCGCTGACGCCGGGCACCTCGGCCTGGCCACCCAGCCGGCCCTCGCCGCCGGCCTCGCGGGCGACGCGGGTCACCTCGGAGGCGAAGGACGAGAGCTGGTCGACCATCGTGTTGATCGTGCTCTTGAGCTCGAACAGCTCGCCCTTCACGTCGACGGTGATCTTCTGGCTCAGGTCACCCCGGGCGACCGCGGTGGTCACCTGCGCGATGTTGCGCACCTGGCTGGTCAGCGAGCCGGCCATGAAGTTCACCGAGTCGGTGAGGTCCTTCCAGGTGCCGGAGACGCCGGCGACCTGCGCCTGCCCGCCGAGCTTGCCCTCGCTGCCCACCTCGCGGGCCACCCGGGTGACCTCCGAGGCGAAGGACGACAGCTGGTCGACCATCGTGTTGATCGTGCTCTTGAGCTCGAACAGCTCGCCCTTGACGTCGACCGTGATCTTGCGCGAGAGGTCGCCGTTGGCGACCGCGGTGGTGACCTGGGCGATGTCGCGGACCTGGCCGGTGAGGTTGCTCGCCATCGAGTTCACCGAGTCGGTGAGGTCCTTCCAGGTGCCGGAGACGCCGGCGACCTGTGCCTGCCCGCCGAGCTTGCCCTCGGTGCCGACCTCGCGGGCGACCCGGGTGACCTCGTCGGCGAAGGACCCGAGCGTGTCGGTCATCGTGTTGATGGTCTCGGTCAGCTCGGCGACCTCGCCGCGGGCCGTGACGGTGATCTTCTGGGTGAGGTCCCCGCGGGCGACCGCCCGCGCGACCGTCGAGATGCCCCGGACCTGGTCGGTGAGGTTGCTCGCCATGACGTTGACCGAGTCGGTGAGGTCGCGCCAGGTGCCGCTCACGCCCTTGACGTCGGCCTGCCCGCCGAGGCTGCCGTCCGTGCCGACCTCGCGCGCCACGCGGGTCACCTCGTCGGCGAACGACGAGAGCTGGTCGACCATGCGGTTGACCGTCTGCTTGAGCTCGAGCACCTCGCCCTGGACGTCGACCGTGACCTTGCGCGACAGGTCGCCGTTGGCGACGGCGGTGGTGACGAGACCGATGTCGCGCACCTGCGCGGTGAGCCGGCTGGCCATGGAGTTGACCGAGTCGGTGAGGTCCTTCCAGCTGCCGGAGACGCCGCGGACCTTGGCCTGCCCGCCGAGCTTGCCCTCGGTGCCGACCTCGCGAGCGACCCGGGTGACCTCGACGTTGAACAGCGAGAGCTGGTCGACCATCCCGTTGACCGTGCGCCCGATGCGCAGGAACTCGCCGCGCAGCGGCGCGTCGCTGGTGCGCAGCTCGATCTTCTGCGACAGGTCGCCTTCGGCGACCGCCTCGATGACCCTGGCCACCTCGGTGACCGGCCGCACCAGGTCGTCGACCAGCGCGTTGGCGTCCTCGATGCAACCGGCCCACGCCCCCTGTGCCCCGGCCGGCTCGATGCGCTCGTGCAGCTTGCCCTCACGTCCGACCGCGCGCCGGACCCGCCGCAGCTCGGCCGCCAAGTGGCTGTTGCGGTCGGCGACCTCGTTGAACGCCCGCGCCAGGTCCAGGGCGATCCCGTCGCCCGTCTCGGGCAGCCGGCGGCGGAAGGTACCGGTGCCCAGGTCCTCGAGTGCGGTGAGCAGGCGGCGGGCCGCCGCCTGGTCCAGGGTCCCTGCAGCCATCGGCCCTCCCGGAGCACCGGACGGGGGCCTGGCGGCCCCCGAAGCGGCGCAAGTCTGTCACCATGTGTGCGCTCCCGTCCCCCACCCGAGCGGGGAAATGTGACGACCCATCCCGTCCGGGCGAGCGCGCGGAACGCCGTGACGCTGCCCCCTGCGGAACCGTCCGTCGCGGCGGCGCGCGGGATGGTCGCGGCGGCACTCGAGGAGTGGGCGGCGGAGGAGCTGACCGACGACGCGACGCTGCTCGTCAGCGAGCTCGCGACGAACGCGGTGCTGCACGCCGGGACCGACTTCGAGGTGGCTGCCCAGCTGCTCGGGGACTCCGTGGAGGTTTCGGTCACCGACCACCACCCGACGCGCACGCTGCCTCAACCTGCCCCGTCGGTGGACGAGGAGATGGAGGGCGGCCGCGGGCTCTTCCTGACCTCCGCGCTCGCGCAGATGTGGGGCGTGGACTACACCTCCACCAGCAAGCGGGTCTGGTTCCGGCTGGCGCTGCCCGTCGGCGCCGTGCCTGCACCGCGCACGACCGCCCCGGCCGTCGACGACGCCGGCATGGTGCCCGGTGTGGGGACGGTGCGGCTCGACCCGGACGGCGTCGTGTCCTGGGCCGACGACACCGCCGCCGGACTGCTCGGCCGGACGACGGGCGCGGACCTGGTCGGCGAGCGCTGGCTGTCGCTGTGCGAGCCGGACGAGGTGGCCACGGTCGTCGCCGCCTCGGCAGCCGCGCGGTGGCAGGGGTCCTACCCGGTGCTGCTGCCCGACGGCGGCGCGCGCCGGGTCCAGGTCCGCCACGTCCGCACCGCCAACGGCCCCGACGGGCTGCCGGGCACCGTCGTCGTCCTGGTCGACCACCGCCTGCGAGCGCTGCTCGCCGACGTCCCCGGCGGCTCCCGGCCCACCGCGGCGACGGCGTCCACGCTCCCCGCCGGCCCGTTCGCGCTCTCGCCCGAGTCGCTGGTCCGGCTCGAGCTCGGCGACCTGCTGCAGCGGACCGCGACGTGGGCGCGCGAGTCGCTCGGCGGCGACGGGGCCTATGCCGTGCTGGTGTCCGGTGACGACGACGCGCTCGAGGTGCGGGCGCTCGTCGGGCTGCCGCCGCCAGGCCCGTTGGTGCCCGACGGCGCGGCGCACGGGGTCGCGGCGCGGGTCGCCCGGGACCTGATGCCGGTGGTGCACGAGGACCTCGGCGACACCTACGACGCCGACCCGGACTCCCGGTCCGGCACCGAGGGCTGGCTGCGCGCGGCCGGCGTGCGATCGCTGGTCGCGGTCCCGGTGCTCGCGGAGGGCCGCTCGATCGGGTCGGTCGGCGTCACGTCGCACCAGCCGTCCGCGTTCGGCAGCGAGGCGGGCGCCACCCTGCAGCGGGCGGTCGACGCGGTGGCCCTCGCGGTGCAGAGCGCGCGGGTCACCGAGATCGAGCGTCGGCGGCACGGCTGGCTGGGCTTCCTGGCCGAGGCCGGCGAGCTGCTGGCCGGAACCCTCGACCCCGAGATGGCGCTGGCCCTGGTGGCCCAGCTGGCGACACCGCGGCTCGGACCCTGGTCGGCGGTGCACCTCGTCGACGAGTCCGGCCGGAGCGCCCTGGCGACCGCCTGGCACGAGGACGAGGAGCGGCTGGCCGACCTGAGGGCGTACCTCGAGGCCGTCCCGCCGCCGGAGCCCCCCGCTCGCGGCTCGGCGCGCTGGCTGCCACGGCCGGCAGGTGACCTGCCTGCCGGCGCTGCCGCGATCGCCGCAGCGGGCGGGCGGGTCGCCCCGCTGGTGGCCCGCGGCCGCACGCTCGGGACGCTGGCCGTCGGCCAGCCCGAGTCGACCCGCGAGATGCACCTCCTCGGCGACCTGGCCCCGCGGGCGGCGCTCGCACTGGACAACGCGCTGCTCTACGCCGAGCGCACGGCTGCCAGCAGGGCCTTGCAGAGGAGCCTGCTGCCCCCGGAGCTGCCGGAGCTGCCCGGCGTCGACGTGGGCGTCGTCTACGAGGCCTCGGGGCGCGGCAACGAGGTGGGCGGCGACTTCTACGACGTGTTCGCGCTGGACCCCTTCGCACCCGGGCCTGACCTACGACTCGGCCGGTTCGCCTTCGCCGTCGGCGACGTCTGCGGCAAGGGGCCGGAGGCCGCGGCCGTCACCGGGCTGGCCCGGACCACGCTGCGGCTGCTCGGCCGCCGCGGCGAGGACATCCCCGAGGTGCTGGCCGACCTCAACGACGCCCTGCTCGCCGAGGGCCGTCGGACCCGCTTCGTGACGCTCGTCTACGGCGAGGCGACCCCGCGCCCGGACGGCGGCCTCGACGTGCGGATCGCGTCGGCCGGGCACCCGGCGCCGGTGCTGCTGCACGCCGACGGCACGACGACACCGGTCGGGCGGGCCGGCGACCTGCTCGGCGTCTTCGAGAAGCCCGAGACACGGGTCGACGTCCTCCGGATCGAGCCGGGCGACACCCTGGTCTGCTTCACCGACGGAGTCACCGAGCGCCGCGACGGCTCCACGAGTGGCCGGATGCTGGGCGAGGAGGGGGTGCGGGCGGTGCTGGCCGGGTCACAGGACCTCGATGCCGCCGGTGTGGCCCGGCGGCTGGGCCGGGCGGTCGCGGACTTCGCGTCGACCCCGGCGCGCGACGACGTGGCGGTGCTGGCGCTGCGCGCGGTCAGACCTCGACGACCAGAGGGATGATCATCGGTCGCCGCCGGTAGGTGTCGCTCACCCAGCGGCCGACGGTGCGGCGGACCAGCTGCTCGAGCTGACGGGTGTCGCCGATGCCCTCGGCGCCGGCGCGCTCCAGTGCGTCCTCGATCCTGGCCCGTACGTCGTCGAAGACCGAGTCGTCCTCGGCGAAGCCACGGGCGTGGATCTCCGGCCCGCCGGAGACCTTGCCGGTCACCGAGTCGACGACCACGACCACCGAGATGAAGCCCTCGTCGCGCAGGATGCGGCGGTCCTTGAGCGAGGCGTCGGTGACGTCGCCGACGCTGGACCCGTCGACGTAGACGTAGCCGCAGGGCACCGTGCCCACGATGCCGGCCCGGCCGTCGACCAGGTCGACGACGACCCCGTCCTCGGCGAGCACGGTGCGGTCGCGGGGCACACCGGTGAGGACCGCGAGGTCGGCGTTGGCGCGCAGGTGCCGCCACTCGCCGTGGACCGGCATCACGTTGCTCGGGCGGACGATGTTGTAGACGTAGAGCAGCTCACCGGCGGACGCGTGGCCGGACACGTGGACCAGGGCGTTGGCCCTGTGCACGACCCTGGCGCCCCAGCGGGACAGACCGTTGATGACCCGGTAGACCGGGTTCTCGTTGCCCGGGATGAGCGACGACGCGAGGATCACCGTGTCGCCCTGGCCGATGCGGATCGGGTGGTCCCGGTTGGCGATGCGGGACAGGGCCGACATCGGCTCGCCCTGCGACCCGGTGCAGACGAGCACGATCTGGTCGTCCGGCAGGTCGTCGAGCGCCTTGACGTCGACGACCAGGCCGCCGGGTACGTCGAGGTAGCCGAGGTCGCGGGCCACCCCCATGTTGCGCACCATCGACCGCCCGACGAACGCCACCTTGCGGCGGTGCTTCACCGCGGCGTCGAGCACCTGCTGCACCCGGTGCACGTGGCTGGCGAAGGACGCGACGATGACCCGCTTCCGCGCCTCGGCGAACACCCGGTCGAGGACCGGGGTGATGTCGCGCTCCGGCGTGGTGAAGCCGGGGACCTCGGCGTTGGTGGAGTCGGACAGCAGGAGGTCGACACCCTCGTCGCCGAGGCGGGCGAAGGCCCGCAGGTCGGTGATCCGGCCGTCCAGCGGGAGCTGGTCCATCTTGAAGTCCCCGGTGTGCAGCACCAGGCCGGCCGGGCTGCGGATCGCGACCGCCAGCGCGTCCGGGATCGAGTGGTTGACCGCGACGAACTCGCAGTCGAAGGGTCCGATCCGCTCCCGTCGGCCCTCACGGACCTCGAGCGTGTACGGCGTGATCCGGTGTTCCTGCAGCTTGGCCTCCACCATCGCGAGGGTCAGCCGGGAGCCGATCACCGGGATGTCGGCGCGCTCCCGCAGCAGGTAGGGGACGCCGCCGATGTGGTCCTCGTGGGCGTGGGTGAGGACGATGCCCTCGACCCGGTCGAGCCGGTCCCGGATGTAGTCGAAGTCGGGGAGGATCAGGTCGACCCCCGGCTGGTAGTCCTCGGGGAAGAGGACCCCGCAGTCGACGACGAGCAGCCGGCCGTCGTACTCGAAGACCGTCATGTTGCGCCCGACCTCGCCGAGACCGCCGAGGGCCACGACACGCAGTCCGCCCTCGGGGAGCTCCGGCGGGGGGCCGAGCTCCGGGTGCGGGTGACTCACGAAGCGGCCTGCACCGACCCGAGGGCCTCGCGCAGCCGGGTCACCTCGTCGTCGGTGGCGGGCAGCAGGGGCGGTCGTACGGTGCGCTCGGGGATCAGGCCGGCCGACTGCAGCGCGGCCTTGGCCCGGATCGCTCCCTGCGAGGACTTGTCCATGATCGCCCGGACGGCCGGGATCAGCCGGCGGTGGATCGCCAGCGCGGCGGCCAGGTCACCCCGGTCGACGGCGGCCACCATCGCCGCGTAGTCGGCGCCGTACAGGTGCCCGACCACGCTGATGACGCCGGTGGCACCGTGGGTCAGCCAGGCGAGGTTGAGCGGGTCGTCGCCGGAGTAGTAGGCCAGGCCGGTCTCGGCCATCACCCGGGAGCCCTCGAAGAGGTCGCCCTTGGCGTCCTTGACCGCCAGGATCCGGTCATGGCCGGCGAGGGCGACCAGCGAGGAGTACTCGATCGGCGTGCCGGTGCGGCCGGGGATGTCGTAGAGGACCACCGGGATGCCGACTGCGTCGGCGGCCGCGCGGAAGTGCGCGACCAGGGCGGCCTGCGGTGGCTTGTTGTAGTAGGGCGTCACAACCAGGCAGCCGTGGGCGCCGGCCTTCTCGGCGGCTCTGGAGAGCTCCACCGTGTGGTGGGTGTCGTTCGTGCCGGTGCCGGCGACCACCCGGGCCCGGCTGCCCACCGCCTCGAGGACCGCGCGCAGCAGCCGGTCCTTCTCGTCGTCGCTCGTCGTGGGCGACTCCCCCGTCGTCCCGCTGACCACGAGACCGTCGTGGCCGTGGTCGACCAGGTGGGTGGCCAGCGCCTGGGCGGCGTCGAGGTCCAGCGACCCGTCGGCCCGGAACGGGGTGACCATCGCCGTCAGGACCCGCCCGAAGGCGTCCGCCGCGTTCGTCATGGCCGCCACGCTACCGCGCCCCCGCGCCCGGCCCGGGCGTGCCGGAACCCCGCCGCCACCCGCTCGGGGGTTCGGGCAGCGACGGGGCCCGTTCGTCACATCGACCGGAGCGGGCCCGCCGTTACACCTTCCGGTGCCGGGCTTCGCCGGACCAGCCGCGTCACCCGGTAGCGGAGCCCGCCCGCCGAGACCAGCCAGCCCTCGGTCGGCTCGCGCTCGACCGGCTCCCAGTCCGGGCCCGGCTCCGGGGCCACGGTGTCCCCGGCGTACGCCTCGTCGATCTCGGTGACCACGGCGACCTCGGCGAGCGGCAGGGCGGCCCGGTAGACGCTGGCACCCCCGATCACCCACACGTCTCCCGTGACGCCCGCCAGAGCGTCCTCGAGGGAGGACGCGACCGTCGCTCCAGGGGCCTGGAAGCCGCGTCGCCGGCTGAGCACGACGTTGCGCCGCCCGGGCAGCGGCCGGACCGTCGCGGGGAGCGACTCCCAGGTGGCCCGGCCCATGACCACGGTGCCGCCGGTGGTGAGCGCCTTGAACCGCGCGAGGTCCTCGGGCAGGTGCCACGGCAGCCGGCCGTCGGCGCCGATCACGCCGCCGCGCGCCTGCGCCCAGACCAGGCCGAGGACCACCTCGCGCGCCGGGACCGCGTCAGACCGCGACCGGCGCACGCAGCGCCGGGTGGTGCTGGTAGCCGACGACCTCGACGTCCTCGTAGGTGTAGTCGAAGAGCGAGGGGGCGGGCTTCAGCCGCAGCTCCGGGAAGGGGTACGCCGCCCTCGACAGCTGCACCCGGACCTGCTCCACGTGGTTGTCGTAGACGTGGCAGTCGCCGCCGGTCCAGACGAAGTCGCCCACCTCGAGGCCCACCTGCTGGGCCACCATGTGGGTCAGCAGCGCGTAGCTCGCGATGTTGAACGGCACGCCGAGGAAGAGGTCGGCGCTGCGCTGGTAGAGCTGGCAGGACAGCCGCCCGTCGGCCACGTAGAACTGGAACAGCAGGTGGCACGGCGGCAGCGCCATCCGCGGGACCTCGGCGACGTTCCACGCCGAGACGACCATCCGCCGCGAGTCGGGGTCGGTGCGCAGCTGCTCGAGCACGCCGCTGATCTGGTCGACGTGGCCGCCGTCGGGGGTCGGCCAGGACCGCCACTGCACGCCGTAGACCGGGCCGAGATCGCCGTCCGGGCCCGCCCACTCGTCCCAGATGCTCACGCCGTGCTCCTGCAGCCAGCGCACGTTGGAGTCGCCGCGCAGGAACCACAGCAGCTCGTAGACGATCGACTTGAGGTGCACCCGCTTGGTCGTGACCAGCGGGAACCCGGCCGACAGGTCGTAGCGCATCTGGTGGCCGAACACCGAGCGGGCACCGGTGCCGGTGCGGTCCGACTTGGCGGCGCCGGCCTCCAGGACGTGCCGCAGGAGGTCCTCGTACTGGGTGTCCACGGGTGCTGCCACGGCTCGCATCCTACGGCTGGGAGGATGCCTGCCATGGCCGACGCGAGCGTGCGCCGGGCGGTTCCCGGGGACGCGACGGGGATCGCCCGGGTGCAGGGCGCCGTGTGGGCGCACGTCTACGCCGGGGTGCTGCCGCCCGAGCTCCTCGCGGACGTGGCGGGCCAGCGCGGGGCCGACACCTGGGACGCCACCATCGCGACGCCGCCCACCGAGCGGAACCATCTGCTGGTCGCGCTGGACGGCATACGGCTGGTCGGGGTGTCCGCCCTGGCTCCGGCCTCCGACCCGGACCTCGTCCCGCGGCTGGACGCCGAGCTGCACGTCTTCTGCGTGGACCCCGACGAGGAGGGTCGCGGGCACGGCAGCCGGCTGCTCAACGCCTCGGCCGACGTGATGCGCGAGGCCGGGTTCAGCCACCTGCACGTCTGGCTCGGCGAGCCGGAGCGCGGGCTGTGGACCTTCCTCGAAGGCGCCGGCTGGGCACCCGACGGCGCCGTCCGGACGCTCGACCTGCGCGGGGACTCCGCAGTCGTCGTCGAGCAGGTGCGGCTGCGGACCTCCCTCGAGGACGCGTGAGCACCGAGCTCCCCTGGCGCACGGTGCGCGCCTCGGTGCTGCGCACCGGGCTCGGCGTCGGTGTCGCCTCGGGCGCGTACGCGTTGTCCATCGGCGCGCTCGGCGTCGCAGCCGGGCTGAGCATCGTGCAGACCTGTGCCCTGTCGGTCCTCGTGTTCACCGGCGGGTCGCAGTTCGCCTTCGTCGGCGTCGTCGCTGGCGGAGGGAGCCCCCTGTCCGGCGCGGCCTCGGCGATCCTGCTCGGCGCGCGGAACGGGCTGTACGGCGTCCGGCTGGTCCCGCTGCTCGGTGTCCGCGGCGGCCGCCGCCTGGTCGCAGCGCAGCTGACCATCGACGAGTCGACCGCCGTCGCGCTGGCCAACGAGGACCGTGGCCGCCGGGCCGGACAGCTGGGCTTCTGGGTCACCGGCCTGGCGATCTTCCTGCTCTGGAACCTCGGCACGCTGGTCGGCGCCCTCGTCGGGTCGGCCGTGGGCGACCCCCGGGACTACGGGCTCGACGCCGCGGCGCCGGCGGCGTTCCTCGCCCTGCTCGCGCCGCGGATGCGCGGCCGGACCGAGTGGACCGCGGCGCTGCTGGCCGCTGCGGTGGCGATCGTGGCGGTGCCGCTGGTGCCGGCCGGGCTGCCGGTGCTGGTGGCGGCCACCGTGCCGGTCGTCATGGTGCTGCGGCACCGCGAGCAGCCGTACGTCGAGGACAGCGAGCGATGACCGACGACGCCACCCTGTGGTTCGCCGTGCTGCTGACCGCGGCCGGCTGCTACGGCCTCAAGCTGCTCGGCCTGCTCGCCCCGGCCCGGCTGCTGGAGCACCCGCTCGCCGCCCGGGTCTCCGACCTGCTGCCGGTGTCGCTGCTCGCCGCGCTGGCCGCGGTGCAGACGTTCGCCACCGGCACCGAGCTGGTGGTGGACGCCCGGGTGGCTGGTGTCGGTGCCGCGCTGGTGGCGATCGCGCTGCGCGCGCCGTTCCTCGTGGTGGTCGGCGTGGCCGCTCTCACCGCATCCCTGGTCCGGCTCGTCGCGGGCTGACTCGTCCCTGCGGTGCACCGATCCGGGGACAGCACACGCCTGTGGCCGGTTCGGCGCGATGAGTTCCGGCGGTGGTCCGCGTCTGCACCTACACCGATCAGACGCACTCGAGGAGAACGACATGACCGCCACGTACACCTTCGACGTGTTCACCAGCCTTGACGGCTATGGCGCCGCCGGCGGCGACTGGACCGGCTACTGGGGCAAGCAAGGCCCCGAGCTGCTCGACCACCGCCTTGACCTGTACGGCGCAGAGCAGCGGATGGTGCTCGGCGCCAACACGTATCGGGCGTTCGCGCGGATGCTGGCCTCGAGCACCGAGGAGTCCGAC
>Ga0210113_1000134_pt1 | contig 16833 bp, 15 predicted proteins | sample MayberryNW_Catta_5_FD_185523 | JGI IMG/M metagenome (GOLD analysis project Ga0210113, IMG submission 185523) | Wetland microbial communities from San Francisco Bay, California, USA, that impact long-term carbon sequestration -... | ecosystem: Environmental > Aquatic > Marine > Wetlands ...
CAGTGAGCGTGGCTGAGCGACATAGATGCTTTCGTCCATCGGTGGTGCGCTCTCCCAGGGCACAATGTCATCCGGCGATGCAAGCGCAGTGTCGATGCAGCGCCGCCAGCGTTGCCGGCTTTCGACGGGAACCGGCGGCAATTCAAAATTCAACGGTTCCCAGTAGGCGTTAAGAATCCCGTGAAGAAGGAAACGACCGCGTAGGCTCCGCATCGTGAATGCCAGCGAGTGCGAATATTCGCTCCAATCGGGACAGCCAAGCATGATTCCATGCCACTCGATTTTTGCCCGCTGCAGGAGTTGGTTCAGTGTTAGCCTGTCTCCTTCGATAACGACATCACGGCGCTGGCGAAACGCGCTCAGCTCTTTGACGAACCGGTGGATGTCGGCGTGCCGCTCGAGCAAGCTCCAGTCAAACCAACTGATTTCGCCGTCCTGACAATACGCGTTATTGTTGCCGCGTTGCGTGCGGCGCGCCTCGTCGCCCATAAGCAGCATCGGCGTTCCGGCCGCCAAAATCTCGATCGCGAGAAAATTCTTCACCTGGCGATTGCGCAACGCTTCAATCGCCGGATCGTCGGTGAACCCTTCGGCGCCGCAGTTCCAGCTCAGGTTGTCGTCCGAGCCGTCCCGATTGTTCTCGCCGTTGGCCTCATTGTGCTTGTGGTTGTAAGAGACCAGGTCATTGAGTGTGAAGCCGTCATGACAGGTCACAAAATTGATACTCTGCTCAGCCTCCCGTTCCTCGTGACCGTAAATGTCGGGGCTGCCCAATAGCCGAGTGGCCACCCGCGAGACTGCGCTATTTTCGCCTTTCAAGAAACGGCGCACGTCGTCGCGGAACCGGCCGTTCCACTCCTGCCAGGTGTCGCCGACGAACGATCCCACTTGATAGAGACCGGCGGCATCCCAAGCCTCCGCAATCAGCTTGGTGCCGGCCAAGAGCGGATCCGACTCAATGTCCCAGAGAACGGGAGGATTCGGGAGTGGACGGCCCGCCTCGTCGCGCGACAGGATCGAAGCGAGATCGAAGCGGAATCCGTCGATGTGCATCCGCGTGACCCAATAACGCAGACTATCCTGGATCAGCCGGCGGACGATCGGCTGATTGGCATTTAGCGTGTTGCCGCAGCCGGTATAATCCGCATACCGCGACTTGTCCTTCTCGAGAATGTAATAGAAGTCGTTGGCCAGCCCGCGATAGCTCAATGTCGGGCCATCCTGGCCTCCTTCGCTCGTATGGTTGAAAACCACATCGAGGATGACTTCGATCCCGGCGCGATGGAGCGCCTTGACCATATCGCGAAACTCATCGAGCACGCCCAGCGGTTCTTTGCGCGAGCTGTAAGCGTGATGAGGCGCGAAAAATGATACCGGCTGGTAGCCCCAGTAATTCACTCGACCCTGAGGTGCATCCTGAGGATCAAACTGGAAAACCGGCAAAAGCTCGACCGCGCTGACACCGAGATCTTTGAGGTAAGGAATCTTTTCGATCAATCCAGCGTAGGTGCCACGTTTCCCTGGTGCAACTCCTGAACTGGCATGACGCGTAAAGCCGCGCACATGAAGCTCGTAGATGACGGTCTCTGTAAAGGGGCGCCTGAGCGGCAGGTCGCCTTCCCAGTCGTAGCCGCTCGGATCGGCCACGACGCTTTTCATCGCCCCCGCGGCGTTGTCACCGGGCCGCCTCGCGGCATCGCGGTCGTAGGCTTGGGGCACCGCAACGGCAAAACCATAGGGATCGAGCAGAAACTTGTCGCCATCGAACCGGAGACCACGTTCCGGGGCGAACGGCCCATGGGCGCGGTAGCCATAAACCTGGCCGGGCTTCAGACTCGGTACGAAGACATGCCAATAATGATAGGTGCGGTTTCGTTGTGGATCGAGCGGGATAACCGTTACCGGCTCCGCGGAGTTCTCCTCATTGAACAACAATAGTTCGATCAAGGTGGCGTTCTTTGATAAAACGCTGAAGTTAACGCCGCCGGGATAGACGGTGGCGCCGAGCGGAGCGCTTGCGCCTTGTCTCACAACGCAGCGGTTCATTGATGATCCTAAGTCTGTCTCACCACGAAGTGGTTTCATGATCGCCCACAGAACATGAAAAAGGGCAGGCTGTTCACCCCGATCTCTTTCTTCCCCCGGTCCCGGGGGAAGATGAAGAAGGGGGACCGCAAGGGATCAAGTGACTTGACGGTTCCACGGATCGTATTTTCGCAGGAGACCACGAAGATCATGATTCACTTCGTGGTGAAGATATTCTCCGCCTTGATTACGCTCCGGCTGCTCAAGTAGTGGGCCTGATTTCATCCCGCGGCGCAGCCGGCGCCCGGCGCTCCGACTCCGGCTCTATTGACAACGGTGTTACGTTCCAGATGTCGCGGCAATATTCCCGGATCGAGCGGTCCGACGAGAACCGGCCGACTCGCGCGCTGTTGAGGATGGACATCCTCGTCCAATTTTTCTGATCGCGGTACGCTTCGCTCACTCGGTGCTGGCAATCCACGTAAGACTGGTAGTCGGCGAAGAGCATGTAGTCGTCGCGATAGAGCAGCGAGTCCACCAGGGGGCGGAAAAGCTCGCGATCGCCATTGGAGAAAAATCCCGAAGCAATGAGATCGATGGTTTCGCGCAGAGCCGGGTTTGCTTCGTAAATGGCCCGCGGGTTGTAGCCGCTTGCTTTTCGCTCGGTCACTTCTTCCGCCGTCAAGCCGAACAGGAAGAAATTCTCATGGCCCACAGCGTCGCGGATCTCGATGTTGGCGCCGTCCAACGTGCCGATGGTCAACGCGCCGTTCATGGCGAATTTCATGTTGCCTGTGCCCGAGGCCTCCTTGCCCGCCGTGGAGATCTGCTCCGATAGATCGGCCGCGGGATAGACCCGATGACCGTTTTTGACGTTGAAATCCGGCATAAACACCACTTTGAGCGACTCGGAGACCTTTGGATCCTGATTAACGACGGCGGCCACGGAGTTGATCAGCTTGATCATCAGCTTGGCCATGCGATAACCGGGAGCGGCTTTGCCGCCGAAAATGACCGTGCGCGGCGCCGCCGAGACGGCGCCATTGCGCTTGAGCTGGTTATACAGGGTGATTGCGTACAGCACGTTCAGGTGCTGGCGCTTGTACTCGTGCAGGCGCTTGACCTGAATATCGAAGAGAGAGCGCGGATCGACGACGATACCGGTGCGTTCCTTGATAAAATCGGCCAGGGATCGTTTGTTCTCGGCTTTGACCGTCTGCCACTCTCTGTGGAAAGAGGCATCGTCAGCCCACTTTTCAATCCGTTTGAGCTCCTCCTCGAGATCCGACACCCAACCGTCGCCGATTTTGCTGGTGATCAGCGCGCTCAACTTGGGATTGCTCAGCGCGATCCAGCGGCGCGGCGTCACGCCGTTGGTCACGTTGCAGAATTTTTCCGGCGCCACTCTGTAGAAGTCTCTGAGCACGGTCTGCTTGAGCAGCTCGGTATGGAGCGCCGCCACCCCGTTGATCGCATGACTACCTGCGCTGGCCAGGTGCGCCATGCGCACATATCTTTCTCCGGATTCATCGATCAGCGACAACCGCCACAGCAACGCATCGTCTCCGGGATAACGCGAGCGCACGTCGTCGAGAAAACGGCGGTTGATCTCAAAAATAATCTCCAGATGGCGTGGCAGGAACTTGCGGAAAAGCTCCAGCGGCCACTTCTCCAGCGCCTCGGCAAGCAGCGTGTGATTGGTGTAACCGCAGGTCTTTTGCGTGATCGCCCAGGCTTGATCCCAGTCCATCAGGTGTTCGTCCACCAGGAGCCGCATCAGCTCAGCCACCGCAATCGAGGGATGGGTGTCGTTCAACTGCGCGGCCCAATAGGAATCGAACTCCTCGAGCCTTTTGCCTCGCAACAAATGCATGCGAATCATGTCCTGGAGTGAGCAGGAGACGAAGAAATACTGCTGCGCCAGCCGCAGTCGTTTTCCCGCTTCAGGCTCGTCATTCGGATAAAGCACCTTGGAGATGGTTTCCGATATCACCTTCTCGTCCACCGCGGCGTAGTAGTCGCCGACGTTAAACGCTTCGAAATCGAACGATTCGGCGGCTTCCGCCTTCCACAGTCGCAGCAAGTTTGTGCTGGCGACTTGGTAGCCGGGCACTGGAGTGTCATAGGCAATACCCTTCACGACCTTCTCCGGGTGCCAGCGCATCCGGTAACGGCCCTGGTCATCGTAGTAGTGCTCCGTGCGGCCGCCGAAGCTCACGTTGAAATTCACCTCCGAACTGACAATCTCCCAGGGATTGCCGAAGCGCAGCCACTTGTCGGTAAGCTCGACCTGCCAGCCGTCGCGAATCGCTTGATCAAAAATGCCGAACTCGTAGCGGATGCCGTAGCCGATGGCAGGAACGCTGAGGGTCGCCAGCGAATCCATGTAGCAGGCGGCCAACCGTCCGAGGCCGCCATTGCCGAGGCCCGGCTCCTCTTCCTGTTCGAGCAGCTCAAAGAGATTTCGCCCGAATCTGGATACCGCTTCGTTCGCCGCCTGCCAGATGCCGAGATTGATGAGGCTGTTACCCAGATGCGGCCCGGTCAAGAATTCAGCCGAGAGATAAGCGACGATCTTGGCGGAGCTTTCCGGGGCACTGATCGTTTCTACAGTCTTGATGAAGCGGTCAAGCATGCGATCGCGGACTGTATAGGCAAGGGCCATGTACCAGTCGTTGCGCGTGGCATGCTGCGGCAGCTTGGCTTGAAGATAGTGCAGGTTATCGATGAGGGCTTGTGCGATCGCATCGGCTCCGAGCCCGGTGCGAATCGCATCACGGCCGTCGCGCTGCGTTGAAGTTGCGACCGGTTTATTGCTGGTCCTGGCTTGCATGGGTCCTCCGAATGTCGAGTACCGAGTGTCGGGTGTCAGATCCAGATCAGTGCTACATCACAGCCTGAAACCTGACACCTGGCCATCCCTCGGTTCGACGCTTATCCTCGACCGTTATCTAACCAGACGGCTCCAAAACGGCGCTATTGGACCTTGGTCCAATAGCGCTCATCTCGATTGTTGGTGGGCTAATGTTTTTTTTTAGTTTTCGCCCGGCGGACGAGAGCGAGCACGTGTCAGGCGTCAGGAACATCCTGAAACCTGAACACCGAACCTGAAACCTTAACACTGATGGATTGCGAGGTTTTCACGTGTCGGGTGTCAGGTGTCAGTCCCCTCGACACTCGACCCTCATCCCTCGCTCCTCGCTATCGCCAGCGCATGGTCATGCGCGCGCGCCTCACCACTGCGAAACGCGCATATACGCCGTCGCGCGAATCGGACTGGCTGATGCTTACTAGATCGAAGAGCCCGCCGAAGCGTCCATCTCCACCGACTAGAGCGCGCAGCCGATTGCCACCCATCACCTGATAGCCGTCGAAATGAGTCCAATGCGCCCATTTTCCGAAACCGCGTTCGCGACCGACGCGGGCGTATAATTCGTAGGGAATGCAAATAAGGCGAAACTCGACCGGGTCCAGACCGAGGGCATCTTGCAAGATCTCCGACCCGGAACGCATGAGCGCGGACTCGATCTCCGCACGGGAGCGGCCGCTGCGCTTGGGCAATCCCATTGCGGCGAGCAGTTTTGAAGGGGCGTCGGCAGATTCATTCTCCGTGAAATCTTCCAACAGCACCGTTTCGGCGGACAGCGGGGGAACGTAGCGCGCTCCGCCGGAATTAACAAAGATCTGCTGAATGAACTGTCCCACCAGCACTCGAGGCTCCTCGGTGTCGAGCTCAGTCGGAAGTTCGTTCTCCACCAGTGCCCGAGCGCGCAGAACGCCTTCACGTTCCATATCCGGGTTCGACGGTATCGGTTGGTCGACGTGCGTGTAAATAACTTCTCGAACCTTGGCTAATTCGGCCACAGGGGCCGTACGCACTTCCACTAGTCCCAACTCTCGAGCCCGCTCAACGACTGCGGGGGGAAACGGTGCAGAGAGATCGACGCTACATTCAAAACGGCTGAGCATCACCGGCGCGTTATCCGTGACTGACGCGGTTCCGCTCTCTTTCCAGTCCCGCAACTCTTTTGCCAGACGCTGCAGCGCTGCGCCGTCTCCCCGTTCCGCGGCTTCCATCGCCTGTTTCTCTGTCTGCGCCCGGTCGCGCTGCGCACTCGCTTTAGAAACTGCTCCGGTCTGTAGCTCAAGCCCGGAAAAATAACTGCGGCGCTTTTCGTAAAAGGCGCCGGCAGCGGAATCCAGTTTTGCCAGCGTGGCGAGCGCATCCATCACCTGCGCTCGCTGCCCCGGTTGCGCGGCTTGCGCATTGGGTCCTAAGTGTTTGCCCGGCGAGAACGGGTCGAAAACGATCGTCTCGGGATCGTAGATCTCCTTCGCGAGCGTCGCGAGATTGCCGGTTTGGGTGACCCGTTGGCGCTTGCTGTCGATCTGCACCGCCAACTCGGCCGCCTCCGCCCAGTTGCGCTGGAGCACCGCGCTACGGCTGCGGCGCGTCAAATCCTCGATTTCCTTTTCCGCGGAGCCGATCGCTCGGTAGGACGCTTCGTCGAGCACCGAGCTGAATAACTGCCCGGCACGTCGCAAATGGACGTCGCGGTAGACTGTGTCCAGCCTGGCCACATCCGTCAACAGAGTAACGATTTTGATTGCGTTTGCGTCTTTAGCCATCGCTTTTTCCTCCTCGAATTTAACCTAATCGATTCGTGCTTCTCGGTACCGCACTCGAAGCCGGTAGGTTCGCCGTGATTCAACCGGCCTCGATGGCGGCAGCGCCCGTATTCGCCTGCTCGGCTCGATAGCGTTTTGCCAACCGCACAACGCGCCGACGATTAACGCAAATGAGCGCCATGGCTTCCGCGGTGATTTCCAGTTCGCCAGTGGCGCCGTCATCGCGTAGGCAACGATCACCAGCACGCTCAGTGCGATCAAGGCGACGAGAATGAGCCAGCCCTGATCCCTCTCGCGCTCCATGAACGCACCGAGGGCGCCCAGCAGCGCGATCAGGGCAAAGGTGCGCAGCCATCAAAGAGCAGCTCCGCATCGCGCTTCCGTTCGCGCTCGAAGCCCAGCAGCAGGCCGAGACCGAGGACGGCGGCGAAACGGAGTGTCGGATCGAGATCGATATCGAACATCTACGGCGCGCTCACTTGCCGGCCTGCAACGCACGTTTAGCCGCCCCGAGCTCCTTCCGCTTTTCGTCGCTGACTTTGGGATAATGCAAGTCCAGATCGGCCAGCGCATCGATGACCGCCGCGGCGACCACGACGCGCGTAAACCACTTATTGTCGGCGGGAACCACGTACCAAGGCGCGTCTTTGGTGGCAGTGTCCTGGATCATGTCCTCGTAAGCGTCCATGTAGTCGTCCCAGTGCTCGCGCTCCTTGGCGTCATTGGCCGAAAACTTCCAGTTTTTCTCCGGTTCCTCGATGCGCTCGAGAAAGCGTTTCTTCTGTTCTTTATTGGAAACATGAAGAAAAAATTTGCGAATCGCGACGCCGTTGCGTGTCAGGTAGCGCTCGAAACTGCGAATGTCCTGAAAACGATCCTTCCAGATGTCTTTCCCGATCAGGTTCGGCGGCAGCTTCTGCTTCTCCAAAAATTCCGGATGCACCCGCACCACGAGGGTCTCCTCATAATAACTGCGATTGAAAATGCCGATCCGACCGCGCTCGGGCAGACATTTCATGCAGCGCCATAGATAATCGTGATCGAGGTCTTCGCTGGTCGGCGCCTTGAAAGAAAATACCTGGCAGCCCTGCGGGTTGACGCCGGACATGACATGTTTAATCGCGCCGTCTTTCCCGGCAGCGTCCATCGCCTGGAAAATAAGCAGCACGGCCCAGCGATCCTGCGCGTAAAGCATGTCCTGAAGCTCGGCGAGAACATCGATGCCCATGGCCAGAGCTTCTTTCGCGCGCGGCTTGTCCTCGGATGTGAACTCCAATGTATCAGCGGGATCGATATCCTTCAGCCGAAAACCGTCACCCGTAACGCGGAAGGGCTTGGCAAACTTGCGTGCCCTTTTAATCAGGTTGTTCATTTCTTTGTCATTCACGCTTCACCCCATCGTTCTCTTATTTCTAAGGCTTGTCCAATCCAAAAAATTGAATTTCAAAATACTGAATTAGTAGGACTCAGCGAAAGCCTCGATGAAGAGCGAACACTGGTCACTGTTATACTCGCTAGACGTCTTCTTTCCCGCGCGCATACAGACTTACCAGACGAGCAACCATCACCGCCAAGAAAAGCTGACCTCCGACTCCTTCTACAATCGCCAGGCCGCGCGCCACATCCGTGCGCGGGACGATATCGCCGTAGCCAAGCGTCGCCAACGTGACGAAACTAAAATAGATCGCGCTCATGCGCGAGAACCCAGCGGGGGCGGCGAATGTGCCCGGTCCGACGTGCTCGAGAACCCAATAGAAGATGCCGAAGAAGATTCCCGCGAGCAGATAGGCGCTAAGCGCCGCATACAGATGCTCCACATCTACGGTTGCGGCTCGCATAGTAAAGCGCAAAGCGCCGCCCGCTGCGAACATCGCGAGCAACGTCCATAGGCCAAGTGTCAGAACCGAGACTGCCGGATGACCAAACCAAGCGGTCGCCGCACGCGCCAGCCATAGCACGGCTAAAATGGCCAGTAGAACGCGGCGAGATCTGCCGGTGCTGACCGGTATCACCGCCGCAAGCAGGTTGGCGGCAAGCAGTAAGTCAATGATGGCCCCGCTCAACTCCAAAGCTGCGACCAGCGGAGCCGCCACCGTGGTAAGAAGCAGCGTGTAGAACAAAATCGCGTAGCGCCGGCAGAGATAGGCGTTTCCGAATGCGCGCCGGCGATCCCCAATAATTTCGCTCATTGCGGCGCCGCCTCCGGCATGAAGTAAAATAAAAATGCCATAATTACGTACACCGTGATGAGCTGCACGCCCTTGAACCAGTTGGACTGACCGTCGCCGCAAACCAGGGTACCGATCAATACGCCGAGGAACAGCGAGCCGACTTCCGCGCGGCTGAATGAGAGTTCGAACGGTTGTGGTGCGATGAAGTAACTCGCCAAGACCAGTACCGGTGCGACAAAGAGCGCGATCTGGATACAACTGCCCAAGGCAATGCTCACCGACAAATCCATCTTGTTCTTGCGCGCCGTCACGATCACAGAGCTGCTCTCCGCCGCGCCGCCGACGATGGCTAGAAACACAATCCCGACGAAGCTCTGTGACATACCCAAGGCCTTGCCAGTGCCCTCCGCCGCGCCGACAAGAATTTCGCTCATCCACGCTGCCAGTATGGCCGCCCCAAGCAGGCCTCCGATCGCCTGCCACAGGCCCCACTCTGCACCTTCGTGATGAGTCCCCTCCTGCTCCAAGCTGGCGAAGGCCTGTGGATGTGTTTTGAGCGAAAACACCAGGTACAAGCAATAGACCGCCAGCAGCACGAGGGCGATACCGATGTTCAGCAATTGCTCCTGTCGAATCGTGCCTTCGGGCGCAAAAAACCTGCTGAACGAGCTAGGGACGATCAGACTCGTCACCGCCAGCAGCATCATCGTGCTGTACGCGCGTGCCGCTATCGAATTGAATTTCTGGTCGACGTAACGAAACCCTCCGAACAGAAAGCCCATGCCCAAGGCGAGCAGCAGATTGGCGAGAATCGCGCCGATCAGCGACCCTCGCACCATATCCGCGTAGCCCGCCTTCAACGCCACAAGCGTGATAATCAGCTCCGGCGCGTTCCCGAACGTTGCATTGAGCAGGCCGCCAACAGCTTCGCCTGTGCGCGTGGAGATTTGCTCGGTAGCCAACACGATGAGGCTGGCGATGGGGATTATGGCTACACAAGCGCTAAAAAAAATCCACGTGTGCGCCTGCGGCGCGACGTGCTCAAGCACCGCGGCGATCGGTACAAAGATGAAAAGCCAATTGATCGTCACCCAAGCTCCTGTCCAAGGCGTTGATTTGTTAGATCAGCGGCCGTTCCTGTTTTGATAAAGTCGCGCCCGATCGCGAGCACCTCGTCCGGCCATATGCTGGAGCGTCGGCTGCTCTATGCACGCTCGTTTGCCTGGGGCGTGTAGCGTCCCGAGGAACATCACTTCATTGAGCAGAGTCTTGACCCTGTCCCGACCAGCAATCCGGAGCCTCGCATGATGTTGATTCGGTTGATTCATAGGAGGTGCTGCTCGGATCCCCAGTCCACTCGCAAGGCCCGTTGACAAATCGGAAATAACTGTAAGGGTCGACGTGAAGTCCCCGATCAACTCCGGCGCTGCGCGTTCCACAGATTCCGGCTCGGGTCGGAGCGGCCGCGGTCCGCACGTCTGTACGAGCACAAGGGCAGTGATCGACGCAAACCCCTGAAGAATATGGAACGATCGTCGAAACCGATACACGCGGTGGTTCCCTTCCTTGCTCACCACGCATGGTCCTCCGATCTAGTCCGTCCGGCTCCTATACCTCTGACATACGCGAACGCTCTTGGACTCCCCCGTGACTTGTAAACCAAAAACAAGTAGCGTCGCGATTGGACTTTGGTCCAACACTGTACGGCGCGGGGCGTCTTCGGCGGAAATTCACCTTCGCGACTATGCTTGCACGTGCTCCACCCGATAAGTGGGAGCGCCGGCCACGAAATAGGGTTCCCGCGAGATCGGTATGCCCGTGATGTGGAAGTTCTCCTTGCCTCGGAGCGTCTGGACTCCGTAGTAGGCGTCCGCGGGGACGTCGCCAAGATAATCGTGCTCCATCTAAAATTGTGTCGGCGTCATTGTCTCTCTCTGCGAGACCGGCCCGCGCGTCGTATGGGTGCCGAATCTCGCGTTCATGGATTTACCATCGTTGAGGGCGGTTTGACTTTTTAAGACCGTGACCAGCGGAACACCGCGCGCGCCGGACGGCGGTTTCACGCCAACAACCGCGGCCAAGCCTCTTCGAACCTGATGATCTTGATATCTTACGCGCTTCCTCGACCACCGTTGTGTTGTTTCACGACAACAAGTTGTTCGAGTTTTCCGGCCAGGTCGCGGTTCACGAGACCTTGCAGCGTAACGCGCACGTCCGGCCGCTTGTCCATGAAACTTCGCAGGCTCGGAAGCGACCAGCGCATGTAACGTGCGGGTTCGGTGAAGGTCACTTCCACCTGTGATGGATCGCCCGTGAGGGCCAGCGCGGTGCCGATGATGTGCCCCGGTCTCAGCGCCCCAATACTCGCTCCCTGCTTGCGTACGTCTGCCCTTCCGGTGATCGGGATGCAGACGCAAGACACCGGCTCCCCTTCGGTCACGACCCTCTCGCCGGCCTCGGCGCTCTTCCACTCGCCCACCAGCGACAGTGAAACGAACTCGCGGGGACGAAGCGAACGGAACCCGAGATCGTAAAGCTTCTGTTCGTCCTGGGATAGCACGATCGGACGTCGCTCGAGATAGATGCGCACAATCTGATAGAGATTGATCGCGGTGAATACGAGCGCCCAGAGAACCGGTGGCCAGAGCACAGTATCCTGAAGGAGGAAGTATGGGATGTTGGTGAGGGCGGCGGCAACCGCAAACCAGCGCAGCCACAAAATGTCCCGCACCGAGTACGATACGACCAGCAGGATGTTCGAGAAATGCACCAAGTAGTTCAAAGCGTGGATATCCATCTAGTCTTCTTTCTCAACTGGTGAAGAAAAATCGCGATTCAGTTTTCCCTTCGAGCAAGTTGTCCTGGATCATGCGCAGCCACAGCTTCCGCGCGATCTCGTCAAGAGCGACGGTCTGCTCCGACCGCAGGAGCTTGGTCGCCACGGTGGCTTCCCCAGCTGACTCCCAAATAATCTTTCCCGTCTGCGTGTCCCACAGCTGCAGCCACAGTCTCAGCGTAGTGACCCGACTCTGAATAATGTTCCAGCCGGAAATCGAAAGCCGGTCGATGATGACTTGATTGAACTCCGCGAGCCCTGGTAGCAGCACGTAGCGGGAGGAAAGGGCCGATCCGATCCGCCGCAGCGGCTTGCTCTCCAGAATGCCGCCGCGACCAAAGCCCGCGATCAAGGTGCCGTACTCCGTGGCCAGGCCCTGTTGATTGAGCACGTTCACTGTCTCATGAGCCGCAATTCCGCGGATGGGAGGGGACGCTTCGGAGAGCGCCGCATTGAGGGCGTGAGACAGAGGCGGGTTGAAGCCCTGGAGACCGGCTGGCGTGAGAAGGCCAAGCGTTGCCACCTGCTCGTGCGCCAGTTCGGTGACATTGAAAGACGGTGGCCTCGGAGTAGACGTGGTGTGTGTATCCGCCAAATATAAAGGTGTGCAACCCACAATGAGCGCTGCCGCCAAGAGCGGGGTTATTTCGCGAAATCTCCTCGTGAGCTGAATTTCAATCATCCTGGTATTTCAAAGTTCGGGATTTACCGTGGCCAGCATCCAAGGAACGCCGATGGCCAGAAATACGGCGAAGAAGATCACGCCGAAAATCGCGCCGAGGCGCCAGTAGTCGGCGGCCGGTAGATAGCCGCTGCCGTAGTACACCGGGCTAGGCCCAGTCGCGAATGGCGTGATGATGCCCATGATGCCGAGTTGGAGGCAGAGCCCGAGGCAGGGGATTCAATTGATCAATTCCTGCTCGGATCGCCGCGACAAGCCGCGACTCCCAATACTTGGAGTTTAGATAGCAGGCTCGGCGCGGGGCGGGATATTGGACTTTGGTCCAACATGAAATCCGAACCAGTGAGTACGCAGAACCCTGCCGATTGGCCGCGTTACGTCAGCTGTTTGACACTTGCGACAACCGCTTGGTCAGTGCTCTCGAGCGCCTTGCGGCGCCGCTTCGATCACTTGCTCGTCACCGTCCAGATCGAGAAAAAGAAATCCGTACTTTTCGAGCAGGAGAAAATAGATGAGCAGCGCCAACGGTGGACCCACCGTCATCGCCAGCCTGCCGGGCCAAGAACGTTTTCGGTTCTTCTCCACGTTATTCATGAAGGCCTCCCGAGCTCGTGAGTCTGGGCTTGGCTATTTTGCGACCGCCGACTTCGATTCGTTTCTGCCGTCGCGCAGCGCAATCTGGCCCTTCCTGGAGAAATCCACCGACTCGCCGAGGATCCGCGCGGACTCTTGCGGCGCGTGGAAGCCCGTCGAATTTTCCGCCTCGACAAAATCGAGATAGAACTGCGCCTTGCGCTGAAAGTCCTGCGCCGCCGCGAGCTCCTTGTCACTCTTACCCGCTCCCTTCGCCCCCTTGAGATCCTTGATCAAATCCATCAACGCATCCATCGCCACATTGCGCAGCTTGAAAGTGCGCTCCTGAATCGTCTCGATCCGGGCTTTGAGCTCTTCCTCGGGCCATTTGTGGCAGGTCTGGCAAGCGCGGTTAATGTTGAGCACTGGGCTGCGCACGTGATGGTCGCTGATCTTGAGCGCGCCTTCGCGTTTGTAAGGCATATGGCAGTCAGCGCAGGTCACTCCCGAGCGCGCGTGGATGCCCTGGCTCCACATCTCGAATTCCGGATGCTGCGCCTTGAGCACGCCCGCACCGGTCTCGGCGTGCGTCCAGTCTTTGAACTGCGCCTCGTCGAAGTAAGCCTGAATCTCTTCGACCTTCAGCCCTTTGGCCCACGGATACACGAGACGTTTTTCCGCTCCTTTGAAATAGTATTCGACGTGGCACTGGCCGCAGACATACGCGCGCATCTGCTGGCGCGTCGCCTGCTTGTTTACGTCATAATTCTGAATTCCCTGCGAGGCTTTGAAAGCGCGGATCCCTTCGATGAACCCGGGTCGGGTAACCCGCAATTGCATGGTGCCCGAATCGTGACAGTCGATGCAGGCCACCGGGTGCGACACCAGTTTGCGCGCCTCGAAAAAAGGCATTTGATTCAATTTTTCGAAGCCTTTGATGATGTCGCCGTCCCCGGCCTTTTTATAGGGCACGTAGACCGATCCATGGCATTGAATGCACGTGCCGGGCTGTTTGACCACTTGCTGGCGCTCGGTGAGGGTTTGGTCGTCGAGCATATAAGCGTGACCGCGCTCCTCGCGAAAATCTTTGGCGAAGGCGTAGCCCGCCCACATCACTTTCAAGCGCGGGTCTTCCTCGATCTTCGATTGCGACAGCGTGGAGCGCGGATCAACCTTGGTCGGCATACGCGGCAGCGCCTCGCTGCCGCCGAAGCGGGTGCGTACCTGATCCACCGTGCGTTTGTAGTCGTCATATTGGAGCGGAAAATTCTTCCCCCAAACCGCCGGATCTTCGGTATCGTCGGTCAGCTCGACCACACGATAAAAAGGATTGCGCGCCTCCTGTTTGCGCTCGAAAATATTCATCAGCAAGCCGACGGCGACGATCGTCACGACTATTGCCGCGCCGACAATGCCGAAAAAAAGACGCCGGCGCCGTCGAGCAGAAACATCATTAGCGCTGATTTCAGCCATAGTTCTCCTAAACTGAGATTCGCTTCGTCACTGCAGATGACCCACCGAGTCATGGCAACTCAGGCACGCGAGCTGCGATGTTGGCGCCGCGGCATGGCTGGCTTCGATCGCGTCAACGATTTCTCGATGGCAGGTACGGCAGGCTTGCTCGGTGATCGCCCGGCTGTGTGGTTTGATCTGAATATTGTCTTCATAGCCGCCGGTGGTGAAGAAAAAGGAATGCCAGAAACCGTTGGAGGCCTTGGTGAGATACTTGCCGATAAAATTTGCCGGGGTATGGCAGCTATTGCAGGTTGCAACGGCCCGATGTGACGAGTGAACCCAGCCATCGAATTGCTCCTGCATGACGTGGCAGTTGGCGCAGGCCGCGGGATCGTCGGTGAGATAGGACCAGCCTTTGGCATAGGCAAAGGTGTAAGCGCCGATCCCGACGGCCATGCCGATCACCACCCCAAGCAGAATGCCTTGAATGGTTTGCGGTCTCATCGAGTTTTCCGGTCTACGAAACATGGAGCGGCTCGCGCTCGGGAAGAATGGATCATCAGCGCGTGTCCTTGTTTGAATCCCAGCGTCAACTCAGCCCTTACTGCTCAACCGTTTGAACGTATTGAACGGCTTGAAACATTTTGAACGCGGCTTTTTCTTTACGGTTGCCAACCTCCCCCGAGTGCGCGGTAAAGCTGTACGACGGCGGTCAACTGCGAGCCTCGCGCGCGTGCGAGCAAGATTTCCTGATCGAAGAGCTGCTGATCGGCGACCAAGATTTCGAGATAGTTCGCCAGACCGGTGTCATAGCGCAGTCGCGACAGGCGCGCCGCATTGCCGAGAGCTTGAACGCTTCTTTCCAGCTCGGCTCGCAACTCTTGGAGTTTCTCGACGCTCACCAGCGCATCCGCGACTTCGCGAAAGCCGTTTTGCGCCGCCCTTTCATACTGTGCCAGCGCCTGGTCGAAGCGGGCTTTGGTCGCTTCGTAATTGGAGAAAATGCGCCACCCCTGGAAAATCGGTTGCAGCGCGCCGCCCGCGACGGACCAGACCGCGGCGCGCTTGTCCAAGATGTTCGAAAGATCGTGGCTGGCGCCGCCGAGGGCCGCAGTCATCGAGAAGCTCGGAAAGAAGAGCGCTTTGGCGGCGCCGATGTTGGCATTGGTCGCCGCCAACAAATCCTCGGCGGCTCGTACGTCCGGTCGTCGTTCGAGTAAATCCGACGGCAATCCTGCGGGCACGGTGGGTGGATGGTATTGATCCGTCAATGCTGCGCCACGAGGGATCGTTCCGGGATTGCGCCCGACGAGAAAATTAATGAGATTCTCTTGGATTGCGATTTGGCGCTCGAGCTCCGGGATACTTGCCGCAGTGCGCGAGCGGTTCGCGATGGATTGGTCGAGCTCGAGCTGGTTGGACACTCCGCCGGTCAGGCGCCGACGGTAGAATTCCACGGTTTCGTCGTTGATCCTCAGTGTCCGCTGACTGATCTCGAGTTCGAGATCGAGCTCGCGCAAAACGAAATAGGACTGCGCGACGTCGGCGATCAGCGTAATCAGCACCCCGCGGCGCGCCTGTTCCGTTGCCAGAAACAGGTTGGTGGCCGCTTCGGTTTCTCGACGGATTCTACCGAACACATCGAGCTCCCACGCCATGCTCAATCCGAGCAACCAATTTTGATAATTCCGATTGCCGTTGACGGCCTGGGAGGGGTCCGTGCGCCGGGACACCTGTTCCGCCCTGCCGCCGGCATTGGCACTGAATTGTGGGTAAAGAAACGAGCGCGCGACGCCGACCTGGGCTCTGGCTTCTTCGACACGCGCGGCGGCCTCGCGCAGATCATAATTATTGGCGATCGCCTCACGGGTGAGCTGCTGCAGCACGGGATCCTGGAACAGCTCCCACCAAGGTATGTCCGCCAGCGACTCCGCCTGCGCCGGCGTCACCGCGCCGCGGTGACTATCCGGGATCAGTAAATTGGGCCGAAGATAGTCCGGACCGAGAGTGCAGCCACCAAGCAGGATGGCGAGGATCAAGGCGAGCAACGTGTGTGCCATCTAGTGCGCCCCCTCGTGCGATGGCACATTGGGGACCGCGCTCGGCACAGCTTTCCTTTTCTTTCCTCCAAGACCTTCGACAAATGCAAAATTGCCGGGGATGAGGAATACTCCAAGGAATGTCGCGACCAGCATGCCCCAGAAGACCGCCGTGCCCATGACGTTCTGCGCGCCGGCGCCGGCTCCGCTCGCAATCATCAACGGCACCACGCCGAGGATAAAAGCAAATGCAGTCATAAGGATGGGACGAAAGCGCAGACGCGCCGACTCCAACGCCGCCTCTTCGATCGGCATTCCTTCCTCATGTTTCGCCTTGGCGAACTCGACGATCAGGATCGCGTTTTTCGCCGCCAGGCCGATAAGCATGATATTGCCGATCTGCACGTAAACGTTGTTGTCGTA
>Ga0210113_1000140_pt1 | contig 16489 bp, 13 predicted proteins | sample MayberryNW_Catta_5_FD_185523 | JGI IMG/M metagenome (GOLD analysis project Ga0210113, IMG submission 185523) | Wetland microbial communities from San Francisco Bay, California, USA, that impact long-term carbon sequestration -... | ecosystem: Environmental > Aquatic > Marine > Wetlands ...
CGACCGCGACGACCCGACGCGCGAGACGGTGATGACCGCGTCCTTCCTGCGCGCCTCGCTCTTCACGTCCGTCGTGTCGTTCGGGGTCGCCGCGATGGCAGTCGGCCTCGGCGTCGTCCTCGTCCTCGTCGGGTGGGCTCTGCTGTCGATCGCCGGCGCGTTCGCCACCGCGAGTGCCACGTCGGCGGCCGACCCGGCCTGAGGCAGACCGGTCAGGCCTGACATGACGGGCGACTATCCGGCGCGGACCTCGCTGGAACACCCGAGGTGGGCTAGAGCCGGACGGGCACCGGCCGCTGCGCGCTCGCGGCTTCCTCCAGGAGGATGCGCTCGGCACGCCGGTACAGCTGGTCGGCGTGGGTCGGGCTGTCGCCGACCGCAGTGAGGCCGACGCGCCCGAGCTCCGTCAGGCAGCTGATCATGTGGAACACGATGCCGGTCTGTCGCGCCTGGTCGAAGTGCAGACCGTGGCGGGCGACCACGTCGAAGAGGTCGTCCAGGCTGAGCCCGCGCAGCGACGGCGACTCGAGGTGGTCGGTCGCGACGAGGTGCTTCTCCTTGCCTGACTGCGTGAGGAAGAGGCCGGTGGCGCCGTCATAGCGGCCGTCGGTCAGGAACTGGAGGGTGAGGAAGGGGTGGGTCGTGCCGCCCTTGCGCAGGTTGATCTCGATGGCGTACGGCGTCCAGCTCCCGTCGCCGGCGTCCACGACCACGAAGTCCAGCGCGAACCGTCCGAGGACGCCTTCGCGGGCGAGTCGCTCGCCCACGGCCAGCGCGTCGGCGCTGATCGCCTTCGCGTAGGCGAAGTCCGCGGGGAACCGGCACCCGAGGTAGCTCTGCCCGCTGGGCCCGCCCAGCAGCTGGTCATGCGTGGACAGCAGCTCGACCCGACCGCCGGGGAGGACCCTGAGCTGCACGCTGGGGCTCCGCAGCTCGGCACCGGTGATGCGCTCCTCGACGATGCCTCCTCGCTCGCCGAGCTTGGCCAGGTAGGCGTCGAAGGGCGTGTCCGGTAGCTCGAACTCCATCTGGCGCAGGCGGGTGGCGACAGCAGGAGGTTCCTCGGCGGAGCCGGGACCGGGCAGCCCGTCCAGGTCCACCATGGCGTTGCCCTCGCCCGAGACGCCTTCGTTGAGCTTGACGATCGCGTACCGGGCCGACGGTCGCTCGCGGCGCAGTCGCAGGGTGGCGGAGAGCAGGTCGTCGAACGTGTGCAGGTCCTCGAAGCCGATCGGGTGGCGAACGCCCTCCTCGGCGAAGAGGCGACGGCAGCCGGTCTTGGTCCCGAGCTCGAACAGCCGCGGGTCCGCGCCGTAGACGGGGATGCCCAGGGCGAGAGCGAGGTCGCGCTCCAGCGTTGTCGTGTTGTACGGCACGAGGTGCGACCGGGTGGGATCCGGGACGAGATCGGCGATCTGCGCGAGCAGCCGCGGCCGCTCCAGCAGCTTCTCGCTCAGGGGCCGGGGCGAGGCGTCGTTCACCGAGACAAGGGTGAGCCGGGCCAGGGCGTGGCTCGGGATCACACCGGGCAGGAGAGCGAGGTAGTACTCGACGACGGCAGGGGCGATCGGCATCGAGGTGACGTAGACCATCTGCAGGCGGGGCTCCCGCAGGAGCAGCAGGAGGAACAGGAACCGCTCCTCCATGGCCTGGCCGAGGGAGCCGCTGCGCTCGGTGACCCGGTCGAGCGTCACCGACGGGATGACGACGACCGACTCGTCCTCCTCGTTGAGCCCCATGGCCGACCAGACCTGCGGCATCCGCTCCTGCAGCCGGTCGAACAGCGCGTAGCGCTCCTCCTCGTCGAGCTCGGCCAGAGTGCGACTCGTGCGACTCGTGCGACTCGGCAGGCTGTCGGTCGTCATGAGGTCACCCGTGCCGCGTCGAGCCCCTTCACGTCGTAGACCTGCACCGGCCGGGTGAAGCCGCGCAGCGTCATCTCCCCCACCGGCTGGCCGACGACGTGCTCGGCTGTGGCGGCGTGGACCCGCTGCGTCACCAGGATCTGGTCGTGGGACGCCTCGGCGCACAGCCGTGACGCCAGGTTCGTGACGCTGCCGATCGCGGCGTAGTCGTAGCGGCCCTCGAAGCCGATGCGTCCCAGGGTGGCGAAGCCCTGAGCGATGCCGATCGAGAAGCCGAGGTCGTGCCCGCGCCGGCTCCACTCGCCGACCAGGGCCTGGACCCGGCTGCGCATGGCCACCGCCATCCGGACGGCGCGGAGGGCGGGGTCGTCGCACGGGAGCGGGTCGTTGAAGAAGACCATCAACCCGTCTCCGGCGAACTGTTCCAGGGTGCCCTCGAACCGGTGGATGAGGTCGCCGAGCGCTGCGTAGTACTCCCCGAGGACGGTCATGACCTCCTCAGGCTCTGCGGTCTCGGCGAACGGGGTGAAGCGGCGGAGGTCGCAGAAGACCACGACGATCTCCCGGCGATGGCTCTCCAGGAACGACTCGTCCCCCGAGTCGACGACGAGGTCCACCAGCTGTGGAGCGAGGAAGCGCCGGAGACGGTTGACCCGCTCGAGCTCGTCCACCTGAGCCTTGACTCGCTGCTCCAGCTCGTTGTTCCAGCCCAGGAGCTCCACCTTCTGCTGCTCCACGGTGTCGTGGTAGCGCTTGACCCGCACCAGTGAACGCACCCGCGCCAGCAGCTCGGCCTGGTCGAACGGCTTGGTGACGAAGTCGTCGGCACCGGCCTCGATCGCCGCGATCTTCTCCTGGTCGCCGCTCGCCGTGATCATCACGACCGGCAGGAACGCGGTCCTGGGGTCGTGCCGGAGCCTGCGACACACCTCGTAGCCGTCCATGCCGGGCATCACGATGTCGAGCAGCACGATGTCGGGCACCTGCTCGTCCACGAACGCCAGGGCCTCCTCACCCGAGGACACGCCGACCACGGTGAAGCCGCGGGGCGCGAGGACGGCGTCGAGCAGGCGCACGTTCTGCGGCAGGTCGTCCACGACGAGCACGGTGGCGTCATCAGTCACGTCGACACCTCTCCGGTGGGAAGGAACCCGCGCACCTGGGACGGCAGCGCGCGGACGCTGATCGGCTTCTCCAGGTAGCCGTCGAAACCGGCCATGAGGGCGCTCTCGCGGTCGTCCTTCATCGCGAACGCGGTGACGGCCACCACCGGTACGGACTCGGTGCGCGGTGAGCCCCGGAGCCGACGAAGCGCCTCGGTGCCGTCGATCCCCGGCAGCTGCAGGTCCATGAGCACGAGGTCCGGCGGGCGCTCGAGCGCGATGGCGATGCCCTCCTCGGCCGAGCTCGCGGCCACCACCTCGAACCCGGCGAAGTCCAGCACGTCGCGGATCAGCTTGAGGTTCCGAGCGTTGTCCTCGACGACGAGGATCATGGCTCCCGTCACGCCAGCTCCCCCCGCTCTGCGCCGGCCTCGACCGCCCGGCGCGGCAGGGCACCGACCCGCTGCAGGGCTGCAAGGACGTCGTCCCGCCCGACCGGCTTGACGAGGTACTCGGCCGCGCCGAGCGCGACGGCCTGGGGGCGCTCGTCCAGCATCGTGATCACCACGACGGGAGCCGCGGCGGTGACCGGATCGCTCTTCAGCGCCTCGAGCACCCGCCATCCGTCCATCCCGGGAAGCCGGATGTCGAGCACGACGGCCGCCGGCCGGTGGTGCCGCACGGCGGACAGTCCCTGCAGCCCGTCATGGGCAGCGACCACGCGCACACCGGCCCCCTCCAGGTACAGCGTCACCAGCTCCAGAGACCTCCGGTCGTCCTCGACGACGACGACGAGCGGTGCCTGGTCCGGCAGCGGGCCGGCTCGAGGATGGTCGGTGCGCGCGCCCGTGAGCGGCACGGTGAAGCTGAACGTGCTTCCTCGACCGAGCTCGCTGTCCAGCCACATCCGGCCGCCGAAGAGCTCGACGATCCGCCGGCACAGTGTCAGACCGAGCCCCGTGCCCTCGGTCCTCCCGCGCGCCCGCCCTGCTTGCTGGAACGACTCGAAGATGCGTTCCCGGTCCGCCGGGTCGATGCCCACGCCCGTGTCCGAGACTGAGATGCACAGCTCGTCGCCGTCCATCGCGGCCCGGACCGAGACCTGCCCTCCGTCGCGGCTGAACTTCACTGCGTTGGACAGCAGGTTGAGGACGACCTGCCGGAAGCGCAGCTCATCCGTCGTCACCAGACCGACGTCCGGTTCCACCTCGAGGTCGAGCTCGATGGAGTGAGCCGCGGCCCGCTCCCGGACCTGTGCGAGGGACTGCTCGAGCGAGTCGCGCACGGGGAACGTCGACGGATCGAGCTCCATGCGGCCGGCCTCGACCTTGGACAGGTCCAGGATGTCGTTCAGCAGCTCGAGCAGGTGTCTCCCGGACGCCAGGATGTCCCGTAGGTAGTCCTCCTGCCGGTCGTTGATGTCACCGAACATGCGCTCCAGGAGGACTTCCGAGAACCCGATCACTGCGTTCAGCGGGGTCCGCAGCTCGTGCGACATGCTCGCGAGGAACTCGGACTTGTGCCTGCTGGCCACCGCGAGCTCGCCGGTCCGCCGCTGCAGCTCCCCGAAGAGCCGGGCGTTCACGATCGCGAGCGCGGACTGGCTGGCGAAGGTCTGCAACAGGTCGGAGGTGTCGTCGGAGAACCCCCCGGGGCGGCGGCGTCGGACCACCAGGGCGCCGACGATCTCGTGCTCGTGCTGCATCGGCACCGCCAGCACGGACCGCCAGCCGGCGTCCTTGAGGTGCCCGAGATGCGGATCGAGCGGCGCGGTCTCGAGGTCCTCCGCCATCTGGGGCTGGCCTTCGACGCAGGCCCTGCCCACCAGGGAGTTCTCCAGGGAGATGTGCGTGGCGCCCAGCCGCCCGAGCAGCTCCGAGCTGGTGCCGTAGGCCGCCCGGATCCGGAACGCATGGCTTGCGGCATCGAGCTCGAGGAGGGAGCCGCCGTCCGTGTCGGTGAGCTGGACGGCGTGGGTGACGATGGTCGTGAGGACCTCGTCGAGGTCGAGGCTCGAGCTCACCACGTGCCCGATCTCCCGCAGGGCCTCGAGCTGGCCGATCTTGTCCGCCAGCTCCGTGGAGCGGGTCTGCAGATCTCGCACCAGGCCGACGTTCCGGATCGCGATCGCGGCCTGGGCGGCGAACGTGCTGACCAGCTGGATCGCCCGGTCGCTGAACGGGTCGACCTCGCTGCGCCACAGCGACAGCACGCCGACGACCCCCTCCTCGAGCAGCATCGGGACGGCGAGCGCGGTCCGGAAGCCGCCCAGCCGCTGCACGTCGGTCCGGCCGTACTCCGGGTCGGCCAGCACGTCGGCCACCTGCTGCGCCCGGCGGTCCAGGGCCACCCGGCCGGTCAGGCTGGCCCGGTCTGCCAGGAACGGGTGCTCGCGGGTGTAGTCGCGGTAGTCGTCGGAGACCCCGCTCGCGACGGCCAGCCGGAAGGCGTCGCCCTCCAGGAGACTGACCACCGCGGCGTCCGCGCGGCACAGGCGTCGGGCGCTCTCGACCACGGTGCCGAGCACTCCGTCGAGGTCGGCTGCGGACCGGCCGAGTGCCGTCAGGACCTCGCCGGTCGCCTCGAGGTGCTCCCGGGACTCCCGCAGCTCCGCGCGCAGCCGCACGACCTCGGCGTCGTGCGACCGGTCGGCGTCCGGTGCCACCTGGTCGCTCGGCATGCCGACCTCCTCGCCGCACAAGGAGTTGCAGGCCGGCGTCGGGCGACCAGCCCAGAGCGCCCCAGCAGGACACCCCCCACCAGGAGTGTGCTCCCGCCCGGCGGAGCGGGCAACGCCGCAGGCTGCCCGGGCCGGTCTAGTCCCGCCAGATGAGGACGACCGCCCGGTCGTCGTTGTGCGCCGCCGCGACCCGGTCGATCAGCTTGCGCGCGCCGTGCCGGAACCCGCGGGTCACCAGGCGCTCCGCCTCGCCCAGCAGCTTGTCGATGCCGACGGAGATGTCCTGGCCGGGCTTCTCGATCAAGCCGTCGGTGAACATCAGCAGCGCGTCGCCGCGCTCCAGTCGGCCGCGCTCGGCGACGAACTTGGCGTCCGGGAAGATCCCCAGCAGGGGTCCCTCGCTTGCCTCGCTGACCCGCCAGCGGCCCGACCCCGACGTGAAGTGGACGGCCGGCGGGTGGCCGGCGACCGACACCACGTACTCCCCCGTGGCGAGGTCGATGACGACGTGGGCGACGGTCGCGAAGCCTTCCTCCCAGTGCTGCCGGATCAGGTAGCGGTTGGTCGCGGGCAGGAACTCCTCGTGCGGCACCGACCCGAGCAGCCCGCCGAAGGCGCCGGAGAGCAGCAGCGCGCGGGTACCCGCGTCCACGCCCTTGCCCGAGACGTCGACGAGTGCGACCTCGACGTGCGTGCCGTCGTCGGAGCGGGTCGCGACCAGGAAGTCGCCGGAGAACGACGCGCCGCCCGCCGACCGCAGCACGATCTCGGCCGACCACCCGTCCGGCAGCGCCGGCATCTCGCCCTGCGCGGTCAGGCGGTCGCGCAGGTCGACCAGCATCGAGTCGCCTCGCGTCCCCTGCACGCCCAGCCGCCCGCGGCTGCGCGCCAGCAGGTGGACCATCGCCGCCGTGCCCACCACCACGACGATCGCCCCCACCGACGCGTCGTCCACGCGCACGACGTCGGCGACCACGACCGCGGCGACGACGACGTCGAGGAGCAGAAGGCTGCGCACGCTGAGCAGGAACCCGCCGGCCAGCACGACGAGGGCCAGCATCGAGAGCGGGAAGAGCCCGGGATCACGCGTGTACAGCACGCCGAGCGCGCCGGCGCAGAGACTGAGGACCAGCAGGGTGAAGCCGTCGGAGTAGAGCAGGTGCCGCTTGGCGTACGTCGTGGCGCGCCACCAGAGGGCGGACCGCCGGGCGCGTCGACGACGCGGGCTGGCGGCGGACATGGGGAGAACCGTACCGACCGTGACCGGTCGGGGACGCCGGGTCGCCGGAATGCGCCACCCGGGCGGTGTAATCGCGTTGGTCCCTGTCGTGCGCCTCTGGTAGGCACCTGGTCATGAACGCGCCGCCGTGGACCGTCCGGCCCGTCCCCGACGAGGAGTGGGAGTCGTTCCGCGACGTCGACGCCCACGCGTTCGGCGTCGGCATGCCCGAGGACATGGAGGCGCAGGAGCGCGAGCTGCACCGCGGCGCCCGCGGGATCGGCGCGTACGACGCCGAGGTGCTCGCGGGCATCGCCACGGCGTTCTCCTTCCAGGTCACCGTCCCCGGCGGGGCCGCCGTCCCCGCGGCCGGGGTGAGCTGGGTCGGGGTGCTGCCGACCCACCGCCGCCGCGGTGTGCTGCGCGCCCTGATGACCCACCAGCTGCACGCGGTCCACGACCAGGGCGACGAGCCGCTGGCGATCCTCTGGGCGTCCGAGCCGGTGATCTACGGCCGGTTCGGCTACGGCCTCGCCAGCCGGGCCTACAACCTGGACGTCCCCCGCAGCCCGACCGCGTTGCAGGCCGGCGCGCCCGACGACCCCGGCCTGCGGCTCCGGCTCGTCGACCCGGCCGACTGGAAGGCCTTCGTGCCCGTCTACGACGCGGTGGCCGCCGCCCGGCCGGGCGTCGTCCTGCGGGAGGAGCCGTGGTGGCAGCGCGCGGTGCGCGACCTGCCCTCGATGCGCGGCGGGGCGTCGCCCAAGCGCGCCGTCGTGGCCGAGGACGGCGCCGGGGTGCGCGCCTTCGCCCTGTACCGCACCGAGCAGCACTGGGACGAGCGCTTCGGCAAGGGCGACGTCACGGTGCAGGAGGCGATGGCGGCCGACCCCGCGGCGCTCGCGGCGCTCTACCGCTACCTGTTCGACCTCGACCTGATGGGCCACGCGACGGTCCGGGTCGCGATCGACGACCCGGTGCTGCACTGGCTGACCGACGCCCGCAGCGCCAAGCCGTCCCTGGCGGACTGCCTGTACGTACGTCTGGTCGACGTGCCGCGCGCTCTCGCCGGACGCACCTACGCGGCCGACGTCGACCTGGTCATCGAGGTCCGCGACGACCTGTGCCCCTGGAACGCCGGCACCTGGCGGCTGCGGGCGACCGCAGGCGACGAGGCGACCTGGGCGCCGGCCGACGACACCCCGGACCTGTCGATGGACGTCCGCGAGCTCGGGGCGGCCTACCTGGGCGGCACGTCGGTCGCGGAGCTCGCGGGCGCCGGGCTGGTGCTGGAGCGGACGCCGGGTGCGGTCACGGCAGCGTCCGCGGCCTTCGCCCACCACCCGGCGCCGTGGACCTCCTGGGTCTTCTGAGGCCCCGGGCGTCAGGGACCGGTGGGCGGGCCGGGCAGCTCGGGCAGCTGGTGCCCGGTCTCGTAGTCGGCGATCATCGCGATCCGCCGGGAGTGCCGCTCGTCGCCGCTGAACGGCGTCGTGAGGAACCGCTCGACCAGCCGGGTCGCCTCGTCCAGGGTGTGCATGCGGGCACCCACGCTGACGACGTTGGCGTCGTTGTGCTCCCGGCCGAGACCGGCCGTGTCGTCGTTCCAGGCCAGCGCGGCCCGCACCCCGGGCACCTTGTTGGCCGCGATCGCCTCGCCGTTGCCGGAGCCGCCGATCACCACGCCCAGGCTGCCCGGGTCGTTGACCACCGCGGCGGCCGCGCGCAGGACGTAGGGGGGGTAGTCGTCGACCGGGTCGTAGTCGACCGGCCCGTGGTCGACGACCTCGTAGCGCTCCTCGCGCAGCCACCCCGCGAGGTGGGCCTTGAGCTCGAAGCCGGCGTGGTCGGAGCCGAGGTGCACGCGCATGCGCGGCAGTCTGGCAGGGACGGAGCGTGAGCGGGGTGCTCGGGGTCGACGGTGCTCGCGGCGGCTGGGTCGGCGCCCTGGTGCGTGGTCAGGACGTGCAGTGGCTGGTGCTGCCCGACGTGCGGGCGGCGCTCGCGGTCGACGCCGACGTGGTGGCGATCGACATGCCGATCGGCCTGCCGGACACCGGCCGGCGCGACTGCGACCTGCAGGCGAAGCGGCAGCTCGGAGCGGCGCACCCGCGGGTGTTCCTCACCCCGCCCCGCGATGTGCTCGGCAGCCCCGACCACCGCACGGCCAGCGCCCGGCACCGCGAGCTGGCCGGCGGAGCCGGGCTCTCGATCCAGACCTGGCACATCGTGGACCGGATGCGCGAGGTCGACGACGCCGCCGACGACCCCCGACTTGTGGAGGTGCACCCGGAGCTGTCCTTCGCCGCGCTCGCCGGACGGGTGCTGGACCGGAAGAAGACGCCGGCCGGCCGGGCCGAGCGGCTGGCCGCCCTGCGCAGCTGGCTGCCCGGCCTCGACCCCGCATCGGTGCCGTCCGGTGACGACGCCCTGGACGCGCTGGTCGCGGCGTGGTCGGGCAGGCGCTGGCTGGACGGCGCTGCGCGTGCTCTGCCCGAGGGGCAGCCGCCGCGGGACGGCCGCGGCCGCCCGATGCGGATCGTGATCTAGACCTCGGGCCGGACGGTCTCGAGGGCCTCGACCTCGGCCGGCGCCGCGCGGCGGTGCCGTGGTGCGGGCACCGCCGGCCGGCCGACGACCCGGTCGTGCGGGTGGTCGGCGTGGCGCAGGGGCGGCACGACGTACGTCGGCTCGACACCCACCCACGAGCAACGGTCCATGTCCCAGGAGCCCGGCCGCGCGTTGATCACGTTCTCCACCACCTCGGGTCAAGCATGCGCCGCCGAGCCGCCCGCGTCACGGGGTCGGACCCGTTCGGCGTCGTCGGCCGGTGCCCTCGACGGGGAGGTCTGGTCGGAAAGCCTCCCGACCTGCGACATCTCGGACATCACAGTTCGACATTCCCGTTGGGTCCCGCCGGGACGTCCGTGCGAGGATTTCCTGTCCTTCTGCCCGACCGAGGAGAGATCCTTCGTGCCCAGCGCGACCACCCGGATGAACATCACGCGCGAGGATGCCCAGGCCCGGGCCCGGCTGATCGAGGTGACGTCGTACGACGTCGAGCTCGACCTGACCGTCGGCGACGTGACCTTCCTCTCCTCGACCGTCGCACGGTTCCGCTGCACCGAGCCCGGCGCCTCGACCTACGTGGACCTGGTGGCCGACGAGATCGCCGAGCTGGAGCTCAACGGCACCGCGCTCGACCCGGCCGACGTGTTCGACGGCGCCCGGATCCGGCTGGACGGCCTGGCCGAGGACAACACGCTGCGGGTGCGGGCGAGCTGCCGCTACATGCACACCGGCGAGGGCCTGCACCGGTTCGTCGACCCGGTCGACAAGTCCGTCTACCTCTACACGCAGTTCGAGGTCGCGGACTCCCGGCGCATGTTCACCGTCTTCGAGCAGCCGGACCTGAAGGCGACCTTCGCGTTCACCGTGACCGCGCCGGACGACTGGCACGTGGTCTCCAACCAGCCGACCCCGGAGCCCGAGCCGGCCGGTTTCGGCAACGCCACCTGGCGCTTCGACGCCACGCCGCGCATCTCGTCCTACATCACGGCCCTGGTCGCCGGGCCCTACCACCGGGTCGACTCCGAGTACCGCGACGGCGACCGGGTCATCCCGCTGGCGCTGTACTGCCGGGCCTCGCTCGCCGCCCACCTCGACGCCGACGTGATCCTCGAGGAGACCAGGCAGGGCTTCGAGTTCTTCGAGCGCGAGTTCGGGATGACCTACCCGTTCGCCAAGTACGACCAGCTGTTCGTGCCGGAGTTCAACTCCGGGGCGATGGAGAACGCCGGCTGCGTCACCCACCACGAGGACTACGTGTTCCGGTCCCGGGTGCCCGAGGTGTCCTACGAGCGCCGGGCCGTGACGATCCTGCACGAGATGGCGCACATGTGGTTCGGCGACCTCGTGACGATGACGTGGTGGGACGACCTCTGGCTCAACGAGTCGTTCGCCGAGTGGGCCAGCACCCTGGCCGCGGCCGAGGCGACCCGCTGGACGTCGGCCTGGACGACGTTCGCCAACACCGACAAGACCTGGGCCTACCGGCAGGACCAGCTGCCCTCGACCCACCCGATCGCGGCCGAGATCCACGACCTCGAGGACGTCGAGGTCAACTTCGACGGCATCACCTACGCCAAGGGCGCGTCGGTGCTCAAGCTGCTCGCGGCCTGGGTCGGCCGCGACGAGTTCCTGGCCGGCATCCGCGAGTACTTCCGGGCGTACGCCTGGGGCAACACCACCCTCGCCGACCTCCTCGGCAAGCTGGAGGAGACCTCCGGCCGGGACCTCAAGGCATGGTCCGCCGAGTGGCTCGAGACGGCCGGTGTGAACACGCTCCGGCCGTCCTTCGAGGTCGATGCGGAGGGCCGCTTCACGGCCTTCGCGGTGGAGCAGAGCGCACCGGACGCCTGGCCGACGCTGCGCTCGCACCGGCTGGCCGTCGGTCTCTACTCCCGCTCCGACACCGGGCTGGTCCGCCACCACCGGGTCGAGCTCGACGTGACCGGCGCGCGCACCGAGGTGCCGGAGCTGGTCGGCGTCGCCCAGCCGGACCTCGTGCTGGTCAACGACGACGACCTGACCTACGCCAAGATCCGGCTCGACGAGCGGTCGCTGCACACGCTGACCGACGCCCTCGGCGAGTTCGAGGACACCCTGGCCCGGTCGCTGTGCTGGTCGGCCGCGTGGGACATGACCCGTGACGGCGAGATGTCGACGTCGGACTACCTCACGCTGGTCCTCGGGGGCATCGGCCGCGAGACCGACAGCTCGGTCACCCGCACCGTCCTCCGCCAGGCCGAGACGGCGGTGGTCCTCTACTCCGCACCGGACCGTCGGGAGCAGAACCGCCGGCGGCTGGCCGACGGGCTCGCGCAGCTCCTCGCCGAGGCGGCACCCGGCAGCGACAACCAGCTGCAGTTCCTGCGGGCGTACGCCTCGGCGGCGGTCGGCACGGACCACCTGGCGACGGTGCGCCGCTACCTCGACGGCGACGAGAGCCTCGACGGGCTGACGGTCGACACCGACCTGCGCTGGCACCTGCTGCACCACCTGGTCGCGGCCGGTCTCGCCGACGACGACGAGGTGGACCGCGAGCTGGACCGGGACGACACCGCGACCGGGCGGCGGCAGGCGGCGGCGGCGCTCGCGGCCCGGCCGAGCGGTGACGCCAAGGCCGAGGCGTGGGCGTCGGTCATGGACGACGACGAGCTGCCGAACGCGATCCAGACCGCGGTGATCGGCGGCTTCCAGCAGGTCGGGCAGCTCGAGCTGCTGCGCTCGTTCGTCAACCCCTACTTCTCGTCACTGACGGAGGTGTGGGCCACCCGGACCAACGAGACCGCGCAGAGCATCGTCATCGGGCTGTTCCCGACGCTGCTGGCCGAGCAGTCGACCGTGGACGCGGCCGACGCGTGGCTGGCCGCGAACGAGGACGCGGTGCCGGCGCTGCGCCGCCTGGTGATCGAGTCGCGCGACGGGGTGGCCCGGGCGCTGCGGGCCCAGGGCCGCGACTCCGCCGCCTGACCCCGGCTCGCCGGCGGACCGGGCGGGCAGGGCTACGGGGTGTCGGTGTGCAGCGACCGCGGGGCGTGGGCGTGCTCGGCGAGCGCGAGGACGCCGCTGGCGATGCCGCCCGAGAGGTCGCCGGCCTGGAAGGCCGACGTCATCGTCATCGCGGCCAGCCCGGCAGCCCGGTCGTCGAGCCGCCGCCGCACCTCGGAGCCGGTGACCACCTCGACCCGGCGGGCGCCGGGGTCGACCGCGACCAGCACGGTCTGCGGCGCGTCGTCGCCGAGCGCGCCGTGCAGCTGCAGGGCGGTCGCCCGGCTGTCGCCCTCGAGGGTGCCGACGTAGACCGAGACCGGCAGCTGCGACTGCTGCTGCGCCAGCCGGATCGCCCGGACGACGTCCTGCTGCTGGCGCTCCGAGAACGCCTCACCAGCGGGCACTGGCACCACCTCCCCCGGTCGTCGCGGTCGCCGTGCGCACCGCGGAGTCGGCGTCGTCGGGGCCGTTGAACCAGACCGGCGCGGCCCACCAGCCGAGGCCCGGCCGGTAGCGCGGGCCGCGCGACATCGACGGCAGCGTCGCGAGGATCGCGATGACGACGAAGAGGCCGGCCGGCAGGACGACGAACCACAGCAGCGTCTCGATGACGCTCAGCCCCGGCCCGGGGTCGTCGCCGTCGTCCGTCTTGTTCGTGGCGAGCGCCGGCGCGGCCGTGGCCAGCACCAGCCCGGCGGTGCAGACCGTCGAGGCGAGAAGTCGGCGGAGGGTCACGGGCAGCACCGTACTAGTTGCCGGAGACGGCGTCGGCGAGCCGCCCGGCGAGCGGCACCGTGACCAGGTCGTCGAGCAGCACCGGCGAACCCGTGCTGTCGGCCAGCGGCAGCCGCCAGTTGGGGTACTCGTCGTCGGTGCCCGGCTGGTTCATCGCGCGCCGGTCGCCGACCACGTCGGTCAGCGCGACGCCCAGCAGCCGGCTCGGGGTGGCGGCCAGCGCGCGGTGCAGCGCGACCGTCACGGCGTCGACGTCCCCGCGCTCGTCCGCGGCCAGCCAGCCACGTTCGACGAGCAGGTCGAGCCACGACGCACGGTCCGCCTCGTCCACCGCCCGCTCCTCGTCGACCGAGCGGGTGAGCAGGCCCAGCGAGTCGCGGATGCGGATGTGCTCGCCGGCCAGGTAGCCGGCGGTCGGCGGCAGGTCGTGCGTCGTCACCGCGGCCAGGCACAGCTCGCGCCAGGTCTCCGGCGGGCGCGGCCGGCCGCCCTCGTCGCGCTCGAACCACAGGATCGAGGTGCCCATCAGCCCGCGCTCCGCGAGGTAGTCGCGCGCCCACGGCTCGACGGTGCCCAGGTCCTCTCCCACGACCAGGGCTCCGGCCCGCCACGCCTCGAGCGCGAGGATGCCGACTAGGGCGTCGTGGTCGTAGCGGACGTAGGTCCCCGCGCCGGCCGGCATGCCCTCCGGGACCCACCACAGCCGGAAGAGACCGATGACGTGGTCGACGCGCACCCCGCCGCAGTGCCGGAGCACGGTCCGCAGCATGTCGCGGTAGGCGGCGTAGCCGGACTCGGCCAGCCGGTCCGGCCGCCACGGCGGCTGCGACCAGTCCTGGCCGACCTGGTTGAAGGCGTCCGGCGGGGCGCCGACGGTGACGCCGCTGGCCATCACGTCCTGCAGCGCCCAGGTGTCGGCGCCGTGCGGGTGCACCCCGACGGCCAGGTCGTGGACGACCCCGACCGGCATGCCGGCCTCGACGGCGAGCCGCTGGGCCCGGCCGAGCTGCTCGTCGAGCACCCACTGCAGCCAGCAGTAGAAGTGGACCCGCTCCGCGAGGTCGGTGCGGGCCGCACCGGTCGCGGGGGACGACGGCGTGCGCAGCTCCGCCGGCCAGTCCCGCCAGTCCGCGCCGTGCACCTCCGCGAGCGCGCACCAGGTCGCGAAGTCGGTCAGGCCCGGGCCCTCTCGGGCCAGGAAGTCCTGGAGGTCCGCCTCGCGCGACGGGCTGCGGGGCACCGCGTGGACGAGGGTCAGCGCCGACCGCTTGGCCTCCCACACCGCGTCGCGGTCGAGCAGCAGGTCGGCGGTGTTCAGCGAGCGCTGCAGCAGCGCCGTGCGCTCGATCTCGGCCCGGACGGCACCGGTCAGGTAGGCGAACTCCGGAACCAGCTCGACCCGCACGTAGAGCGGGCTGACGAAGCGGCGGGTCACCGGCAGGTAGGGCGAGGGCTCGACCGGCGGCGCGGGCGCCGGCGCATGCAGCGGGTTGACCAGGACGAAGCCCGCACCGAGGTCGCGGCCGGCCCACCGGGTCAGCTCGGCCAGGTCGTCGAGGTCGCCGTGCCCCCAGGACCGCCGGGACCGCACCGAGTAGAGCTGCGTCATCAGGCCCCAGGCCGCGGGCCGGTCGCCGGTCGCGGGCGCCGGCATCCGGTCCGGTGTCACCACGAGCGGGGTGGACGCCTCCCGGGGCTCCCGGCCGACGGAGGCGCGCAGCGTGTGCCAGCCCAGCGGCAGGTCGGTGGGCAGGTCGAACGTGGCCTCGCCCACCAGGTCACCGTCGACCGCGCGCGGCTCGACCCACCGGTCGGCCTGGGCCAGGTCGACCCGCCCGCCGCCCTCGAGGTCGACCCAGGCCGCCGCCGGCTCGCCGTGCGGCACGTGCACCGGCACCTGGGCCGGCCGGCCGGACCGGGTGACGACGCACGGCGGCAGCACCCGCCGCCACGGCCGGTCGCGCACGTCGGCGAGAGCGGCCCGGACCGACTCGTCGGTGTGGGCGGCGACCCCGAGCGCGGCCAGGACCGCTTCGACCGACTCGCGCGACACCGGGCAGTGCCTGCCCTGCCAGTCCCAGAAGTCGGTCGAGACGCCGTGCGCGGCGGCGAGCTCCAGCAGGTCGGCGGGCAGCGGGTCGGTCGGCATCGCGGACGATCCTCCCTCACCAGCACGCCGGGCGCGCACCGCCTCCCGTCGTCCAGGCGGTGCCTGCCGCGGACTCCACCTGCGCTGCCAGGGACAGCAGCCGGGCCTCGCCGGCCGGGCGCCCGGCGAGCATCACACCGACCGGGAGCCCGGCGGGCGTCACGTGCAGCGGCAGCGAGACCGCCGGCTGCCCGGTGAGGTTCCACAGGGCGGTCCACGGCGTGAAGGCCTCCTGCGCGGCGAAGTCGCCTGCCGGGTCGTCGTCGTCGCGCAGCGCACCGACCGGCAACGGGGGCTGCGCGAGGGTCGGCGTGAGCACCGCGTCGTACTCCGCCATCGCCGTCACCGCGCGCCGCGCCAGCACCTGCAGGGTCACCAGCGCCAGGGCGAAGTCGCTCGCCGCCACCGAGCGGCCGCGCTCGCGCAGCCACCGGGTGAGCGGCCGCAGCATCTGCTCGCGTGCGGGCGGCACGGGGGCCAGCGTGGGCAGCACCGACCACACGGTCTCGAAGAGCGGCACGACCTCGGCCGTGAACGGCGCCTCGACCTCCTCGACCTCGTGGCCGAGGTCCGTCAGCAGCCGGGTCGTCCGGTCGTACGCCGCGAGGCACTCGTCGTGGACCGCCGCGTGCCCGATCACCGGGGTCACGAACCGCGCGACGCGCAGCCGTCCGGGCTCGCGGCCGGCGTGGCCGAGGAACGACTCGCCCGCCGGCAACGGCGGCGCCCAGTGCGGGTCGCCGGGGGTCGGGCCGGCCATCGTGTCGAGAAGCGCCGCCGCGTCGCGCACGGTCCGGGCCAGCACCCCCTCGCACGGCAGCCCGCTCACGTCGCCGCGCACCGGGCCGCCGCTGACCCGCCCGCGCGCCGGCTTGAGGCCGACCAGGCCGCAGCAGCTGGCCGGGATGCGCACCGAGCCGCCGCCGTCGTTGCCGTGGGCGACCGGCGCCAGTCCTGCGGCCACCGCCGCCGCGGCGCCGCCGCTGGACCCGCCGGCCATCCGGTCCGGGGCCCAGGGCGACCGGGCGGCCGGCACCAGGTCGGGCTCGGTGTAGCAGGGCAGGCCCAGCTCGGAGGCGCTGGTCTTGCCCAGCAGCACGGTGCCCGCGTCGCGCAGCCGCACGACGACCGAGTCGTCGACGTCGGGCACGAAGTCGCGGAAGACCGCGCTGCCGAAGGTGG
>Ga0210113_1000149_pt1 | contig 16153 bp, 15 predicted proteins | sample MayberryNW_Catta_5_FD_185523 | JGI IMG/M metagenome (GOLD analysis project Ga0210113, IMG submission 185523) | Wetland microbial communities from San Francisco Bay, California, USA, that impact long-term carbon sequestration -... | ecosystem: Environmental > Aquatic > Marine > Wetlands ...
GCCGCGGCGGTCGTGGGCGAATCGGTCGTGGCGTTTGAGATCGCCAAGGCATTCCTAGAGAAATTCGGTGGCGATTCTCTGAGAGAGATCAAGCGCAACTACCAAAGCTATCTCGAGCAGATAAAAAGCTACTAGGCTAGCTAGCTAGGTAACACAGTAGTACTAGCAGGCTGCTGAAAAAACTCATATGCTACAAGTAGAAGTTTGGAGTACTGGAGTGGTGGAGTAATGGATTGAAAACCTCCAATACTCCTGTACTCCAATATCCCATTTTGCTGACTCGCCTGTGAGATCTTTGTGAGCAGCCTGCAATAAGAGTTGGGGTGTTTGGTAAATCAGCCGAGCTAAGTAGTTTGTCAAAAGTTTTGCCACGAAACATCGCGCTGATCGGTTTCATGGCGGTCGGAAAGAGCGCCGTGGGACGAAATCTCGCCAGGAGATTGCAGCGCCGCTTTGTCGATCTCGACCGCCTGATCGAAAAAGCCGAAGGCAAAAAAGTACGGGAGATTTTCGCGGCCAAAGGCGAAGCGTATTTTCGCCAGTTGGAGAAGCGAACGCTGCACGAGGTCTTGCAACTCGACGGGCAAGTGATTGCTACCGGCGGCGGCGTCATCATGGATGATGAAAACCTCGGTCTGCTGCGGCGGCAAACGACCCTGATCGGTTTGGCCGCTCCGATCGACACCTTGCTGGCCAGAGCGGGAACTGGGCCGAAGCGTCCTTTGCTCAAGAGCGCCGATCGCCGCCAACAGGTCGAGGAGTTGATGCGGCAGCGAGAAAGTCGCTACGGCCAGGCCCACTTCACCGTTGATACGAATCACCTGACCCTGGCCCAGGTCGTGGATCAAATCATCGAAAGGTTGAATGGCGAGGGCGACCCGCATGCAAACGTTGACCGTTAATCTGGGCGATCGTTCCTATCCGATCCACGTCGGTGAGAATATCCTCGATCGCCTCGGCGAATTTCTCGATGGGCTCAATCTCCGCGGCAAAGCGGCCGTTATCAGCAATCCCGTGGTTGCGCAGCTTTACCTGGATCCGATTCACGATGCGCTCAGCCAAGCCGGCTTTGAAGTCACGCCGATTTTGATCCCCGACGGCGAAGAACACAAAAATCTCGCCTCGCTGGCAACCATCTACGATGGCCTGATTAAAGCGCGCTTGCAGCGCAGATCCTGCGTGCTGGCGCTCGGCGGAGGAGTGGTTGGCGATCTGGCCGGTTTTGCTGCTGCGACTTATTTGCGTGGTGTGTCTTACATACCGGTGCCGACCACGTTGCTGGCGCAAGTCGACTCTAGCGTCGGCGGCAAGACCGGAGTGAATCATGAAAATGGCAAGAATCTAATTGGGGTTTTCTACCAGCCCAAGCTCGTCGTGATCGATGTCGCCGTGCTGCGGACCCTACCGCGTCGGGAGCTCGTCGCCGGGCTTGCCGAGGTTATCAAGTACGGCATTATCGCGGACTCCGCGTTGTTTCAGCTGTTGGAGGAAAAGATCGAGCGTTTGCTTTCAATCGATCGGGCGCTGCTGATTCAAGTCATCGCCACTTGCTGTGCGATCAAAGCCCGGGTCGTCGAACAAGATGAGCGCGAGGACGATTACCGCGCGGTGCTCAATTTCGGCCATACCATCGGCCATGCTCTGGAAGCCGCGACCGGTTACCGGCAGTTTCTTCACGGCGAGGCCGTGGGCGTGGGGATGGCGAAGGCCGCGGCGCTTTCGCTGGAGCGAGGGCTTGCGGATCGGAAAAGCGTTGAGCGGATCATTCAATTGATCAAAAAATCCGGCTTGCCGACCGAGATACCATCGACGGTGTCGATCGCGAATTTACTTCAAGGCATGGAAGTAGACAAAAAGGCGGCGGGCGATAAAATCAAGTTCGTGATGTGCAACGGTATTGGGAAGACCCGTTTTGATTGGCTGGCGCCCGCCGAGATCGCCGGCGGTTTGAACGCGTAGTTTGCACCCGACTCTTCCGCGGGCGAACAGGAAACATCGATGGCGAGAAAGAAAAAGATCTTGGTGCTCAACGGGCCCAATCTCAACCTGCTCGGTAAGCGGCAGCCCGAGATCTACGGCAAGCTGACCCTCGAACAGATCGATCAGAAGGTGCGCGCTCTCGCTCAAGAGCTCGCTGTCGAGATCGAAATTCGCCAGTCGAATCATGAGGGCGAGCTCGTCAGCTGGATCCAAGAAGCGCCGAAGCAATTCGGCGCGATCGTGATCAATCCGGCGGCATACACCCACACGAGCATCGCTATGCGCGACGCGATCACGGCCGCCGGCATTCCGACGATTGAAATTCATCTTTCGAACATTCATAAACGCGAGCCGTTTCGTCACCACTCTCACATCGCGGAAGTGGCCGTCGGGCAGATCGCGGGCTTCGGCGTGAACAGTTATCTTCTCGGGATTCGGGCAGCAGCTGAACTAATCCAGGAATAGCCAACCCGTATCGAAGTTTTTCGATTTCATCTCTTCGATGATTTTTTGCCGCTCGTTTTCAACCTGATTTATTCGATTTCGCAGGTCGCTGAGTTCCTTCTGTTTTTCGGAATATGCGGGCGGCGGATTTAACGAAAACGGCGGACTCGTGGCGCTGCTGCCGCTCGGCAGTCCTTGCGCTCGGAACTGAGCATCGCGCAGGCGCGATAACAAATCTTCCTGATGTCCCCTGAAAGCCTCCTCCGTGGTAAAAAACTGTGGTTCCGAGCCGGTGTTGCCGCGGGTGCGAACCGCGTACTGCTCGCGTAATTCCTGAAGCTGGGCGGTGAGTTGCTTGATTTTTTGTTGGTAAGCTTTTTCCTCGGCGGCCTTTTCCATCACCGGCGCTTCTCCTCGCGACGACGGTTCTGCAGCGCCAGGTTTTGCTTCGCCCGGCTGCGCCGCCGTTTCGGCCGGTTGCGCAGGCGCGGTTGGGCGAAGCTGATCGTTGCCAAGACTGGATGCGCTTTTTGGGTCGGTGTCCTTGACGCGCCGCACGGACTGAACTTGGTCTTTGCTGATGGCGATCTCACCGCCGAGGCCGGGAAATTTGATCATTGAGCCTTGTTCGCGGTAACTTTGCACGGTAATTTGCCGGCCGTTTTTCAACTCCAAGACATATTGTGCCTCGGCGGTGTCGAGCCAGGCGACCAAGCAAATAAACGCCAGAGCATATCTAATCTTGGGCATGAAGCGAGTATAGCACGGGAGGCGATTCCGCGACATCTCGGATTGCGCCGGTTTTTCGTTTGAGTCTCTTCCACCCTCAATCCAATCATGCTAGCGTTTCGGCTGCAGAGGGTGAGCGCCATGGATAGAAATCCCTTTGTTTTTTTTGCTCTTTCGATCTTTTTCCTGCTGGCTAGCAAACCCGCCCTAGTGTCGGCGGCTGAGCCACGAGTGCAGATCCTCTCTCCCGCCGACGGCAGTCGAATTACCCAGGATCAAAACTCCATCTTTGTCAGCGGCAAAGTAGCCCGTGAGACCGGCCGGTCGGCAAATGTCGATATTTTCCTGGTCATTGACGTCTCCGGCAGCACGGCGCTCTACGCCGGCGCCGATTTGGGCGAAGCCGATCAGCCTCCCGAGAACTCCGGATTCACTCCGCCGCAGATCATCATTGGCGGCATGAATGTTGGCCCGCCGCCGCTACGCAATCCGAGAAATTCAATCCTCGCCGCTGAGGTCGCGGCCGCGAAGCGGTTGTTGCTTCAGCTCAATTCCGAGACCACGCGAGTGGGCGTTTTGACGTTTAGCGAGGGCGCGAAACTGTTGCAGCCGCTGACCCATGATTTTGACCAGGCTCGGCGTGTCTTGGCCGACGTTCTTCGCGCCGGACCGTTCGGCGGGACCAATATGGTCGAAGGCATTCGCATCGCCACCACCGAGCTATTCGGGTTGGGCACCAGTGAAAAAAGGACGGATGCGATCAAGGTTCAGTTTCTTTTAACCGACGGTTTCCCCTCCTTGCCGATCGGCGGCGGTAAAAGAGCCACTCCCGAGGATACCAATCTGGCGATCAACGCTGCCAGATTAGCGGCGAAGGCGGGCATCAAAGTGCATGTTTTCGCCCTCGGCACCGAGGCGCTGTCGTATCCACGCGCCGCGCTCGGGATCGCTCGAGAGAGCGGTGGTACCTACACGCCGGTCGTGCGGCCGGCCGACGTGCTTGCGGTGCTCGAGAATATATCCGTGGTCGGGGTCGATTACGTCCAGGTCATCAATCAGACAATCGGTCAAAAAGCGTCCCATCTGCGGTTGGCGGCTGACGGGTTTTTTTCATCTGCCGTGCCGGTGGTGGAAGGAGCCAATCAGATCGATGTCCTGGCGCGCGCCAGCGACGGCTCCAACGGCCGCCATTCGATCACGGTCTATTATCAACCGGGAACGCGCAAGTCCCTGGAGCTGGAAGTGTTCCTGGAGAAGGAAAAAAAGCTGCAGTTGGAAGTGGAGCGACTAGGCAAAAGCGCGGCTGAGATTCAGCGTGAAGTGGAGCGTAACCGCCAGGGCGGCCTCGGCCGACCGGCGCAACAGCCGCCGCCGACTGATCGCCCGGCAGAATAAGCAAGCAAGCGGGCGCGCGGAGCAACGCGACAGGGGCGTAAAGTTTTCTTATCCTGATCAAGGACTCTAACGAGTCACTCTTTCGGCTTCGGCGGCGATCGCGATCTCCGACGCGCCCGCCCGCTTGATCACCGACATCACCTTGACTGTGTCGCCTAACAGAACGTCCTTGTCGCCGCGCAGAATGACCGTTTTGTCGGCGCTTTGGCCGAGCGCCTCTTGCAGGGTTTTCTCAAAGGCTGCTTCGCTCACCAGTTTTTGATTAACGTAGATCTCGCGCTTGGGGGTGAGGGTCACGGTCGTGCCGCGCGACTCGGACTGGGTGGCAACGGCCTTCGGCAAGTTGACCTTGCCGCCGGACTCAATCATCGCCGAGCTGGTGATCATAAAAATGATCAGCAGCACGAGAAATATATCTGTCAAAGGCGTGATATTGATTTCGGCGACAATCTCCGAGTTTTCCTCGTTGCCGCCGAGCGGGGTCATAGCCATGGGAGTACCTCAGGCGCTCAGGGTCTGCAAAATCTTGCCCACTTGGATGCGAAATAAGCCGTTGAGCGTGGCGATGCGAGTTTGAAAGTAGTTATAAAAAATCAGCGCGATGATGGCGACCCCGAGTCCGAGCGCGGTCGCGACCAGAGCTTCGGAGATACCGGCGGCGACAACCGCGAAACCGCCCGTGCCGGCGACCGCCATGCTCTCAAAGGACTTGATAATTCCGACCACCGTTCCCAATAGCCCGATAAACGGAGCGCTGCTGGCGACGGTGCCCAAGATCCAAAGATGCTTTCTTAGTTTTTGGGTCTCTTCGAACATCGCTTCACTGGCGACCGTGTTGCCAAGATCCGAACGGGCGCCGGGATCCTTTTCCAAAACGCTCAAAAAAATTCTCCCCGCGGGACAATGCGAGTTTTGTCTGGAAATGGCGATCGCCAGATCTCGTTGCCCTTTCTTGAGCGGCTCAAGGAGCGACTCGGTAATCCTCAGGGTGAGCGAGCCGATATTCTTAAGCGACCAAAGCCGTTCGAATATGATCGTGAGGCTGATCACAGACATGATGATCAGCGGGTAGGTGGCGATAGCGCCTTGGTGAATTATTTGGATGAGATCGAGACCGTGCGGCTCCATGAAAATCCTTCGAGCTTTTTCGCTGATGTTTACCTCAATCGAAAATTATTGCAATTAACAGGCTGCTGAAAAAGACTCAGAGGCTTCGTTGCGCTGCTGCTTCGCGTCAACGTACCATCTAACTAAGTACGCCTCCAGCCTGTCCTGAGCGCAGTCGAAGGATCGATTTTTCGCGCGCCTCGCCTCCGAGTCTTTTTGAGCAGCCTGCAAGTCTTTTTTACAACTTTTATTAAAAATGCGCTCGCCGCGCGCAGGTTTTGAACTTAGCCGCGCACGCCTACGGTCACCGTGAACTGCATGCGCAAGGGGGTGTTGGCGAGGTCTTTCAAGCTTTCCGGGATTGGCGCGAACGGCGCAGCGCGCTTCATTGCCTCGACGGCACTGGCGTTCATTCTGGTGTCGGTTGATTCGAGAACTTCGGATTGAACAAGTCTTCCGGCCCGGTCGAGGGTGAACAGAATCGCGACCTTGTGGACTCCGGAAACACCGTCGGGGAACTTCCAAACCGACTCTACTCGCTTCTTGAGTTGAGTCAGATACTGGTTGTAGTCGGCGCTCGATAGGAGACCTGTCATGCTGCCGCCGCCTGTGCCGACGCCGCTTCCTGCGCCGGCGAGCCCCGTGCCGCTCGAGCGCCCGCCGGGAACTCCGTACGGGCCGGTCGCGGTTCCGGCGCCTCTGAGCGCGCCGGGAATCTGCGTGCCTTCCTTCGTCAGCGCCTTGATTCCCGCCGGCTCTCCGTTGAGAGCCGCCTGGCTGCGCTGATTCGTTTCAAGATGATCCGCAGCACCGGGAAGATGGGTCGGCGCCTTGGTCGGCAACTGTACTAAAGAATCCGGTGCAGTCTCATTGATGTTCACCGGCTCGGAGCTGGTATTGGCCGCGAGCATTTTAGGTCCGGGTAGCGTCACCGGCTTCGGTGGTGGCGCGGCTTCGACGGGTTTTTCGTTTGGAACCAAAGTTTCAAGCGACCCGCTGTCCAATTTTCCGCGGCGCTGGACCGGTGCCACGGGCGTACCCAGTTTTGGCATGGTTCGCGGCCCGCCGGAGCCCAGGGCCGGACCGATACTCTTGTTGCTCGAACCACCGTCTCTGACTTCCAATAACTGGACTGAAATCGGCGGATCTTTCGCGGGTTTGACGATCGTCAGAGTCGCGGCGCGCAACGCGACCAAGAAAAGTAGGGTATGGAAAAGCACCGATGGTATTAGAAAGGGACTCCGGAAGAGAGCGAGAATTCCCGATTCTTCCCAATCGGCGGAACTCGGGTGGATCATTTCAATCGCCTGGAACTGAGACTTGGCTGAACTCTGCGGACGGTGCAGGAAGCTGCTCTCTTTGCGATAAAATTTCGAGCCCGACCGCGCTCACGTCCCGGCGCACCAGCCGGCCGTTTTCGAAGTAAGACCACAGATCGGGGATACCGTCGCTATTGAGATCGCGTTCTTCTTTGAGAACAATTTCACCGTCTCTCTGGACGTCGTAAAAGATCCAGAGATCCGCCCGCCCGCCGCCGCTTGAGTCGCGTTCGACTTTGGCAAGTCGTCCGTCTTGATAGGTCGCCCGATAGGTCATGCTGCCGCGACCGGACTCATCGCGCTCTTCCCGCGCGATCCTATCATTATCGTAAAAATATACCGTGTCCGGTCGGCCCAACTGTTTGGTATCGACTTCGCGCCGCATCATTTTGCCGTCTTTAAAATAGCTCCAGGTATCAACCCGGCCATCGGCCTTGCTCGCTTCTTCCTGGCGTAAGATTTCATCCGGTTTTTGCGGGTTATAATAAACCCATAGGTCAGGGACGCCGTCGCTGTTGACGTCTCTTATTTCGACGTTCTTGAACGGGCTCGGCGGAGCCTGCACGATCGGCGGCTTGGGCAACGAAGCCAGGCTTGTACTCTCTTGAGGACGCTTGGCGCCCGCCGACGGTTGGCCCGACGGGACTTGCTGCGCCTGGGCCTCTGGAGAACCCGCTTCGACTGCGGATGATTCTCCCGAACCTTGCGCCGGTGCGCCGGCAATGTGAGTCTCCAGCTCCCTTTGGCGCGCCAACTCTTCCTCGATGGCGGCTTCGAGCTGCTGGTCTTTCTTTTGTTCGACGTGAATCTGGTTATTAATTTGGCCAAAATGCGAATCAGCAGTGAACAAACCGGTAATCAACCCGATCACCAAACCACCGCCGGCACCGTACGGACCGGCGATTGAACCGCCCATGACCACACCTTCGATCGCTTTGCTCCAAGCGTGTTGCCAACGCTGCGAGCCGGTAACTTGTTGCGGCTGCGCGGGCGCTGTTGGGAGCGCGCTTTGGTTGGGTGGGGGATACTGGGATGAGCCGGCCGGATATTGCGCGCCGCCCGGCGGATACTGCACCACCGGATTGCAGGCGTAAAGCACGACCAGATACGTCAGGACTAAGCCGAATCGCCTTTTCATCGGTTATCGACCGAAAACAAAATCCTACTTTATTTCAACCCCGGACTCTACCCCATAACCGACTCGCGTAGCGCGTCTCTGAGGCGTCTCTGCAGAGCCAGAACCAGCCGCTTTTTTGAACTCCTGTTCAACTTCCGTGAAGAGTTCGGAGCGGCGGGGTGGTTCGGCATTTTCCACCTGTTCTTGACTGACCAGTTCGCCGCCGTTAAAAATGTAGCGCGCCGTGACTTTGCCCTCGTATTTCTGATCCTCGAGCTGTTCAGCCCGCTCGCCGTCGCGAAACCTAACCCAAACGTCGACGCGGCGATCGCCGTTGGTGTCGCCTTCTTGAGCGATGATCTGGTCCTTTTCATAAAGAACTCTGAGATCAAATACGCCGTCGCCGTTAGTATCCCGCTCCTCCCGGGTTAGGAGATTGTCTTGATAATAGTACAGCATGTCCCATTCGCCGGCTCCTTTGCTATCGCGCAAGCGCCGCGTCAAACGACCCTGAGAAAATAATTCAATCAAGTCCATGCGGCCACGCCGCGCGGTGTCCTCTTCACGCCGGACGATCTCATCGCCGCGGAAGAATATGATCCGGCCGATTTTACCGTCGCCGTGCAAGTCTTCTTCCTGTTTCACCAAGCGGCCATCCTGATAGTAGCCCCACAAGTCGACTTTTCCCATATGTTTGCGATCCAGATCTTTTTTGACAAGCTGGCCCTGTTCGAAGTAGGAGAAACTGTCGAACTTGCCGTCACCGTTGGTATCTTCTTCCACCCGGTTGATCTTGCCCTCCTGGTAATGTACTTGGCGCGTCGGGTTGCCGGTTGAGTTGCTGGTCTCTTCGCTGCGGACCGGCCGGCCATTCTCATAGTACGTCCATAGGGTCGGCTTTCCGGAGCGATCGGTGTCTTGACCTTTGCGCAGGATTTCACCCTTGTCGTCGAGGTAGAGCCAAGTGTCGATCCGGCCGTCATTCTTGCTCGCAATTTCCTGGCGCGCGGGCTTGCCGGATTCATAAAAGACGACGATGTCCGGTTTACCGTCAAAGTTGACATCGCGCTCGACACGCTCCGTCCGCGCGTCGCTGTCATAATAAATGGAACGGTCCATTTTGCCGTCGCCGTTGCTATCCTGGTCTTGGCGAATCACCGCGCCGCGTTCGTCGTAGTGAAAACTTGCGACCGGTTGTTGGCCATGCAGAGCCGCAGCCGATAGGAACGTTGTTGCAAGGGTGACACCGGCGGCTTTCGAAACGTGCTTCATTGCTCGCCTAGCATGAACCGGCAGAGGCTCGCTCAACACCTGATCCGCGTCTCGCGGGCGCACCTCACTCGATGGTGTTCTTCGATCCTTCTCGCTTCGCCCAACCCTTTGCACAACTTCACGAATTGCTCCGGCCGAAAAATGAGCCAAGCGACGACACAATCACGAGACGCTCCGGGCACGGACCCTGCCGTCATGTAAACCTCCCGCGAAGCAATAAAGTCACGCTACGCCAGGGGGTTGGTGAAGTCAACGCGCAAATTTTCCGCTGCATAACCGGCGCGCGGCTTGTGTATCATCAATGAGATCGTCGCGCATCAGCTTGGCCAAACAGTCGATTTCTGACGGCAACTTGCAAAACTGTGATCGTCAGGTAAACCTGGATGCGCAACTTCATTCAGAGCCCGCAGTGACGATCAATTCCGACACAACAACAGCTAAGTTAATCGCTCCTACGCTGCCGAGATCCGCGCGTTGGCTATCCTGGTCATTGTCGGCGGGCGTCATCGCTATCCTGTTTTATCAGCTCGGTTCGGCGGCTTTATTTGAACCGGATGAGGGTCGCAATGCCGAGAAGGCGCGAGAAATTCTCGTGCTCGACGACTGGGTCACGCCGCATGAAAACTTTCACTCGGTTCTCGATAAGCCGTTTTTCTTCTACGGGCTGATCGCGCTTGCTTATTCGCTGTTTGGTGCTTCCGAGTGGGCGGCGCGTCTGCCATCGGCTTTGACCGCGTTGGCTTGTATCGCGCTCGTTTACCATTTCGGCCAGCTCCGGTGGGGGCGCTGGGCGGCATTATGGAGCGCTCTCATTTTACTTACGAGTTTCCAATTTTTTGTGCTTGCCCGAATCGTCATCTTTGACATGACCCTGACGTTTTTTCTCACCTTGGCATTGTGTTCATTCTATGAAGCGGCACATAGCGAGAACGCGAAGCGGCGACGGATTGCATCCATTGCCATGTACTTGGCTTTGGCCGGCGCCACCTTACTCAAAGGTCTTATTGGTGTGGCCGTACCGGCATTGGTGGTGTTTGCCTATCTCCTGGTGCGGAAGCAGTGGGTGGTGCTGCGGCGGGTTGATCTGATCCCGGGTGCCGTGCTGTTTCTGGCCGTTGTTCTTCCCTGGTATCTCATAGCCGAGATGCGCAACCCCGGATATCTATATTACTATCTCTGGGAGGAGCATTTTGGCCGATTTACCACGACAGGATTCGATCGCGCCCAGCCCTGGTATTATTTCATTGGCGTTGCCCTGATCGGATTTTTTCCATGGTCGTTGCTCCTGCCGCTGGCGGCTAAAAAAACCTGGCAACAAAAATTCGATGACAAGACTCTCTATCTGATCCTCTGGATCATTCTGCCGTTTGTGTTTTTCTCGGCTTCAAGATCCAAGTTGCCGCACTATATTCTGCCGATCTTTCCGTCTTTGGCGATGCTCGCGGGGGCGGCTCTGGTTCGGTTGTATCAAGAATCCCCGGCGAAATTACAATTCGCTTTGTCGCTCACCTGGTGGTTTCATACGGTCGCCGCTCTTTATTTAACGGCGGGTTCGTTTTTCCCGGGAATTCTTGCGCGGCAAATTCGCACCAGCACAAGCGACCTGTCCTATCTCGTTTGGATCTACGCGGCCGTATCGTCCCTGATGCTCGTTTACTTAGCCCGGCGGGCGACTGCTGGACAGGCGCCGAGCCAGCGGCGGCTCTATGTTTTGCAAGCTCTGAGCTCGTGCTTGTATCTGGTCTTGGTCGCCCAGACGATAACATCGATCTCGTCCGATCGATCCGCTAAGGCAATCGCGGCAAAGATACTGCCGCGCCTGACGGCAACCACACAAGTGGCGTCTTACGATACCTATCTTGCCGGCCTGCCTTTTTACTTGCGTAGCGAGCGCCCGCTTTGGGTGGTTACCTACGAGAGAAAAAAACGCAGTTATTTGGGCAATTATTATGAGCTCGGCAAGCGCGCCGATCCGGTGAGCGCGTGGGGAACCGCTATCATCGACTTCCAGGAATTTCGTCGGCGCTGGAACGCCACGGAAGAGCCGCTCCTGATTGTCGTCAAGGAAAAAAATCTAACGCGTTTTGTTCAGCAGGTCGGCGAGTCGCCGATCAGGCTCGAGGCTGCCGGCGAGTATCTTTTGGTCACGAAGCGATCAGCGCCGTCACGCGGAACGGAAGTCTCGAAGAGGTCTGAATGAATGGTTGGTGGATAGCGGCGATATTGGGAGTCGTTGAAGGGCTCACCGAATTTTTACCGGTCTCATCTACTGGGCATCTGATTATCGCCGGTCATCTGCTCGGCTTCGTCGGCGACAAAGCGGCCAGCTTCCAAATCGCGATCCAGCTGGGAGCAATCCTCGCCGTGGGTTTTCTTTATTGGCGAAGGTTCGCACGGCTGGTGCCCGGGCGCGCCCGTTTTTCGATGAAGCCGCGGTCTGCAATGGACGGTTGGTCAGGCGTGTGGCGCATTGCGCTCGCTACCTTTCCCGCCCTATTGGTGGGGTACCTGGCGCGCCATGCGATCATGGAGCAACTTTTCAACCCGGAGGCAGTTACCCTGGCGCTGGCAGTCGGCGGAGTGGCGATCCTGCTGGTCGAGCGATTCATCGCGCGAAGCGCATCCAATGCGGTCGACACACTCACTTTATCGCAGGCCCTGGGGATCGGGCTCTTTCAAATTCTCGCGCTCTGGCCGGGAACCTCGAGAGCCGCCGCAACGATCATCGGCGCCATGTTGGTCGGCCTGGATCGGAAAAGCGCCGCGGAATTTTCTTTCCTGATTGCTGTTCCGGTTCTGTTTGCCGCGAGCGGTTACGAGCTCATAACGATGCGCGACCAGTTGGGTGCCGAGGACGCATTCGCGCTCGGCATCGGCTTTTTCGTCTCCTTCCTGGTCGCGTTGATCGCCGTCAAGGGCTTCGTGAGATTCTTGGAGCGCGGCAAGCTAACGCCGTTCGCCTGGTACCGGATCCTGGTGGCGCCGATTTTTTATTATTTGACTCGCGGATCGAGCCTGTAGGATGGCCAGCGCCGGCGCGCTTGGCTCATTTGTCCTCATGGCGGTGCTTGAGCCAATCAAAGAGCTGATTGCGATACAGGTAGGTGACGATGAGCACAGCGATCGAAGCGATGACCAGAATCAGGAAGATGTGGTACTGTTCGTTTCGAATGGTCGCTCCTTGCATCGTGAGCAGATAGGTCCCCGGCAATCTCCCGACGACTGCGACCAGCAAAAACATGCTGAGCCGCATCCGGCTCAGCCCCAGCACATAGCAGAGATAATCTTTGGGAAAGCCCGGAAAGAGAAACAGCACGAAGCAGATCAAGGTTCCGGTCTTGGTCGTAAGGAAATTGAATCTTTGCAGAACCTCGCGCTTGACAAAGCGCTCGACGAAGGGCCTGCCGAGAATGCTGGCGAGTTCGAACGCCACCCAGGAACCCAGGGAGAGACCGATGGTGGAGAGCAAGAACCCCATCGTCTTGCCGTAGACGAAGCCTCCGGCGACGCCGGTGAGTTCGCCTGGGAAGGGTGCCGCGATCACCTGCAAGACTTGCAGGAGCACGAACACCGCCGGCGAATACGGACCTAGATGCTGGAGAAATTTGCTGAGCTTGTCGCTGCTGGAATAGATTCCCTCAAAATCGTCGAAGTCTTCACCGCTCGGCGCCAAGGCGCTGAACGGGCGCGGAATATATCGGCTGAAAAAAAACAGCAGTAGGATCAAAACAGCGAAGATTATGCCCCGGATGGCGAGCTGCCGACGCTGGTTGCTCATCGAGGTTGGTATAGCAATTAGAGCAAAAAAACACGAACCACCGCAATTTCGAAAGCGCGGCAAAATTCCCGGTTAGCTTTTCTTTAAGGGCGTTTCTCTATCTCTCTGAGCAGTGCTTCAACTTTTTTGAGCTCTTCGCCGTAACCGGCCCAATTCCCTTGTTTGAGAAAATCCTGCGAGCGTCGAAAATGCTCCAAGGCCTGGCCCGCAAGATTCTTATCCGCCGGAGCGGCTTGTGGCGCACTCGTTGAAGCGACCTGCGGGGTTTCCAGCGCCGCCGGCGGCTTTGTGCCGAAGATGGTTTGCAGGGACCTTTCCAGGGTTTCCTCCATCGCGATTTGACTACCGAAAGCGACGATCACCCGTTTCAGCTCGGGCAGCGAGCCCTGGGAGGCGGCCAAATAAAGCGGTTGCACGTAAAGCAGAGATTTCTCGATCGGTATCGCCAAAAGGCTACCTCGGATCACTTGCGAGCCTGCCTGGCTCCATAGACTGATTTGCTGCGAGATAAATGTATCTTGATCAATGCGGGCGTCGATCTGTTTGGGACCATAGACCAACTTGGCCTTGGGAAACTCGAGCGCCATGAGTTTTCCGTAATTGGCTCCGTCGCTTCGGGCGGCGAGCCAGGCGCGCATGTTGTCGCGCCGATTCGGGGTAAACGGCAGCAACAAGACAAACTCTTCTTTGCTTTCGCCGGGGAGCCGCATGATCGTGTAATAGGGCTCCATATCGCTTTCCCGCCCATCGACCCGATACCGTGGGATGCTGAGGATATCCTCTTTATTGAAAAAGACCTGCGGATCCTGCACGTGGTAAGTTGCGTAGACATGCGCCTGGATCGAAAAGAAGTCCTGTGGATAACGCACGTGGGCCCGCAAGTCCTCAGGCATCGCCTCCATCGGCTTGACCAAGCCGGGAAAGATCTTGGCGAACGACTGCATGATCGGATCGGTCGGATCGCTCAAGTAAAAGTCCACGGTACCGTGATAAGCGTCAACCACGGCTTTCACCGGATTGCGCATGTAGTTGGGGCCTTGCCGTCGGAGTGGCTCGGAATAGGGAAAGCGGTCCGAGGTGGTGTAACCGTCGACGATCCAGAATAGTCGTCCCCCTTCGGCGATGACGAGGTAGGCGTCGCGGTCGAAATCAATAAACGGAGCGATCTTTTTGACCCGGTCCTGCACCTTGCGGTGATACAAAATACGGCTCTTGGGGGTCAGATCCCGTGACAGCAGAATCCGGAAGGTGGCGTGATGGGCCGAAAAAATCAACTGGCGCCAAAAGCTGCCGATGGCGACGCCGCCGCGTCCTTCGTACTTCGTATAAACATTCTGGTCGCCCGACGGGTAATCCAGTTCCTGCGCCTGGGTCTGAACTAAAACGTATTCATTAGCGAGCTCGCCGAAATAAATCTCCGGCCGGGTGATTTTTAACGATCCCGTTGTCACCGGTGGGATATCTTGGATGAAGAATTCCGGGAGTCCAACCGTTGTGACCTGATTGACCGGACCGAAAACGACTCCGTGGCCGTGAGTGAAGGTCAGATGTTCGTTGATCCAGTTCCGGCTCTGCAGGTGTTGGTGAGAGAGCTCGCGCGCCGATAACATCGTCTGGCGGTAGGTGCCGTCGATCACGTAGCGATCGTTATCAACGTCGACAAACTTATAATAGGGACGGATCTCCTGCAGCTGGGAATAGGTCACCAGCAGCGGGCGATGGTCCCACAGGCGGATGTTATCGATCGTCGACGCGTGGCGCTTGAGGTCTTGCGCCGTAAGATTCTCCTCGGCCGGAAAATCGCGGCTGACGAGCTGGTCCAAGCCGAAAGCTTCGCGAGTAAATTTAATCGTGCGCTCGATGAACGGCCGCTCGGCGGCGATTTCGTTCGGCGCCACACGGAATCGCTGCAATAGCGATGGGTAAACGTTGAGTCCGACGGCATGAATTACCACGAGGGCGGCGAGACCGACGAGGACCGGGCGATAGCCCTCGCGATAGATCTGAATGATGGCCAGGGCGGCCACGGCGAGCGCAAGAAAAGCGAGCACGCGCAGGGCCGGCAGACGCGCGTGGACGTCGCTATAACTCGCTCCGAAAGCCGCGCCATGCTGAGAATAGAGCAGTTCGAAGGCATCGAGGTAATAGCCGCCGGCCTTCACAGCCAAAAGCATTGCCAGCAGAATCAACAAATGACGCCTGGCTCTCTCGCTGAGAAAGATGCCGCGCTGGCCGTATTCGATGCCGCGATAAAGAAGATAAACCGCCGCGGTTGCAATCAGGCAAAGCCCTAGAGCGAAGATCAGCCAATGGTACAGCGCGAGCAGCGCGGGGAGGCGAAAGACGTAAAATCCGAGGTCGAAGCCGAATTGCGGATCCCTCAGGTTGAACGATGTCGGGTTCAGGAACAGTAAAAAATCTTCCCACTTGGAAAGCGCTTGCGGGGCAGCCATGAAACCCAGCAGCAATGCTCCCGGCACCAGCAATCGTTGGAAGAGTGGATCAACGAGCTCGAGCGGCGGGAGCTCGATGACGTTTTCCTGGTTGGTATAACGAACACGCGCCGGCGGCGCGGCGGCGGCCCGGAGACTGACGTAAAGCAGCAAGCCGAGGGAAACACCAGAGCTGAGCCCCAAAAGGGTTTTAGAAAAAAGGATTTTGGTGAAAAGACCTGTGTAGCCAACTTCTTGAAACCACAGCCAGTCGCTGTAAAGCCCGATCGCTTGGCGAAAGAACAATAGCAGAACAAAAATAGCGAATATCGCCAGTCCGCCAAATCCGCGCATGAATATTCCCTTCTTTAAAGAATCGGATCTGAAAACCGCAGCGCAGCGGATCGTATAGAAAACAAGCGTTTAAGGCAATGCAGTCCGGGAAATTTTCTTGCAGGCTGCTGGAGCGAGACTCGCAGGCTTTTACTAATGAGTCCGTTATTTAGAGACCATGTGGCTGCACCACGACCGAAGGCCAAGCCCTTCCGATCGCGGTCAATGGTTTTGTGCCTTGATGGGC
>Ga0210113_1000151_pt1 | contig 16102 bp, 17 predicted proteins | sample MayberryNW_Catta_5_FD_185523 | JGI IMG/M metagenome (GOLD analysis project Ga0210113, IMG submission 185523) | Wetland microbial communities from San Francisco Bay, California, USA, that impact long-term carbon sequestration -... | ecosystem: Environmental > Aquatic > Marine > Wetlands ...
TCCTCGGCGGTCAGCTCGCCGGCGCCGGGCAGCCGGCGCTCGACGACGAACTTCGGCATCGGCGGCGCTCCTCCGTGGGGGGTCGGGCACCTCCAGGGTCGCTGCCGGGGGCCGGCAGCGCGTCGGTCGCAATGACCAACCCGACGTGCCTCAGGCCTGGGTAGCCCTACCCAGCAGCCCGCTGTCGTAGGCGAACGCCGTGACGGCCGAGCGGGAGGTCACACCCGTCTTGACGAAGATGTTGGACACGTGCCGGGCCACGGTCTTCTCGCTCAGGACGAGCTCCTCGGCGATCGCCCGGTTGCTCTTGCCGGCGGCGACGAGCCGGACCACCTCGACCTCGCGGTGGGTCAGCCCGCTGGGCCGGTCCTCGCGCGCCACGACGACGCCGAGCCGGTCGAACGTGGCGCGCGCGGCGTGCTCCTCGCGCCCGGCGGCCTCGGCGTCGCCCAGTGCCCGGTAGGCCCCGGCAAGGAGCATGCGGGTCCTGGCCGCCTCGTAGGGCGCGTCCAGCTCGTGCCAGGTGTTGAGCCCCAGCCGGAGGGTGCCCATCGCCTCGACCGGCAGGTCCTGGGCGAGCCGTACGGCCCCCCGGCAGCGGTACGCCTCCCCGCGCAGCCCGGCGCTCTGGAACGTCTCGGCGGTGGCGAAGAGCTCGTCAGCGGCCGTGTCGGCGAGTGCCGTCTCGCCTGCGGCGAGCGCGATCTCCACCTGCGCCGAGAGCAGCGGCGCCCGGTCCAGCCGGCTCCCCGTGCGGTCCGCGAGGGCGGCGGACACCGCAGCGGCAGCGGCGTCGACGCGTCCCTGGGCGAGGCGCACCAGGGCCAGCCCGGGCTGCGGGTCGCGGCCGTGCCGGTGCGCGTCCAGGTAGGTGCGCTCGGCGGCGGCCAGGTCCCCGCGCAGCCGGCGTACCTCGGCGATCTCGTAGTAGGCGTCCGCGACGGCGAACACGTCCACGCCCGCCATGTCCCGGCAGGCCTCGAGCGCCTCCTGCTCGGCCTGCGCCCAGGATCCCCGGGTCTGCAGGACCTGGGCGCGGTGCACCCGGCAGATGCCCGGGTACAGCGAGGTCAGGGGCAGCGGTTCGCACCACCGGGTGGTGGCCAGCGTCCACTCGTGCGCCCGCCGCATGTCGCGCAGCTCGTTGCACGCGTCCATGAGGCCGCAGTAGATGGCGCCGGTCCACAGCGGGCTCAGCTCGTCGGAGAGCGCGGCGAGCATGGACTCGTCCAGCAGCGCGAGACCCTCCGGCACCCGCTCGCCCTTGATCAGCGCCCGGCCCTCGTAGTAGACGCCGAGGGCGACCAACGTCGGGTCGTCGTGGCGACGGCCGAGGTCCTGCATCCGCCGCGAGGCCGCCAGGGCGCCGTCGAGGTCGCGACCCATCAGCTCGGCGATCCGCAGGTACAGCGGGTAGCCGTGCTCCGCGCCCTCCGGGAGGTCGGCCAGGGACCGTTCCGCCCGGCCCATCCAGCCGGCGCTGGCGGCCGGGTCGCCGACCAGCCGGGTGCTCACGGCGAGCAGGAACGCCGTCCGCGCGGCCGCCCGCCGGTCGTCGACCGCGCAGTAGGCGCGGAAGGCCTCGCTGTGGTGCCCGATGGACTCCCGCATCCGACCGAGCCACCACGCGGCCTCCGCCAGGCCCTCGAGGTCGGCGGCCGTCCGCTCGTCCACCGCCGTGTAGGCGTCGTACGCGGTTTGCCAGTCCCGCCGCCCGGCCGCGGCGGTGGCGGCCTCCCGGGCCGCCGCACCTTCGCGTGTCGTCACTCGCCCTCCCGCGCGAGATTGTGGCACCGCGGGTGGCCATGCGCAGTTAGACCCACGCCGCGGACTGCCGAAGATGGGGACTCTGCCCGAGGTGGCGCGCCCGCTCATCGACGACGGTGAGGTCACGGCACCAGACCGGCATCGGAGCCGGTCCGGTAGTCCCCGACATCACACCGGAGGTTTCGTCGTGCCTGCTTTTCCCGCTTTGACCCATGTCGCCGTGACCGTGACCGACCTCGAGCGAAGCACGCAGTGGTACAGCCAGCTCTTCGACTCGGAGCCGGTCCTCGACGAGGACGAGACGACCGGTGGCTTCCACCACACGGTCTACCTCATCGGCGGCGGCCAGCTCTTCGGCCTGCACACCCACCCGAAGGGCACCGGGGACAAGTTCTCCGAGTACCAGACCGGGCTCGACCACGTGTCGTTCGGCTGCGGCGACCGCACCGAGCTGGCCGGCTGGGCCGACCGCCTGGACCAGCTCGGCATCACCCACGGCGGCATCGTGGATGCGCACTACGGGTCCGGGCTCTCCTTCCGCGACCCGGACGGCATCGCGCTGGAGCTCTTCGCCCCGCCGGCTGCCTGACCGCGGAGCAGGGTCGTGAGCGCCGCGCTGAAGGCGCCGGCGCAGGCGACCTCGATCGGCAGCCGGTGCGACGCCTCGGGCTGGATGGCCGCGTGCGCGCGGTCCATCCAGCCCGGGAAGGGCGAGCGCCCGAAGAACTGCCGGGCCGGCTTGTCGACGTCGGGCAGGCAGGCCCCGAAGATGCCGGCCAGCACCCGTAGCCGCAGCCCCCGAGGAGTCGCCCGGGCGACCAGCCCGATCGCGGCGAGCCCGACCAGGCCGTCGGGCACGGCGACCTTCATCAGGTGCTCCTCGGGCAACCCGAAGTGGGGCAGCGAGTCGAGCACGAAGTGCGAGGCGAAACCGCGGCCGGCCGCGCTGAGCGGGTCGGGGGAGAGGGCGCCGACGACGGCACCGCTCAGCACGTGGTTGGTGATCAGCACGTCGCTCACCGCTCCCGGTGGTGGTCGGTCAGGTCGTGGACGTGGCCCGCGGGGTCGGCGTGGACCAGGGCCGCGTGCAGGCGGGCCACGTCGTGCAGCAGCCGGTGCTCGACGTCCTCGGCGATCCGGTGCGCGTCGACCACGCCCAGCGTCGGTTCCACGACGATGACCAGCTCAGCGCGCAGGGTGTGCCCGATCCACCGTAGGCGTACGTCGCCGAGGTCCTGCACCCCGGGCACCTCGCGGGCGACCTGCTCGACGGTGTCGACCAGCCCGGGGTCCACGGCGTCCATCAGCCGCCGGTAGACGTCTCTCGCGGCGTCGCGCAGCACCGACAGCACCGCGACCGTGATGAGCAGGCCGACCACCGGGTCGGCCCAGTCGAGGCCGATGGCCACGCCGGCGGCGCTGAGCACCACCCCCAGAGAGGTGAACCCGTCGGTGCGGGCGTGCAGGCCGTCGGCGACCAGCGCGGCCGAGCCGATCCGGCGCCCGACCGTGATCCGGTAGCGGGCGACCGCCTCGTTGCCGACGAAGCCGACCAGCCCGGCGACGGCGACCACCCAGAGGTGGTCGATGTCGCGGGGGTCGGCCAGCCGGCGCACCGCCTCGACCGCGGCCACCACGGCCGACGCGGCGATGAAGAGCACCACGACGATCCCGGCGAGGTCCTCGGCCCGGCCGAAGCCGTACGTGTAGCGACGTGTCGGCGCCCTGCGGCCCAGCGTGAAGGCCACCGCGATCGGCAGCGCGGTCAGCGCGTCGGCGAAGTTGTGGATGGTGTCGACGAGCAGGGCCACCGACCCGCTGACCGCCACCACCGCGAGCTGGATCAGTGCGGTGACCATGAGCGCCAGGAAGGACAGCAGCAGGGCCCGCATGCCGGCCCTGCTCGACTCGAGCTCGCTGTCCATGGCCACCGCGGCGTCGTGGCTGTGCGGGGTGACCAGGTGGCGCAGCCGGGCGAGCAGCCCACCCGGCGCCCCGTGCTCGTGCTGGTGGTCGTGGTCGTGCTGGTGGTCGTGGTCGGCGTCGTGGTCGTGCGCGTGACCCGGTGCGGTCACGGGCGGGTCACGTCGTGCTCGTGGTGCACGAGGTCGTGCAGGAAGTAGAGGGCGACCGTCGCGACGGTGAAGGTCGAGCCGTTGCTGCGGCGCCCGGACCGCTGCCACTGGTCGTCGCGGACCGCGGCGAGGCGACCCGCGATCACCTCGGCCTCCGCGGCCAGCTCCCGGGCGACGGTGGCCGGGTCCTGCTGGTCGTACCGCTCGGCGACAGCCGTCTCGTCCTGGTTCCAGTTGGGGAAGACCGGGTCGTCCTGCTCGAGCATCTGCAGCAGCCGCTCGTCGAAGAGGTGACAGACGTCGCGGACGTGGCAGGCGTACTCCAGCGGCGACCAGGTGCTCTCGTCCGGCCGCCGGGCGGCGTCCGGGCGGGCGAGCACGTCGCGCCACAGCGGGATCCCGGCGCGCACCCGGTCGGGGACCGTCGCGAGCGGCACCGCCGTCGCGTCGAAGCCGCACGCGGGACAGGGCTCGCGCAGCACCCACGTCCAGTCCTTGGTGTCCGGGACGATCGCCACGCCGGGCACATTACTGGGCACGATACTGGGGCCGTGGGCGACGGACCGGTGATCAGCACGCTCGTCGCGACCGGCGACTCCTTCACCGAGGGGCTCGAGGACGACCTCGGCCCGGAGGGACGGCACCTCGGCTGGGCCGACCGGGTCGCCGCGGCGCTCGCGATGGTGGACGGCACAGCGCGCGGAGAGAGCAGGGCACCCCTGCGCTACGCCAACCTCGCCGTGCGGGGCCGGCTGCTCGACCAGGTGGTGGCCGAGCAGCTGCCGACCGCGCTGGACCTGCGCCCGGACCTGGTGACCTTCCACGCGGGGCCCAACGACGTGCTGCGGCCGCGGACCGACGTCGCCGGCGTCCTGCGGCGGTACGACGCAGCCGTCGGGGTGCTGCGCGACGCCGGGGTGGGGACCGTGCTGTTCACCGTGATCGAGCGGGCCGGGGGCACCGGCCGGACGGCGCAGCGGCTGGCCGAGCGGTTCGCCCGCTTCAACGCGGGCGTCCGCGAGGTGGCCGGGCGCCGGGGCGCCCTCCTCGTCGACCAGGGCGCGGTCCCGGCCCTGCAGGACCGCCGGCTCTGGCACGAGGACCGCCTGCACCTCGCCCCGGCAGGGCACGAGCGGGTCGCGGCAGCCGTGCTCGAGCGGCTGGGCGTCACCGATCCCGACCTGCTCGGCGGCGACCCGGGCTGGTGGCGGCTGCCGCTGGACGTGGCGCCCCGCCGGCCGCGGCGGCACGACGTGCTCGACGACGTCCGGTGGGTGCGTCGCTACCTGCTGCCTTGGGTCGGGCGCCGGGTCCGCGGGGTCTCCAGCGGGGACCACGTGCCGCCCAAGCACCTCGAGCTGGTCGAGGTCCGGCCGGTGGAGAACCGGGGCTGAGCCGCGTCAGCCCTCGATCTCGGCCCGGCGCAGCCGCACCAGATCGCGCAGCACGTCGTCGGGCAGCGGCTCCTCGGCCGTGAAGCGGATCGTGCCCTTGGACAGCGCGAAGCCGGACAGTCGGCCGGCGACCGCCTCGACCACGTCGGGGCTGAACGGGAAGACGCTCAGGTGCCCCTTGGCGGCCCGCATCCCGAGCAGCGGCCGGCCGCCGAGCAGCAGCGCCGCCATCCCGTAGCTGGTGCCCTCGGTCGCGCCTGGCGCCTCCGCGACGGCCAGGTCACGCACCCGGGCGAACGCCGCGCGGTCGGCCGGGTCGAGCGTGGCCAGGTAGTCGGTCACCGCTCCCACGAGTCGCCTCCCACCCGTCGCCTCCTTCGCCTCGGTCCGCCTCGCGTCAGCTCGCCTCGCTGAGCCGCTGCTGGTAGATCCGCAGCGCCTCGACCCGGGTCGCCGCCTCGGCCAGCCGCTCCGGCGGGATCCGCCCGCTGCGCACCGCGTCGAGGACCGCTCGCCGGGCCCGGCGGGGACGTGGCGAGTTGAGCACCAGGTCGTTGCCGGCCAGCAGGGAGCGGATCGCGCCCTCGGCCGGGCCGTACCGGCCGTGGACCGGGCCCATGCCCTGCGAGTCGGTGATGGCGACGCCCTCGAAGCCGAGCTCGCCGCGCAGGAGGGTGTCGAGCACGGTCCGGCTCAGCGAGGCCGGCACGCCGCGCTCCAGCGCGGGCACCGCGACGTGACCGGTCATGACCACGGGCGCCCCCGCGTCGACGGCGGCCCGGAAGGTGGCCAGGTCGGTGCGCCGCAGCGCCTCGACCGACTTGCCCTGCACCGGCAGCGACCGGTGGCTGTCGCCGCTGACCGTGCCCAGGCCGGGGAAGTGCTTGAGCACGGGCACCACACCGGCCCGGAGGTAGCCGCGCACGGTCGCCACGACCATCCGCGCGGCGACCCGGCGGTCCGCCGAGTAGGTGCGCGAGCCCATCACCGAGACCCCGTCCGGGTCGACGTCGGCCACCGGCGCGAGCACCATCGTCACGCCGAGGTCGCGCAACGTACGTCCGTTGGCGCGGGCGACCTTGCGGGCGTACGCCGTGCTGCCGCTGTAGCCGACCGATGCGGCCGACGGCACGGGTGCGACGCCGACCTTGAGTCGCTGCACGACCCCGCCCTCCTGGTCCATGGACACGAGCAGCGGAAGCCCGTCAGGCCCGTCTCCCTGCGCGTGCAGGACCCCGGTCAGCCGGCGTACCTGGTCGGCGTCCGCGATGACCTCGGGTCGCAGGAAGAAGCCGCCGTACGTCTGGTCCGCTGCCACCTCGGCAGCCGAGTCGACCCCGTGCATGAGCTGGTTCTGCGCCGCCTCGGCCGGTGCCGGCGACTCGCCGTCGTAGCCCCAGAAGCCCGGCATCATCACGGTGGCCACCCGGTCGGCGTCGTCCATGGCGTCGACGATCGCCCGGGCCTGCGCGAGCTCGCCGAGCGTCGGGCCCCAGCTGCTGGGGGTGTCGGGGTCCGGCGGCGGCGTCGTGCTCTGCGCAGGCGTGGCCGCCGAGGTGCGGCCGGCGCCGGCCGGCGTCGGGCCCCCGTCGGCGCCGCCGAGCAGCCCGCACCCGGGGAGGGCCAGCACGACCACGGCGACCACGGCGAAGCTGCCTCTCCCGGGGTGCCGCGGCCGACGGGTCCGGTGCCGCCGACGGGTCGACCTGCGCTGGGTGGTGTCCCGCCGTGCCCTCATCGCGGCACATCCTGTCACCGCCGCAACCCCCGGCCGGCACGACCCACAGCCGGCGCACCGGTCTCACACCCGCCGGGTGTCCACATGCCGGACACCGTCCGTCACGACCTGTGGACGCACCGGTGGACGACCGCGGGCCGACCGGTGGACAACCGGCCCTCGTCGGTGCACAACGGGTCCCCACCTGTGGAGATCGCTGTGGACCCGGGAAGTCGTCGAAATCAGTGACCGAAAGCCCTTGTCGGGGTTGCCGTCGGGGCACTAGAAATCTCATCACGTCACCGGCAACGGGGACCGGCCCCGGAGGAGACTCCGGGACGTCGGAAGCGGCGGGAAACCAAGGCTTTCGGCGGGTCACCGGGCACCGAGGACGGGTTCCGAGGTTCGGACGGGCGAGCGATCGTCCGCCAGGGCCTCGGGGCGTGCCACGAGGCGACCTGCCGAGCAATCGGCAGGCATCGGACGCGGCACACGTGCCAGGAGGCGCGCCGGCCGAGCAATCGGACGGTGAGCGGACCTGGTACGGCGGCTCGAGGCGCACCGACCGAGCGATCGGTCGGGAAGCGGACGGGTCGCGAGGTGCGACGAAGCGCGCCGACCGAGCGATCGGACGGGAAGCGGACGACGCGCCGGCGTGGTGCAGCGCGTCGCCCGAGCAATCGGGCGGAGAGCGGGCGGCACGCTCGCCGGGCAGCGCGACCGGCCGAGCGATCGGTCGGTGAGCGGGCGCGGCGGACAGTCCGGTGACGCCGGGCGCCGAGCGATCGGCGGTCGGCGCCACGGGACCGGCGAGGCCCCTCCAACTCATGCGTGGAGGGGCTTTCGTCGTTCCCGGGGCGGCCGAGGCGCCCCACCTCTCACCGCTCGCGCAGGTGACTCCCAGCCGACACCCAGACTTGTCGGCCACGGTGACGCCTATGAGCAGCACGACCGGTGCGCTACCCGAGGCCTGGCCCGGCGGGTCGCCGGCCGGGCGGACGGTCACGCCGTCGCCCTCGCCGGTGCGCCGCGCCGGGCGGGACCGTCTCGTCGCGGACCTGGTGTCGGGAGTCGTCGCCGCGAGCCTGACCGTCGTGGTGGTGCTCTGGTTCGCCGGGGGCGGGCTGACCGACCTGACGATCGCCACCGGCCCGGCGCTGACCTCTCTCGGTCGGCTCACCGGGCTGGTGTCGGCCGACCTGCTGCTGCTCCAGGTGCTCGCGATCGCCCGGGTCCCCGTCGTCGAGCGCGCGCTGGGCCAGGACCAGCTGGCCCGGTGGCACCGGGTCCTCGGCTTCACCTCCTTCTCCCTGCTGCTGGGGCACGTCGTCCTGGTGACCGTCGGCTATGCGGCGACGACCCGGACCGGAGTCCTCGCCCAGCTCTGGGACCTGGTGTGGACCTATCCGGGGATGCTGCTCGCGACCGCGGGCACCGCGGCCCTGGTCATGGTGGTCGCCACCTCGGTCCGAGCCGCCCGGCGCCGGCTCCGCTACGAGTCGTGGCACCTGCTGCACCTCTACGCCTACCTCGGTGTCGGTCTTGCGCTGCCGCACCAGCTGTGGACCGGGTCCGACTTCGTGGCCTCGCCGGCCGCCCGCGCGTACTGGTGGACGCTCTACCTCGCCACCCTGGGCGCCGTCGTCGCCTTCCGGGTGGCGCTACCGGCCTACCGCAACCTGCGGCACCGGCTGGTCGTGCGCGCGGTCGTGGACGAGGCGCCCGGCGTCGTGTCGCTCCACGTGGGAGGCCGGGACCTCGCCCGCATGGGCGCGCGCCCCGGCCAGTACTTCGTCTGGCGCTTCCTGGACGGGCCGGGCTGGAGCCGTGGCAACCCCTACTCGCTGTCCGCCCCGGTGCGCCGCGACCTGCTGCGGGTCACAGTGAAGGACCTCGGGGACGGCAGCCGGCGCCTCGCGGATGTCCGCCCGGGGACCCGGGTGCTGGTCGAGGGGCCGTACGGCGCACTGACCGCCGACCGCAGGACCCGCCCGCGGGTCACCCTGATCGGCGCCGGCATCGGCATCACCCCGCTGCGGGCGATCGCCGAGGACCTCGACCTGCCCCCCGGCGACGTGACGCTGGTGCACCGTGCGGGCGACGATTCCGACCTGGTCCTGCGCGCGGAGACCGAGGAGCTCGCCCGGGTCCGCGGCATCCGCCTCATGCACCTGGTCGGTCCGCGCGCGGCCGGCGCGACCCCCTCGTGGCTCCCCGCGCACCTGGCGCACCTCGGGGACGCCGAGGCGCTGCGCCGGATCGCACCTGACATCGCCCGCCAGGACGTCTTCGTCTGCGGTCCCGACTGCTGGATGGCCGCTCTCGAGCAGGCGCTCGCCGCGGCCGGGGTGCCGCGCAGCCAGGTCCACATCGAGCACTTCAGCTGGTGAGTCGAGCACGTCCGCTGGTGAGAGGAGAGAGCAGATGCGCCGCATCGTGACGGCCCTGGCCGGGACGGTCACCGCGCTGGTGATGCTGTTCGGGTACCACACGTCCACCGCCGGCTCGGGCACCACGGCGGCGGTGCCCAGCGCGCCGCTGACCACCGGCAACAGCGGCTCCGGCAGCAGTGGCAGCTCCAGCAGCTCGACCAGCGGGGCCTCCGGCGGCGGGACGCAGACCTACACCGGTGACACGGTCCAGACCCAGTGGGGTCCGGTCCAGGTGCAGATCGCTGTGACCGGCGGCGAGATCACCGACGTGACGACCCTGCAGCACCCCAGCGGCAACCCGCGCGACGAGGAGATCAACGCCTACGCCCTGCCGGTGCTGCGCGAGAGCGCCCTGTCCGCACAGAGCGCGGACTTCGACCTGGTCAGCGGCGCGACGGTGACCAGCCAGGGCTATGTCGGCTCGCTGCAGTCCGCGCTCGACCAGGCGAACCTGTGACCGGGACGCCGGCCCCGCCGGTGCGCCGGTCGGAGCACCGGGCGTGGGTCGAGCAGCTCATGGGGATGCCGGTGAGCATCCACCTCCGCGGCGACGGCGCCCGGTCGGCGACGGCCGACGCCCGGGTGCAGGCGGTGTTCGACGAGCTGCGCGCGGTGGAGGTGCTGTTCTCGCCCTACCGGGCGGACAGCCAGGTCAGCGCGATCGACCGCGGCGAGCTGTCCGTCGCCGACGCGCACCCCCTGGTGCGCGAGGTCGTCGACCTGTGCCGGACGGCCGCGACGCTGACCGGCGGGTTGTTCGACGCGTGGCGCCCGGTGCGCGCGGTGCGCCCGGTGCGCCCGGTCGAGGGTGCGGCGCCGGGGACCCGGCGGTTCGACCCGACGGGGCTGGTCAAGGGCTGGGCCGTGCAGCGCGCCGCTGACCACCTGGGCGCGGGCCTGAGCTGCGACGTGGCGGTGAACGCCGGAGGCGACGTGGCGGCGAAGCGCGACCCCCGACCGGACGCGGCGGCGGCACGGTGGCGGGTCGGCATCGAGGACCCAGCCGAGCCCACCCGGGTGCTGGCGGTGCTCCCGCTGGTCAGCGGCGGGGTCGCGACCTCCGGCACCGCCCACCGCGGCCGGCACCTCGTCGACCCGCAGGACGGCGCGGCTGCCGCCGCCCTGGCGTCGGTCACCGTCACCGGGCCGTCGTTGCTGTGGGCCGACGTGCTCGCGACGGCCGCATTCGTCGCAGGGGAGGGTGCGCTGGACCTCGTGGGCGGAGTCCCCGGCTACGCGGCGCTGGTGGTCGGGCTGGACGGCGGCGTCACCCAGTCCGACGACCTGGTGCGGCTGCGCTGACGCAGCTGGCCGGCAGCCCCGTACGCTGGGAGGTGCACTCACAGGGACCTCACAGGAAGTGCCCAGCCGGTGGCCAGCGCGGCCGCCGACGATCGGCACATGAGCACGACCTCCCACGCCAGCACGGAGCGGCAGATGACCTCGAGCAGCGCCCCCGGCACGTCCGGCGCCCAGCGCGCCCAGCGTGCGTCGGAGGCCCGGCTGCTCGTCGTCGACGACGAGCCCAACATCCTCGAGCTGCTCGCCACCAGCCTCCGGTTCGCCGGCTTCGAGGTCGCCACGGCGGCCAACGGCCGCGACGCCCTGGCCGAGGCTCGCCGCTACCGGCCGGACCTGGTGGTCCTGGACGTGATGATGCCGGACATGGACGGCTTCGCCGTCGTCCGCCGGATGCGCGGCGAGGGCTCGACCGCTCCGGTCCTGTTCCTGACGGCACGGGACGCCACCGAGGACAAGGTCACCGGGCTCACCGTGGGCGGCGACGACTACGTCACCAAGCCGTTCAGCCTCGAGGAGATCGTGGCCCGGATCCGTGCGGTGCTGAGGCGTACGTCCGCCGGCGGCCCGGCCGCGCAGCAGCCGGCCCGGCTGTCCTTCGCCGACATCGAGCTCGACGACGACACCCACGAGGTCTGGAAGGCCGGCGAGCTGGTCGCACTGTCGCCGACCGAGTTCAAGCTGCTGCGCTACTTCATGCAGAACGCCGGCCGGGTGCTGTCCAAGTCGCAGATCCTCGACCACGTCTGGCACTACGACTTCGGTGGCGAGGCCAACGTGGTGGAGTCCTACGTGTCCTACCTCCGCCGCAAGGTCGACACCACCGAGCCGCGCCTGCTGCACACCCTGCGCGGCGTCGGCTACGTGCTTCGCGTCCCCCGCGGGTGACAGCATGACGAGCAGCCGGCCCCCGGTGCGGGCCCTGCAGCGGGTGCCGCTGCGGGTCACGCTGGTGGTGGCGCTGGTCGTGATCGCCGCCGTCGGGCTCACCGTCACCAGCGTCGTGGTCACGACGACCCTGCGCGGGTACCTGGTGCACCAGGTCGACAAGGACCTGGCCGAGCTCGGCGAGCGGCCGGTGCGGCCCGGCGACTTCGCCGGCGACGACGAGGGTCCGTTCGGCAGCCGGGACGAGTACGTCGGCTACGCGTCGACCGACGGCAGCGAGCTGCAAGGGGTCACCAGCGGCTCCGGCCTCGGCATGCCCCGCCTCGAGCCGGCCGCGCTCGTCGCCGCCGGCACCGAGCCCTTCACCGTCCGGGCCAACGGCGGCGGCGCCTGGCGGGTCGTGGTCCGTCGGGGCACGCTCGTCCCCAGCGGCCAGCCGGTGCTGGTGATCCGCGGCATCTCGCTCGGCGACGTGCAGGACACCACCCGGCGCCTCGTCCTCACCGAGCTCCTGGTCGGCGCCGCGGTCCTGGCCCTGCTGGGCGGCCTCGGCTACGTAGCGGTGCGCACCTCGCTGCGGCCGCTGGAGGAGGTCGAGTCGGCGGCGGCCGAGATCGCCGCCGGCGACCTGAGCCGCCGGGTGCCCGAGAGCGACCCGCGCACCGAGGTCGGCCGGCTCTCCGGCGCGTTCAACGGGATGGTGGACCAGATCGAGGCCGCTTTCCGGGCCCGCGAGGCGTCCGAGTCGGCCGCCGTGGCAAGCGAGGACCGGATGCGGCGCCTCGTCGCCGACGCCAGCCACGAGCTGCGCACGCCGCTGACCTCGATCCGCGGCTTCGCCGAGCTCTACCGGCAGGGCGCGGTCCGCGAGACGGCCGAGCTGGACCGGATGATGCGCCGGGTCGAGGACGAGGCGTCCCGGATGGGCCTGCTCGTCGAGGACCTGCTGCTGCTCGCCCGGCTCGACCAGGCCCGCCCGCTCCGCGCAGAGCCGGTCGACCTGCTCGACGTCGTGACCGACGCCGCGCACGACGCGCGGGTGCTCGCGCCGGACCGGCGGGTCGACCTCGACGTGCGCGGTGACGAGGCCCCGGTCGTGCTCGGCGACGACGCGCGGCTGCGCCAGGTGGTCACCAACCTGGTGTCCAACGCCCTGACCCACACGCCGGCCGGCACCCCGGTCGCCGTGACCCTGGAGACGGCCGCCGGGGAGGACCCCGGCCACCCGGAGCAGCCCGGCCGGGTCCGGATCGGCGTCCACGACCAGGGGCCGGGCCTGACCGAGGAGGAACGGGACCGGGTCTTCGAGCGCTTCTACCGGGCCGACCCGTCGCGGACCCGGGCGGCCGGCGGCAGCGGGCTGGGCCTGTCGATCGTGGCGGCCCTGGTGGCCGCCCACGGCGGCCGGGTCTCCGTCGAGTCCGAGCCGGGCCGGGGCAGCGCGTTCTTCGTCGACCTGCCGCTGCTGGGTTCACAGGCTGGTGCCAGCGTTGTCACAGGTCCGTGACCCACACTCGAGACGAACGTCCTCCCCTGACCGGTGCTCCTGACCGGTCCGAGACAGCGAGGTCATCATGACGCCGACGCCCCCCAACGGACCCGAGAAGCCCGACGAGCAGCCGACCCAGCGGCTCGACGACCTGTGGGTGCCCGGCACCGCCGCGGCCGGGCAGCCCGCCGGTGACACGGTCGACAGCGCCGACCCGCCCGGCCGCGCCGCCGCGCAGCGGTCCTCCTGGGGCGCTCGCGGCCTCGTCGTGGCCGGTGCCGTGGTCGCGCTCGTCGCGGCGGGGGCCTTCGGTGCGGCGCTGGCACGCGGTGGCGACGACCCGGTCTCCGGCTTCGCCGCCACCGGGGCCACCAGCGAGGAGGAGGGGACCGACGAGAGCGGCGACGGCAGCGTGGGCGACCGGCTGCGCGACTGGGCCGAGAGGCACGGCCGGGGTCCGCTCCGCCACGGCATGGGCGGCAAGGGCCTCCTCGGCGGGATGATGGGCGGCCCCCTGCTCGGGGCGCCGCTGCACGGGTCGTACGTCGTCGAGGACCCCGACGGGGGCTACCGGACCGTGCTCTCGCAGCGCGGCGAGGTCACCGCCGTGTCGAGCACCTCCCTGACGGTGCGCAGCGACGACGGCTTCACCGCGACGTACCGCCTCACCGACGACACCTCGGTGCTGGCCGGCACCGACGGCACCGACGACATCGAGCAGGGCGCGGACGTCGCCGTCACCGCGCTGCGCGAAGGCGGCAGCCCCCGCGCCGTCCACGTCGTCGACCTGAGCCAGATGCAGGACCGGCTCCGCGAGCACCTGGACGACCTCGGTGAGCTCGGCGACCTCGGCGACCTCGCGCCGTCCCCCAGCGGCACCGCGTCGGGCGCCGCCACCTGACGAGCCCGCTGTCGGGGATCCCGCACGGTCATCGTGCGGAATCCCCGACAGTCAGCGGTGGGGAACCGCCCTTAGGCTGACCGGGTGGCGTATCGAGATCGTGTGGTGTCCTCGCGGCTGCTGATGACGTTCCGGGTGCTCGCCTGGCTGACCGGCGTCGCCTTGCTCGTGCTCGTGTTCGTGGCGATGCCGCTGAAGTACGTGGGTGACGACCCGGCGCTCTCCGACAGGCTCGGGGTGCTCCACGGAATGCTGCTTTACCCCGCCTACGTGATCGTCGCCTTCATCGTCGGCTACCAGGCCCGTTGGACCCTGACGCGCACCGTGCTGGTGATCCTGGCTGGCACGGTGCCCTTCATGTCGTTCGTCGCGGAGCGATCAGTGCTGCATCAGGTGCGCCCGTCGGGGCAGCAACAACCCGCTGCTCCTGGACAGCCCGCATGAGCACTGCCGCCCAGAAGAACACCGCGGCGGCCGCGAACAGCCACCACTGCACGGCGTAGGCGAGGTTGCGCCATGCTCCGACCTGGCCGGACCCGTCGTCCCCCTGACGGGCGGCGACCACGGCGGGAGCGGCGGGGTCGTCCGCCAGAGCCGGCCGGGTCGAGCGCAGGACGACGAAGCCGTCATAGAGCTGGTCCGGGTCGTAGGCCGTGGCCGCCAGCAGCGTCACCGTGGCGACGTACCCGACCTCGCCCTCGCGCGGGACCACGGTCGTCGCGTCCGCCTCGGTCTCCGAGCGCTGCAGCACGCCCCGCACTGTGACCCGCCCGGCCGGCGGCGCAGGCACCGCGGCGCGGGCCGGCACCCAGCCGCGCACCACCGGCACCACCCCGCGCGCGGTGCGCAGCGGAGTGACGACCAGCGCGCCTTCGCGGCCGGCCCGCTCGCGGCCGGGCACGACGACCTGGCCGCCCGCCTCCCACGTCCCGGCAGCGGTGACCTGCCGGCCGGGGTCACCGGGCCGCAGCCGGTCGCCGGGCGCGGTGACCCGGTCGAGCGGCACGGCCCGCGTGGTCACGCCCCCGTCCGGCCGGTCGGCGTCCTCGAAGCTCTGCAGCTGCCACCAGCCCAGCCAGCCCATGGCACCGACGGCCACGACCAGCAGCAGGTGCCAGCCCCACCAGCGCGGCGCCAGGACCAGCCGGACGGTGGCGGGCACGGGGGACACCCCAGCACGCTAACCGGCGGGCGGCTGGGCCACCATGTGACCGTGCCGCAGTCGACCAGGGAGCTCCTCGATCTCCTCGACCTCGAGACCATCGAGGTCGGCCTCTACCGCGGGCGGCAGCCGGACACCGCGCTGCAGCGGGTGTTCGGGGGCCAGGTCGCGAGCCAGGCGCTGGTGGCGGCCGCCCGGACGGGGGAGGAGGGCCGCAGCGTGCACTCGCTGCACGCCTACTTCCTGCGCCCGGGCGACCCGTCGGTCCCGATCGTCTACGACGTCGAGCGGACCCGCGACGGGCGCTCGTTCAGCACCCGGCGGGTCGTGGCCCGCCAGCACGGCGACGTGATCTTCTACCTGTCCGCGTCGTTCCAGGTGCCCGAGGAGGGGCTCGACCACCAGGACCCGATGCCCGACGTGCCGCCGCCGGACGCGTGCCCGGAGCTCGGCGACGTGCTCGCCAAGGTGTCGAAGCGGCCGCGGGCCGAGTGGGACCGGGAGTGGGCGTCGCTGGACGTGCGGTACGCCGGCGAGCTCGCCCCGCCGGGCCAGCGCCGGGAGCCGGTCTCGCGGGTGTGGCTCAAGGCCTCCGACCCGATCGGGGACGACCCGGTCCTGCACGCGGCGGTGCTGACCTACGCGAGCGACCTCACGCTGCTCTCCGCCGCGGTCCGGCCGCACGGGACCTACATCGGGGACCCTCGGCTGCAGCCGGCGTCGCTGGACCACGCGATGTGGTTCCACCGGCCGTTCCGCGCCGACGAGTGGCTGCTCTATGCCCAGGACAGCCCGAACCTCGCCGGCGCCCGCGGATATTCGCGCGGGCTGATCTTTGCACGCGATGGGCGCCTGGTCGCCTCGGTGGCGCAGGAAGGGCTTTTGCGGAAACGGCGCGAACAACCGTAGGCGCTCAGAGGATAAGCGGCCCGCCTGAACCATCGGCAAAACGATGATGAAAATAAAGGCAATATGCCG
>Ga0210113_1000152_pt1 | contig 16080 bp, 17 predicted proteins | sample MayberryNW_Catta_5_FD_185523 | JGI IMG/M metagenome (GOLD analysis project Ga0210113, IMG submission 185523) | Wetland microbial communities from San Francisco Bay, California, USA, that impact long-term carbon sequestration -... | ecosystem: Environmental > Aquatic > Marine > Wetlands ...
CACGTGCACCGGGGCTCGCCTTTTCAAGAGAGCGAGCCTGACAGGCTCAACCGATCGGCTGAGGATCCCCGAGGACGGGGCAGCGGAAGTCAGCGGCCTCATCCCGGACGACGACGAGCTGGTCGTCCGCTTCCAGCTGCTCCAGCTGGGTCCAGCTCGTCACGAGCGTGGATGCATCACCGTTGGTCCATGTGACGCGATTGACGGCCCAGCGACCCCCGTGATGCCCACCCGCCGAACCGGGAGCGAACTCGGCCACGCCGAGCTGGCCGTTCGCGGTCGAGTTCGTGAAGGTGGCGAACGGGTCTGTGCCTGTGCCGTCGGGGACGTTGGCCTTGTTGCCGAAGACGCGGTAGATGGCGCCATCCACGTAGACGGCGCCGAACTCGCGCTTAGCCGCGACCGGGCCGGCCAGGCTGACGACCGCAAGCGCACCCACGCTCGCGGCAAGGAGCAGGTTCCTCATGGGATCCTCCAGCGGTTCCTGTTGCCGGCGGGCGCCGGCCTCGGGCGCACATGCTTCCTGGTGGCGATGTCGAGTTCGTGACCATTCGGTGACGCTTCCGTGACCCCTGTGACATCCGCCTGACCGCCGACGTCCGCGCGGCGGGGTGCTGCTCGCGGCGGCGCTCGTGGCGGCGGCCGTCGCGGTCGTGCTCACGCTGGCACTCGTCTCCGGCCGCGACGACGGCGGGTCCTCGTCGGGCGGCGGTTCGCCCGCCGGGGCGCAGGTCGAGGTGGAGCCGGTGCCCTCCGCGGACGACGCGGCAGGCCAGGCCCGGGCGCTCGAGCAGTGGATCCGAGACCACACCCGGGGCGCCGGCTGACGCCCGGCCCTCGCGGCGGGCCGAACCTCGCGCGAGAACCTCCCCCGGGGCCTTCGGCCCCTCGCCCCCGCTGAAGACGCTACCGTCGATATTCGCGCGTGTCTGTGCCGGAAGCGTGTCGAAACTCGCGCGGCCGGCGGTCTCGCCGCGCCGCGGCCGGCCGACTAGGTCGAGACCGCGTCCTCGCGGGTGACGACGCCGCCCTCGCGGCCGTACAGCGTGATTCCCTCCCGCTCGAGGGCGAGCTGCACCTCTTCGCGCGCCTTGTAGATCCGCCACTTGACGGTCGCGAGCGTGATCTCGAGCGAGTCGGCGATCTCCGTGTACGCGAGCCCGACCACGTCGCGCAGGAGCAGGGCCATCTTGAGGTCCGGGTTGAGCGCCGCAACCGCGCGCCACATCGCGTCGATCGTCTCGATCCGCTCCGGCGGCGCATCGACGACGTCGATCGGGGGCGCGTCCTCGAGCGCGACGGCGAGGTGCGGCTTCCGCTCGCGCGCGCGGAGCTCGTCGAGCATCCGGTTCTTCGCGATCTGGAAGAGCCACGTCGTGAAGAGGCAGCGAAGGGAGAAGCGCGGCAGCCCCTGGAACACGCGCAGGAAGATGTCCTGGGTCAGATCCTCGGCCAGCCCGCGGTCGCCCACGGTGCGCAGCACGTAGTTGTAGACCGGCACCTCGTACATCCGCACGATCACGGTGTACGCGCGCTCGTCCCCTCTTTGCGCCTTGCGCAGCAGTGCTAGATCAGGCTGAGGAAGCGACAGGCTTGGTCTCCGATTGTGAGCCGCAGTATAGGAGCGTCCATCGGCGTGCCGGTTACGGTTCCATTAGGGAGACGCCGCTCATTTCCTCCGGCTGAGGGAGCCCCAGCAGGTCGAGACAGGTCGGCACGAGATCGGCGAGCGTCCCGCCCTCCCGGAGCCTCCGTCCCTCGGCCGTCACGACCACCGGGACCGGGTTCGTCGTGTGCGCCGTGTGCGGGCTCGTCCCGTCCTCCTCGAGCTGCTGCTCGGCGTTGCCGTGGTCGGCGGTCACGACGCACGCACCGTCCAGACGCTCGACCGCCTCGAGCACCCGGCCGAGGCACTCGTCGACCACCTCGACGGCGCGGACGACGGCCGGGATCACCCCGGTGTGGCCGACCATGTCGGGGTTGGCGAAGTTCACGATCGCGAAGCGGTAGCCGTTCGGGAGCTCCTCGACGAAGCGCCGGGTGACCTCCGCCGCCGACATCTCCGGCTTCCGGTCGTACGTGGGCACGTCCCGCGGAGAGGGCGCGAGGATCCGCGTCTCCCCCTCCCACTCGTGCTCGTCGCCGCCGTTGAAGAAGTACGTCACGTGGGCATACTTCTCCGTCTCCGCGACGTGCAGCTGCCGGGCGCCGTGCTCGGCGAGCACCTCGGCCATCGCCTCGTGCACGTTCTGCTCGTCGAACGCGACGGGGAACGGGAAGTCGGCGCGGTAGCGCGTCATCGTGGTCAGGTCGATGCCGCGCTCGTGCAACCGCTCGGACAGCTGGCGGGCCCGGTCCGGTCGGAAGTTGAAGAAGATCGCGGCGTCGTCGGGCCCGATGCGGGGCCCGGGCAGGACGGCGGGCTCGACGAACTCGTCCGTCACGCCCTCCGCATAGCTCCGCTCGAGCTCCACAACCGGGTCGTCCGCCTGCCGCCCCTCGCCGTCGAGGAGCGCGGCGACGGCGCGGTCGGTGCGCTCCCAGCGGCCGTCGCGGTCCATCGCGTAGTAGCGGCCGGAGACGGTCACGATCCGGACGCCCTCGGCGACGAGCTCGGCCACGTCGTCGCGCGCCGCGTGCGGCGAGACGTCGCGCCCGTCCGTGAACGCGTGGACGACCGTCCGCTCCTGCATGCCCTCGCGGCCCGCGAGCTCCCAGAGCGCCCGGAGGTGGTCGACGTGCGAGTGGACGCCGCCGTAGGAGACGAGACCCAGGAGGTGGACGTTCCCGCCGCGCTCGCGGGCGCGGGCGAACGCCGCGCGGAGCGCCTCGTTCTCGAAGAAGGACCCGTCCTCGATCGCGTTGTTGACCCGGACGAGATCCTGGTAGACGACCCGCCCCGCGCCGATCGTCAGGTGGCCGACCTCGGAGTTGCCCATCTGGCCGGGCGGTAGGCCGACGGCGAGCCCGGAGGCCTCGAGCGTCCCGTGCGGATACCGCCGCCAGAGCGCGTCGAACACCGGCGTGTCGGCGAGCTCGACCGCGTTCCCCGGCCCTGGTGGCGCGCAGCCCCAGCCGTCGAGGATGACGAGGACGACGGGCCCCCCGATCACGCGGCTGCCGCGGCCACGCAGATCGCGGCGAAGGACTCGACCTCGAGCGAGGCACCGCCGACGAGCGCGCCGTCCACGTCCGGCCGGGAGAGGAGCTCGGCGGCGTTGTCCGGCTTGACCGAGCCCCCGTAGAGGATCGGCACGTCGAGGATCCCGCGGAGAAAGGCGTGCGCCTCCTGCGCGATCTCCGGCGTCGCCGTCTTGCCGGTGCCGATCGCCCAGACCGGCTCGTAGGCGAGCGTCAGGCGCTTGTGCGGGCCGACAGCGTCGCGGATCGCCCCCGCCTGACGGGCGAGCACCGCCTCGGTCTCCCCCGTCTCGCGCTCCTCGTCGGTCTCGCCCACGCAGGCGATCACGCGCAGGCCCGCCTCGAGCGCGGCGACCGTGCGCCGGCCCACCCCAACGTCCGTCTCGCCAAAGAGCTGCCGCCGCTCGGAGTGCCCGGTCAGCGCGCCCTCGACGCCGAGGTCGAGGAGCATGCCCGGCGCGATCTCCCCGGTGTACGCGCCCTCGTCCGCCCAGTGGACGTTCTGGGCGAAGACGGCCACGCTGCTGCCGTGGAGCGGCTCGACCGCAGGCTCCAGCGCAGTGAAGGGCGGGCAGACGGCGATCTCGACCCCTTCGATCCCCGCGACGGCGTCGCGGAGCGAGCGGCAGAAGCCGGCCGCCTCCGCGCGCGTCTTGTGCATCTTCCAGTTGCCTGCGACGAGCATCGTCACGCCATCCTTACGCCTCGGGGATCGCGAGGACGCCGGGAAGCTCCTTGCCCTCGAGCAGCTCGAGGGAGGCGCCGCCGCCCGTGGAGACCCAGTCGATCCGGTCCGCCAGGCCGAGCTCGTCGACTGCGCGGACGGAGTCGCCGCCGCCGACGACCGTGTGCCCCGCACAGGCGGCGACCGCCTGCGCGACCGCCTTCGTGCCCTCCGCGAAGCGCGGCCACTCGAAGACGCCCATGGGCCCGTTCCAGAACACCGTCTTCGCCCGGGCGATCTCCTCCGCGAAGGACTCGCGCGTGCGCGGCCCGATGTCGAGCGCGAGCCAGCCGTCGGGCACCTCGTCCACCGGCACGATCCGGGCCTCCGCGTCGGCCTCGAACGCCGCCGCGGCCACGGCGTCGGCCGGGAGACGGGCCGTGTCGCCGAGCCCGGCGAGCGTCTCGCGCTCCTCCGCCATCTTGCCGCCGACCAGGATCCGGTCGGCCCGCTCGGCGAGCGAGCGAAGAACGCCGATCTTGTCCTCCACCTTGGCGCCGCCGACGACCGCCACGAACGGCCGGGCGGGCGATTCGAGCAGTGCGCCGAGCTCCTCGAGCTCTCGTTCCAGGAGCAAGCCGGCGTACGCGGGCAGGAGGTGCGCGACGCCCTCGGTCGAGGCGTGCGCCCGGTGGGCCGAACCGAATGCGTCGTTCACGTACAGGTCGCCGTGCGCGGCGAAGCGGCGCGCCAAGTCCGGGTCGTTCTTCGTCTCGCCCGGCTCGAAGCGCGTGTTCTCGAGCAGCCGGACGCGGTCGTTCGGGAGCAGCTCCCGCAGCCGGGCGCGAACCGGCTCCAGCGAGAACGCCGGATCCTCTCCCTTCGGCCGGCCGAGGTGCGACATGAGGACGACCTCCGCCGCGCCGCGGTCGAGCAGCAGCGCCAGGGTCGGAAGCGCGGCGCGGATACGGGTGTCGTCGGCGACGCGCCCGCCCTCGAGCGGGACGTTGAAGTCCACGCGCACGAGGACGCGCTTCCCGGCGACGTCCGCGTCCCGAACCGAGCGCGGGCGATGCACTAGAGGAGCCGCTGGACGAGATCCACGAGCCGGCAGCTGTAGCCCCACTCGTTCAGCACGGGTGAACCCATGGTTCCCCCGTGGGCCCCCTCCTTCGGCCCTGTCCTCATTGGAGCCTCTGGACGAGATCCACGAGCCGGCAGCTGTAGCCCCACTCGTTGTCGTACCAGCTCATGACCTTGACCATCGATCCCTTCGCCATGGTCTGGTCGGCGTCGAGGATCGACGAGTACGAGTCGCCGACGATGTCGGAGGAGACGAGCGCGTCGGTCGAGTAGCGGAGAATCCCCGCGAGCGGCCCCGAGTCCGCGACCTCCTGGAAGCGGGCGTTCACCTCGTCCGCCGCCACCTCGCTTCCGACCTGCACCACGAGGTCGGTGATCGAGCCGGTCGGGACGGGCGCCCGGATCGAGACGCCGTCCACCTTGCCCTGGAGGTCGGGGATGACGACCCCGATCGCCTTCGCAGCGCCGGTCGAGGTCGGGATCAGGTTGATCGCGGCCGCGCGGGCGCGGCGCAGGTCCTTGTGCGGCAGGTCGAGGATCCGCTGGTCGTTCGTGTAGGCGTGGATCGTGGTCATGAAGCCGCTCTCGATGCCCCATGCGTCGTGGAGCACCTTCGCAACCGGGGCGACGCAGTTCGTCGTGCAGGAGGCATTCGAGACGATCCGGTGGTTCTCGCGGTCGTACGCGTCGTCGTTCACGCCGAGGACGAGCGTCACGTCCGGGTCGGTCGCGGGCGCGGAGATGAGCACCTTCTCGGCGCCGGCGTCCAGGTGCTTCTGCGCCCCGTCGCGCTTCGTGAAGATCCCGGTCGACTCGAGCGCGACCTGGACGCCGAGCTCGCCCCACGGGAGCGCGGCCGGGTCCTGCTCGTTCAGGAGCTTCAGCTCCTTGCCGTCGACGCGGATCGCGCCGTCGATCGCTTCGACCTCCGCGTCGAGGGGACCGAGGACGGAGTCGTACCTGAGCAGGTGCGCCATCGTCGCCGCGTCGCCGAGGTCGTTGACCGCCACGATCTCGATGTCCGCGCCCTGCTTGCGCGCGGCGCGGAAGAAGTTGCGCCCGATCCGCCCGAACCCGTTGATGCCTACCCGTACGCTCATCACGCCTCCTGGTCGCCTGGCGGCGAGTCTATCCAGGCCGCGGCGCGCGGGATCGCAGGGGCGAGCGGGCCGGAGGGGAAGCTCCGAGGACGACCTCCCCCTCCGGATTGAACCGCGCTCCGGACCGTAGGCGTCGGACGGGGTCTGAATCCAACACCGGACGAGCGCGGACCCGCTCGGCCGGGAGTATTGACGGAAGTTTCGGCGGGTTTCAAGACGCGGATGCACGTCGCCGCCGCAAATTGCGGCCGTCCGCGATCTCGGTCAGACGTCCGCCAGCTTCTGAATCTTCGCCAGACGCCGGTGCGCGGCGGTCTTCGTCGCCGGCGGGCGGCACCGGGCGGCCAGCTCGCGGAGCGAGACGGTCGGGTGCCGCCGGCGCAGGCGCGCGATCTCGCGGAGCTCGGGCGCCAGCTCCTCCAGGCGGCCGCTCGCCTCGAGGCGCTCGATCGCCCGGAGGTGCGCCTCGGCGGCGCGGCTCGCACGTCCGAGGTTCGCGTGGTCGGCGTTCGCCAGCCGGTTCGCCCGCGCGCGCGTGGCCGCGACGACCGCCTCCTCCCCGAGCCTGAGCGCCGCCTCGTTCGCGCCCATGTACGCCAGGAGGTCGGCGATCGCCTCGCCCCCCTTCGCGTACGCGAACGCGTGCCCGCGCCGCGCGGCGACGCCGAGCGTGAACCCGTCAGCCGCTGCGAGCTCGGCGAGGAACGCGGCGCCCTCGGGCTCCTCCGTGCGCAGCTCGAGGTGCGCGTCGCGCGGGCCGGAGACGGATCCCGCCGCGAGCAGGGCGCCGCGCAGGTACGCCGCCCGGCAGCACGGACGGGAGACGACCCGCCGCGGCGGCCGCTCGAGCGGTTCGAGCCGGGAGCCGAGGATCCCGGCCTCGTGCAGCGCCTGGACCGAGCGCGCGTCGTCCTCGAGGTGGATCTGGAAGCGCGTCGACCGGTCGAACGCGCGGCGCCGGTACGTGCGGATCTCGCACGCGACCCCGTAGCCGCGCAGCAGCCCGACCGCGCGCCGGGCGACCGCGCCGCTGCCGACCTCGAGGTGCACGCCGATCCGCCCGCCCCCGCGGAGGTGGACGGAGCCCGCCGCGCGGACGAGCGCCGAGAGCTCGGCGAGGCGGCAGCACGCCTTCCGCGGCTCGATCGCCGCGAGCTCGGAGCGGACGTCCTCCGACAGCCTCAGAGCGCGCCCTCCAGCTCGAGCAGCCGCCGCTTGTAGTCGAGCCCGAGCGAGCCGTAGGAGCCGAGCGAGTCGGCACCGACCACCCGGTGGCACGGCACGAAGAGCGCGTAGCGGCTCTGCGCGCAGACCGAGCCTGCCGCCCGGCCGGCGTTCGGGTACCCGGCGAGCGCCGCCAGCTCGCCGTAGGTGACGGTCTCCCCGTACGGCACGGCGCGGAGCGCGTCGACCACGTCCCGCTGGAACGGCGTGCACCAGTCGAGCTCGAGCTCGACGTCGGCGAAGTCGTCGCGGGTCCCTCCGAAGTACGCGAGCACCCGGTCGACGAGCGGGTGCTCGCCGTCCGGCGCGCCCGGCCGCGCGACCGGGCCGTCGTGGTTCACGACCACGCCCGCCCGGATCCAGAGCTCGCCGGTCCCCCACGCCTGAACCTCGTACCGGATCACCTGCACGGTCGTAGAATGCCCCTCGATGTCGGCCCCGGGGATCTTCCGCCCGCCGCCTCCGGTGAACGAGCCGGTTCGCGAGTACCTGCCGGGCTCGCCCGAGCGGGAGCGCCTGCTCGCGCGCATCCGCCAGATGGAGAACGAGCGGCTCGACGTCCCGCTCGTGATCGGCGGCGAGGAGGTCCGCACCGGGACGACCGCCGAGGCGGTCATGCCGCACAAGAAGAGCCACGTCCTCGCCGACGTGCACCAGGGCGGCGCCGCCGAGGTCGAGCGTGCGATCACTGCGTCCGCGGACGCGTGGGAGGACTGGCACCGGATGCCGTGGGAGGAGCGCGCCGCGATCTTCCTGCGCGCCGGCGAGCTGCTCGCGGGCCCCTGGCGCGACACGCTGAACGCGGCCACGATGCTCGGCCAGTCGAAGACCGCGCATCAGGCCGAGATCGACGCGGCGTGCGAGCTGACCGACTTCCTGCGCTTCAACGTCCAGTTCATGACCCGGATCTACGAGGAGCAGCCCGTCTCCTCGCCGGGCGTCTGGAACCGTATGGAGTACCGCCCGCTCGAGGGCTTCGTCTTCGCGGTCTCGCCGTTCAACTTCACCGCGATCGCCGGCAACCTGCCGAGCTCGGTCGCGCTCATGGGCAACACGGTCGTCTGGAAGCCGGCCACGACGGCGATGCTCTCCGCCCACTACCTGATGAAGCTCTGGGAGGCGGCCGGGCTGCCGCCCGGCGTGATCAACCTCGTCTACGGGCCGGGCGCCGAGATCGGGAACGCCGCGCTCGCGAGCCCGCACCTCGCGGGGATTCACTTCACGGGGTCGACGCCGGTCTTCCAGAGCATGTGGAAGACGGTCGGCGACACCATCGCGAACTACCGCTCCTACCCGCGGATCGTCGGCGAGACGGGCGGCAAGGACTTCATCGTCGCGCACCCCTCAGCCGACGTGGAGGCGGTCGCCGCCGCGATCGTCCGCGGCTCGTTCGAGTACCAGGGCCAGAAGTGCTCCGCCGCCTCGCGTGTCTACGCGCCTTCCAACCTCTGGCCCGAGCTGCGTGAGCGCCTCGAGGCCGAGGTCGCCTCGATCCGCATGGGCGACGTCGCCGACTTCGGGAACTTCATGGGCGCCGTGATCGACGCCAAGGCGCTCGCCGGGCACCGTGAGGCGATCGAGGAGGCGCGGGCGAGCGGCGACTCGGAGATCGTGGTCGGCGGCGGCGTGGACGACTCCGAGGGGTACTTCGTCGAGCCGACCGTGATCGCGACGAAGGATCCGGGCTTCCGCACGATGCGCGAGGAGCTCTTCGGCCCGATCGTGACCACGTACGTCTACCCCGAGGGCAAGTGGGAGGAGACGCTCGAGCTCGTCGACTCCACGGCGCCCTACGGCCTCACCGGCGCCGTCTTCTCGCAGGAGCGCGACGCGGTGATCGAGGCCGAGGACGCGCTGCGCTACGCGGCCGGGAACTTCTACGTGAACGACAAGCCGACGGGCGCGGTCGTCGGCCAGCAGCCGTTCGGCGGCTCGCGCGCCTCGGGCACGAACGACAAGGCCGGCTCGATGTGGAACCTGATCCGGTGGGTGAGCCCGCGGACGATCAAGGAGACGTTCATCCCGCCGAGCGACTACCGCTACCCGTTCCTCGGCTCCGACGGGGCCGACGGGCAGGGCTAGCGGCCTCTGCGCCCGCGCGGCGCGGTCGTCGCCATACTTAGCGCCGTGCCGAATGCCTGGCGGATCGGAATCGGCGCCGCGGTCGTCGTCGCGGCGGTCGTCCTCTTCCTCGTCCTCCGCCAGGCGGGCGACGACTCGACCTCGCTGGCCGGGGCCACGGGCTCCGTGCCGACCACGACCGAGGAGGCGCCCACGGACACGACCGCGCCCACCGACACGGGGACGACGGACACGGGCGGCCAGACGACGACGGACGCGAACAAGGCGTCGTTCCGGATCGACGTGCCGCAGGGCGGGCCGACCGAGGTGCAGCGCCTCGACGTCCGCCAGGGCCAAAAGGTGGTCATCGTCGTCACCCTCAAGACGCACGAGGACGTCCACCTTCACGGCTACGACCTCCTCCTCCACACCGGGCCGGGGCTGCCGCCCGCGAAGTTCCAGTTCACGGCGGACACGCCGGGCAGCTTCGAGCTCGAGATGGAGGAGAGCGCCAAGCAGATCGCCGAGCTTCGCGTCACTCCGTGACGCCCCTCGCCCACGGGGTCGGCAGCGTCCAGGACCTGCCGGTTCCGCAGTGGCTCTTTCTCTACGGCGCCGGCGTCGTCCTGATCGTCTCGTTCGCCGCCCTCGCGCTGCTCTGGCGGCAGCCCGTCCTCGAGAGGTGGCGCGGCGGCTGGGCGCTTCCGGCCGGGCTCACGCGGTTCCTGCGCTCCCGCGGGGTGCGCGTGGCGCTCGGCGTTCTCGGATTCACGCTGTTCGTCCTCACGTTCGCGACCGCGCTCGTCGGCGAGCGCTCGGCCGGCTCGAACCTCGCCCCCACGTTCGTCTACGTGGCCTTCTGGCTCGGGCTCGTCCCGGTCGTCGTGCTCTTCGGCAACGTCTGGGCGCCGCTCAGCCCGTGGAAGGCGGGCGCCGACGCCGCCGAGTGGGCCGTCGCGCGCGCCGGCGGCGCCTCGGAGCCGTTCCCCTACCCCGAGCGCCTCGGGCGCTGGCCGGCGGCGATCGGCCTCTTCCTCTTCGCGGCCCTCGAGCTCGCGTACTTCGACCCGTCCGACCCGCGCGTCCTCGCGCTCGCGATCGCGCTCTACAGCGGCCTCACCTGGATCGGGTCGCTCGTCTACGGCAGCGAGGCCTGGTTCCGGAACGGCGACGCGTTCTCCGTGTACTTCGAGCTCCTGTCCCGGATCTCGCCCTGGGGCGTCGAGGAGGGGCGGATCGTGCTGCGGCCGCCGTTCGTCGGGCTCGCGCGGCTACGTGAGCCGGCGCGGGGCACCGTCGCGTTCGTGGCGGTCATGCTCGGCTCGGTCGCCTTCGACGGGTTCAGCCGGACGGCCGTCTGGCAGAACCGCACGATCACGCTCGGCGACTGGAGCGGCACGTTCGTCCGCACGGGCGGGCTCCTCGGCGCCGTGCTCACCGTGGCCGCCGCGTACCTGCTCGCCGTGTGGGCGGCGAAGCTCCTCGCGCGGACCGACCTCGACCTGGCCTCGGCGTTCGTGGGCAGCCTCGTGCCGATCGCGCTCGTCTACGCCGTCTCGCATTACTTCACCCTGCTCGTCGTGCAGGGGCAGTTCCTCGTTCCGCTCGCGTCCGACCCGTTCGGATTCGGCTGGGACCTCTTCGGGACGATCGACTACCGGCCCGACCTCGCGCCGTTCACGCCCAACACGATCTGGTACGTCCAGGTGGCGACGCTCGTGGGCGGCCACGTGGCCGGGCTCGCGCTCGCACACGACCGCGCGCTGGCGCTCTTCCCGGAGGAACCCGCCCGCGCGCTGCGCACGCAGTACCCGTTCCTCGCGCTGATGGTCGCCTACACCGTCGGAGGCCTCTGGCTCCTCTCGCTCGGCTAGCGGGTCAGTCGGTCCACCAGCCCGTGATCATCTCGGGCTGCTCCGGATCCGGGTGCTCCCCGAACGCGAGAAACTCGAGCCCGTCCGGGCCCGCCTCGAAGCACCGGATCGTCTCGGGCGGGACGCGGATCGCGTCGAGCGGTCCGACGTCGACGATCTCGTCGTCCAGCTTGAGACGCCCAGCGCCGCCGAGAACCACGTAGGTCTCCTCCTGGCTTTCGTGCTTGTGGCCGAACGCCTGGCGCATGTTCGGCTTGAGCCGCTGGAGGCTGAGTCCCGAGCGCTCCTGCTCGAGCGCGCCACGTGCGAACCGTGCCTCCCCCACCTCGTCCAGCCCGAACTTCGGGGCCGCGTCCTCGACGTCGTTCAGGTTGTGCTTCGTGTAGTCGGCCATGGGCGCCCAGTACCCGGCTCGCGCCTTCGCGACGCCCGGCCGCCCGGCTCCTGCCGACGCGACTCTTCGAGACGTGGCGCGGGGTCAGACCCCGGGACATGTCCGCCCCGCACGCTGGCGTGGAAGGGCCGTGAATGCGTGCACCTGTGGACGAAGCTCGACGCATGCGCGCAGGAATCGACGCAGTCCTTGCGGGGGTCTGACCCCTGGTGACGGCCGCTGCGGGCGTGGCTGGGCGGGTCAGGCTCCGCCGGCCTTGTGCAGCGCGTCGTAAATCGCTCTGCCGGTCTTGGCCGGAACACCGGGAACGCCCTCGAGCTCCTCGGGCGACGCGTCGAGGAGTCGCTCCGGCGAGCCGAAATGGCGGAGGAGCGCGCGCTTGCGCGCCGGGCCGACGCCCGGCAGCGCGTCGAGGATCGACTCCCGCGCCTGCGTGTCCCGCCGCTGCCGGTGGAAGCCGAGGGCGAAGCGGTGCGCCTCGTCGCGGATCCGCTGGAGGAGCTGGAGCGCCGGCGAGCTCTGATCGAGCCGGACGGCATCGGGACGGCCGGGCACGAAGACCTCCTCCTCGCGCTTCGCGAGCGCGATGACGGCGACGCGCGGCAGGTCGAACTGCTGCATCGCCGCGAGCGCCGCGGAGAGCTGCCCCTTCCCGCCGTCGATCACGACGAGGTTCGGGACGGTCGAGAAGCCCTCGTCGTACTCGTCCGCGGTCACGGTGCTCGCCCTCGCGAACCGGCGCGTGATCACCTCGCCCATCATCGCGAAGTCGTCCTGGCCCGCCGCGTGGCGGATCCCGAACTTCCGGTAGTGGGCCTTCTTCGGCACCGCGTCCTGGAAGACCACCATCGAGCCGACGGGCGCCGTCTCCTGGATGTTCGAGATGTCGAAGCACTCGATGCGAAGCGGCAGGCTCTCGAGGTTGAGCGCCTCGCGCAGCTCCTCGAGCGACTCGACCCGGCGCAGCCGTTTGCGCTCCGACTCCGCCGCGTCCTGCTGCAGCGCGAGCTCGGCGTTCTGCGTGGCGAGCTCCTGCAGCCGGCGCTTCTCGCCGCGGCGCGCCGGACGCACCTCGACATGCGAGCCGCGCAGCTCGGACAGGTACTCCTCGAGCGCGTCGTTCTCCCCCGCCTCGGCCGGGACGACGATCTGCGGCGGCACCGCGGGCGCGCTCCCGTAGTACTCGAGACAGAACGCCTCGAGCAGCGCGGGCAGGTCCTGCCCGGCCGTGTTCTCGAGGTGGAACGAGTGCCGGTCGACGAGCCGGCCGCCGCGGAGCGGGAAGACCTGTACGGCGGCGCGCTCGGCGCCGGTGGCGATCCCGATCACGTCGACCGTCCCGATCGCGCGCTTGTCCGCCGCCTGGCGGTCGGCGAGGTGGCGGACGGCGAAGAGCCGGTTCCGGTAGCGGGCCGCCTCCTCGAAGCGCTGGGCCTCGGCGGCCGCGTTCATCTTGACCTCGAGCTGGCGCAAGATCGGCCGGGTCTCGCCGGAGAGGAACTCGACGACGCCGTCGATGATCGCCCGGTAGTCCTCTCGGGAGACGTAGCCGACGCAGGGCGCCAGGCAGCGCTCGATGTGGTAGTCGAGGCACGGAATCCCCGAGTGGCGGCCCGGTTGCGGCCCCTCGCAGGGCCGGTACGGAAAGACGCGGTTCAGGACGTCGAGCGTCTCGCGCACCTTCTTCGCGTTCGCGTAGGGTCCGAAGTAGACGACGCCGCGCCGGTGTCGCTCGCGGGTGAACATGACCCGCGGGTACTCGTCCTCGACGGTCACGGCGATGTACGGGTAGGTCTTGTCGTCGCGCAACCGCACGTTGAAGGGCGGCCGGTGGCGGCGGATCAGGTTCTGCTCGAGGTGGAGAGCCTCGGTCTCAGTCCGGGTGACGATCACCTCGATCCGCTCGACGCGGGCGACCATCCGGTCGAGCCCGAGGCGCGCGTCGCCGGCCCGGAAGTACGAGCGGACGCGCGACCGCAGCGACTTGGCCTTCCCCACGTAGAGCACGTCGTCGCGGGCGCCGCGGAACAGGTAGACGCCGGGCTTCGCGGGCAGCGCGGCGAGCTGCGCCTCGATGCGCTCCTCCCGGGTTTCGGCGGTGGCGGCCATGTCCGTGGAGCGTAGCCGCGCCCTCCCCGGCCGCCGGCTGGGGGACGTGTCCGCCACGCCCCCACCCTGGGAGGGGAAGGAGTCCACCCGCCGCCCACGGTCAGCCTACGGCGCCGCAGGCCCCGCTTTGGGCCGATTCCGGGACGGAACCGTGCCGGTTCTCGCAGCGGGGGCTATCCGGACGGCGTCTCGCCCGACTGCCAGGCGAGCGCGCGGCGCTCCAGGGTCTCGACGTACCCGGCCTTCGCGTCCGTGTACGCGTCGAGGTCCGCGGACGCGGCCGCCGCGCGCCGCTTCTCGGCCGCATACGCGTCGGCCTCGTCCGGGTGCGCGCGCAGGAAGTCGCGCACGACGAGATGGCGTCGCCACTGAGGTCCGCCGAACTCGACGGCATGGACGTGGTGCGTGCGCGGCTCGTCGCCCTTGCGGAAGAACAACCGCCCCGGCAACCCGTACTCGCCGAGCGCCTCGTAGCCGAGCGCCTCCATGCCGCGGATCCGTTCCGGCGCGAGCGCGAGGGAGTCGAGGCCTGCGAGGAGGTCGACGACTGGCTTCGCCGCGAGGCCCGGCACGGCCGTCGATCCGATGTGCTCCACCGCCCGCGCGTCGAGCGCCGCGCGCACCCGAGTCGCCTCCGCGTCCGCCTCGGCGGCCCACCCCGCGTCCGGATCGGCGAGCACCGCCGGCTCTCCCGACGGGAGCAGGCGCGCCGCCGCCTCGGCCAGCGTGTCGCCCGCGCTCTTGCGAACGACGAGGGAGGCGTGCGGGTCGACCCACGTGGGATCGCGGTTCACGACCGCCACCGCGCCGCCCGCGTCGAGCGTCTCGGACGGCAGCCCGGCGACCGGATAGACCTCGAGCGAGGTGCCGACGACGAGCAGCAGGCCGGCACCGCGCGCGAGCTCGAACGCGCGGGCGATCGCGTCCTCGGGGAGCATCTCCTCGAAGAGCACGATGCCCGGCTTCAGGATCGCCAGGCACGCGTCGCAATGTGGCGCGTGCGCCGCGTCCTCGCCGATCTTCTCGAGCACCGTCTCGAGATCGTGCGGGGTCCCGCACGTCGGGCACGTCGAGATCGCGACCGAGCCGTGCACCTCCACGACGTCGGTGGATCCGGCCCGCCGGTGGAGCAGGTCGATGTTCTGCGTGATCACGGCCTGGACGAGACCCGCCCGCTCGAGCGCGGCGAGCGCGCGGTGCGCCCGGTTCGGCTCGACGCCTGCGAGCGCCGCGAACCGTCCCGCGTAGAACGTCCACACCTTCTCCGGATCCCGGCGAAATGCGGTCACCGTCGCGAACTCGAGCGGGTCGACGGTCGCCCATAGCCCGTCCGGTGAGCGGAAGTCCGGGATCCCGCTCTCGGTCGAGATGCCGGCCCCGCTCAGGACGACCACGGGCTGTCGCTCGCGGATCAGCTCGGCCAGGTCTTCGCTCACAGGTTCATGGTAGGCGGGGCGCGCCCGCCTGCCCGCCGGCGTGCGCGCCCCGACCCCTGCACCGTACGCCGCGAATCCGCGCACGTGGCACACGAAACGTCGAGAATGTGAGACGGCCCCGATACGATTTCCGCATGGCCGATGCGCCCGCGCCCGACCAGTACGTGGCCTACACGCTCTACCGCCTCGATCCGGCCTGGCGCCGCCTGCCGATCGAGGAGCGAAGCGCACACAAGGAAGCGTTCGCCGAGGTCGTCGAGGCGTGGGCGGAGCGAATGGAGCTTCGCCCGTACAGCCTCGTGGGCGTCCGCCCGGAGGCCGACCTCATGCTCTGGAAGCTGACCGAGCGCTTCGAGGATCTTCGCGAGCTCGCGACCGACCTGAACGGGACGCCGCTCGCCGGCTGGCTCGAGACGCCGTACTCGTACCTCGCGGCCACCCGCCCGTCGAAGTACTTCGAGCGCGATCCGCGTCGCCCGCCGCGCCGCGTCGTGCCGCGCGGAGCGCCGTACCTCGTCGTCTACCCGTTCGTGAAGATCCGCCCGTGGTACGCGCTCTCGATGGAGGATCGCGGCCGTGCGATGCGCGAGCACGCCGAGGTGGGCCAGCGCTTCCCGACGATCACGAACCACACGACGTACTCGTTCGGGATCGACGACCAGGAGTTCATGACCGCGTTCGAGTGCGAGGCGCCGTCCGACTTCCTCGAGCTGATGATGACCCTGCGCGAGACCGAGGCCAGCCGCTACACCGAGCGCGACACCCCAATCTTCGTCGGCGAGGCCCAGCCCGTACGCGCCATTCTCGACTCACTCGACGGCACGTCGGCGCGCGTCGAGGCCGGACGACGCTCGTAACAGTCTGTTACAAGGCGGGGGTTCGGCCGGGCGTCAGTAGCCGTACGTGTGCTGGTCGCGCCAGACCCGCACCATGGCGAACGCGCACGCGGCGAGGACGCCGAAGAAGATGAGCGCTTCGGTCCCGCCCTGCGGCC